>Ga0325400_1002570_pt1 | contig 16016 bp, 10 predicted proteins | sample PopdelMetagenome_2_FD_205662 | JGI IMG/M metagenome (GOLD analysis project Ga0325400, IMG submission 205662) | Populus deltoides microbial communities from Bellville, Georgia, United States - Xylem-PdKOR-R1 | ecosystem: Host-associated > Plants > Phyllosphere > Stem > Wood/Secondary xylem... | reverse complement strand
CATGATCTTGATCTGAAAATCAAGATGCCTAAATGCATGGAAAATGCCTCATTTTATAGGCCAAAATTCAGAACTATTGATTTGATGACTAATTGTTGAGTGGGTGGCTACATCTTGACTTGGTGACAATCCTTATCTTCTTGTCTGAACCAAACGTCATTGCTAACATCAGAATTTGAACAGATAGTATTCATGAAAGTTCTGGGAAATTTTCTCAAATTTCCTACAAAATAAGAATCGGTATATTTAGACTTCTAGAACTCGAGATATGGGCTGAACACTGAACAGTGTTTGGGTTGCAGGATAGATTCCGACTTCTCCATTGTTGTTACCATTTGAACTCGAAAATTGCACTTTTAAATCTTGGACTCTTCATGAAAGTTTTAGGCCTATGTATTAGCTTTTCATACATATAAATCAGACCTAAATCCAAGTTCTACAGCTCAAGTTATGATCCAATAATCGAATGTTGTTCTAGTTTGGACTGAACCAACATCTCTTTTCTAAACTTAGCCCTCTCTTTGTCTTCTCAATTTCAGTAGTTAAACTCATCAATCAATCCTTTGATTTATGTGATAGGCCTGTATTTAAGATGAACATTTACCATAAATTAAAGGTATCTTATATTATTAGACATGTTATTATAAAACATGCTCTCGTTAAGGAGTTGTTGATATTTCAACTGCAAAATGATAATATAAAACCTTGATAAAAATGCATTTTTAAGTACTAATCACACCCCCAACAGCTTATTACTAGTCCCTAGTAATCAAAGCGATAAAATAGTAAAATAATTTGCAAGTTTAACAAAGCAACGCATTCAACTTTCATTAATCTAACCAAATAAATAAACTCTCATTAAATTTATATATCTGCTTCATACTGTTGAAACAAGATATTAATAAACCTTCTTTTTATGTGCTCCATGTATGATAACATAGATGATGAGGCTTTTATTAGAAGAAAATAATATTCTGTTCTAATCTTTTTTTAAGGTTAACTTCCTTGGGTTGAGATTATTATCTTTTTTTTTAAATATATATATAACTTAAAACACAATGCATCTTTAACTCATGTAACGAGCTTTCGGCTAATAACTCCCAGACCAGTTGGTCTTAGGGTATTAGGTGTTGAGACACCCCTACGAGCTTCGTAACTCGAGTTGCAGATACTGATACGTAGATAGTGCAATGTTTAATTCCCTTCAGCTTTTCTCCTTAACCCATGTAACAAGCACTAGGCCAATAGCTCCCAAGTCAATTGACTTTAGGGTATTAGGTGTTAAAATACCCCTTCGGGCTTAATTGTTTAGGTTAGGGAGGCTACGAAACCAAACTTATCTATGTTTTTATTATCATCAATATTATCAATTTTTTTTCGCAAATTATATACTGTCATTTTCCTTAGTTGTTACCTTTAACACAAGAATATAAATAATATAATAATCCAATGTGCAACCCACAATCATATGTTAAGGTGTGTGTGTGTGTGTGTGAAAATGAAGGTTTAAGAATACTTGTTAAATGAGTATATGAGCAGAATCAAGTGATAACAATGTGAGAGTTTGTAAACCCAAATATTTCAAGAAGTATTCTGATAGACCTTGATAATAATATTTACTAAGATGCGTCTCAAGAGTCAATAAAATTCCTTCTTACTCTGTCATCCTAATGACAGTTTTTGTCAAATGGTTTTAATAATAGCAAAAAATAGTTAGTAAGTTAGTTTTTTTTTTAATGTTAACTACTACCCTCTCTCCCCAACCAAAATGAGACATTGTCCTCAATCTTCTAAGGTAGAAAGATAGAGTATAGAAGACATCACATGAAACAACGACGATTGATAAACCTGAAACACACTTAAACAAATACAAGAAATAACAAAACATAAATATTATGCTATTAATAAAACCAAAAGACACAAATTTTTCCAAACTAACGCTTTTGTAGTTGTGATTGTGGGTCACATCTTCCCTTGATTTTACGTCCAAGAATGTCTTAAACGTCCTTTATGGGTCGGGGATAGGCTTCTCATCTAGTTTTCTTAAAAACTGACAAACATGGATTTTTTTAGTCAGATTCTCAAGACTAACTCGATCATGTTCTTTATGAAAATGGAGTCATAATTCATGAATTGCACAATGTACATCTCCACTAGGATGCATCTCAAGAGTTAATAGAAGATTATCTAAAGACTTTTTACTCAGACAATCCTTAATGAATTGTATTTTATCTTCATGGTTTATAGATACCATTTCTAAAGAACAACATTATGCATTGCAAGCCCATCTGGCACATCGGAGACAGACTTTCAGTCATTTTGCACCACGTTTCTTTGCAAAAGTGCTTTTACCTGTTCTAGACATGTATGAAATGAATGAATTGGAGGACTTATCTGATAATCAGACCTTTGCTTCAATCATCCAACGAATATCTTCTGGAATTTCATGGTTCATTAACAACCTTAATTTTTCACACCTAGCACAATAAATTTTTTCAATCGCATTTGAAGGCAAAACGGGAAAATACTTTTTCAATTTTTCAAGAGTGGTGTCTATTTTTTAGATAAGAGAAAAGGAGATACAAAGAAAAGAGAAGGAATAAGAAATTGAACAAATATATACACAGATATCAATTATCATGGGAAACTGAAAGAACCGACATAAGAGTCACGGAGTACCGTTATCCACCATTTGACCGGGGTGAGAGAGACTAGCAAAAGAAAAGTCACACAAAAAAAAACACAAAACAATGTGAGAAAAAAATAATCAACCTTTATCTATGGGATCACCCAATTCAATAGAGTCATTTTCAACTGAAACACATCAAAAGAACATTATAAATCTAAACACTTTTGTAGACATGATCAAGCAATTATTTTTTAAATAGAATAGAGATAAGCTTTATCATTCCATTTTGGTACACTTCTTCTCTGGCTTGCCTTCTCATGGAAGCTCTTATAGGGATTTTATCGACAGTGTGGACAAAAAAATTCTGGTAGAACTTCATCCTCTATTTTCATTATGGACTCTTCTTTAAATTCGAGTCGCTCAAAAATTCATGCTACCTTCTTCGCACCCTGCTCTTACCAACAAAGCCTTTAATATCCTGAGCATTCTTCCTCTAATGCGTTTACCAATCCACTACCTGAAGCATGATTGGGTAGAGGGTCTGTACTTCTATTAAGAGTTTCTTTGAACGTTATTCACTCAACTTTAATTAATTGTAGGAGTTTCTTCTTGAAAGCACTACAAGTATAAATGATATGTCGTGTAGTGCCAGCATGGTACTCGCAGGTGAGGTCTGGTATATACTAGCTGGGGTAAGGTGGTTGTAGAGGCATGGGTGGTTTAAGAGCTACATGCTCAATGCGTAGTAGCTTCTGGTACATCTTATTTAGGGGTAACAATTATGGAAATAATTGTTCCTTGACTCTTTGGTAGTTCTTCATTAGGAAATTTTCAGTTTGGTTCTTGATTAAGGCTTAGGTTTTCTGGCAGGAAATGAAGAGTTGAAATTGATGTTGATAATTTAGGATGAAACAGATGAAGTGTGGTAGCTTTTGAATTAGTTTTTCTTACCCTTGTAGCCACCTTCAATATGATCGACCTTCTTCGTTTTCCCTTTGAAGCTGTTTTTCTCAATAGGCGCAAATATTCTATCACTCTTTACTTATTGTTTTATACGCTCAGCTACAACTACAGTGTTAGTGAATTGTTGTGCTAAACTACCTATCATATGCTCGTAATATGGAGTTTTGAGCGTATTTGGGAATAAGGTAACTATTTTCTTGTCTAAAAATGGAGGATGTACCTGTGCAGCTAGATCTCTCCACCTCTAGGCATACTCCCTTATGTTTTCCTTGTCCCTTTTCTTTATATTAGACAAGCTGGTTCTATCGGGAGTGATATCCAAGTTTTAATTGTACTGCTTAACAAAAGCATCCACCAAGTCTTTCCATCTCTGAATCTTTGTATTGTCCAGCCTTATATACTAACTCAGTGTTGCCCCACTTAAACTATCCTGGAAAAAGTGCATTAGTAGAACTTGAGATGAGTGATAGGGCATTGTGTCATGGTGTATTTAATAAATTCAAAAACTAGGAACTTTTTTGGTAACACCATATTAGGGATTAAACACATCTTTACGACTTGTACTAGGTTGTACAAATCTACTCCTTTAACGACCTTTATTTTGGCTTCCAGCATTGCCATCTTATTTTGTTCAATGTCATCAGATGACTTTGTCTTGTAGAACTCGTTGGCAAATGTATTTACAACTGTAGGGGCTGGTGTCAGTGTTACTGAGTGCACAAATACTGGATTGTGTTAGGTCTCTTAACTATGTTCTCTCATTCTTTCTTCGAGTTGAGCTGTTGTCGGGTTTAGAACAAAGGTGACGGGTTGGTTGGAAGGACCTTTACCAGAGACATTTCTAAGTGTTTGCTTAAATAAGATAGTGAGGCGAGCCATGATGGCCTTTAAAGACTCCAACTCTTATTGAAAATGAGCATCATAGTAGGCATGCTCCTCATCTTCCATGTTTCTTAGTCAGAGTTGGGTGTTGTAGACTTTGCGAATCAGAGCTCTCTGGGACCTATATTTCAATCTGGTGCATGTATGTATGTCATCCAAACTGAATACATATGTATGGATACAAATGTAAGTATGTGCACATCGGGTACGGATTAACATGTTTGAAAGACTAATCTATGACTTTTTTTGTTGAATATGGGCAAAAATCTTTCCCAAATCTTTATCTCGGTTAAATCTCATATAGAATTTATTTAAAGTAATCTCCTAACCTTGGTCCATGAAAATTATATCATCTCAGATTTTCACCTGTATTTAGGGGGGAAAAAATCATGGTTTTAGCTCAGAAAATCCTATGAAGTTCATGATTATTGATCAGGTTTGCTTTGATGCAAAATGAATTATTAAAAAGTCCATACCATAAGGGAAGGTTCTAGGCCATTACATGAGGGTAAACTTTCTACTTGGTTTTAAAAATGTTTATGATCTACCAGTGACCACCTTTCGTGAAGGTAGTATAAGGATTTACAAGGAATGTTTGGGGCACGATATGACCGTCATTACTGAGTAAATACTCAGTTCATAATTGGATGTTGCACAAATTTGAACCCTGAATGAAAGTCATAAGACAAATTGCCACTCGTCACCTAACCTAAAATTAGGTCTATTCACAAAATTAAAATGCATGAGGGCATTAATTCATGCCCGATGTGCCTATGCATGAACAAGAAGTAAAAATACATGCTAAAGCAGTAAAAATATGAGCTGAAATTCAATTATACAGCCTTATATTATGCAAAATTATTGGAAAAACATGTGGGGGACCCATAAATATTTTTAAAATACCATTTGAAAAATTTAAAGTTTTTTTTTATATTAGCATTATAATATTATTATTATAAATTATATTAGGCTGGACCGGTCCAGCCATCCAGGCTGGGCTGAAATGGGTCCTGTTTGACTCAGTCGAGCTGGACTGACTAACGGCCCAACATATTCTTCTATCTTTTTTTTTCTTTTGGGTTTGGGCTAGACTCAGCTCAACAACCATCTGGGCTAGGCTAAAACAAGTCCGGCCTGGCTTGGGTGTGTTGGTTGATTGCCTAACAGGCTTTTTTCTTTTCTTTTCTTTTTTCATTACGGGTCAGACCTGACCCTGCCATATGGCTGGGCTAAAACAGGTCCAGCCCATTGTTGTTAATAGCATTTTGATATTTACATGTAGAACGTATTCTGCATATATTTAGGGGATGTTTGGGGAAGAAGAGGAAGAGCAAAGCTTGCCTAACCGGAGGAGAAAAGTTCTTGGCGGTGTTACAAAGAAGACCGGCGTGTGGTTGGTGACAGCAATGACGCCGGAGGCGTGGCAGAGGAAGTAGAAAAAGAGATTGTCGAGAGGAGAGGAAGAAACTGGGGAAAAGAGCTGATTTTTTCCCAACTTTGGACTCAAATTTTTTTACGCTCAGGGCATGGAATCCGCCTCTATTTATAGGTGGTGGAATAGGGACATGTTGTTTTTACTGGTGCCAAATCTTGGCCCTCAACTCGAATCAGAAGAATCCCAATCATTTAAAGTTGCTATCATGAACTGTCAAATTTAAAAGCTAAAGGCTATGTGAGTTGACCACTTTAGGGCGGCACTAGACTATAGGGTTTTAATTTAGGGGTTTGGCTAAAGTTCAATTTGGTCCTTCAACTTTTAATATCTTTTAATTACACCCCTAATTAACCCTAAAATTCTCATTTTATACATTTTTGCCCCTGTCACACTTTAATGTAAGCCCTGGATTTCAATGTCTTTTTTATTTTGGTCATTGATCTTGGATTTATGCAATTTGACCCTCAATTGACCATTAAACTTTCAATTCTCTTTAATTTCATCCTTGTTTCAATCAATTGGGTCCTTAGAGTTCGAAGGTTTTTTCAAAATGGTTATTGGCTACGAGTTTCTTCAATTTAGCCGTTAATTGACCCCAAAACTATGATTTTTTTGCAATTTTACTCTTGATTTCAATCAATTAACTTGATAAAAATTAAATTTGGTCTCAAAAAATTTCAATCTTCTTAATTGAGCCCAAATTTAAAATTTCACAAATCAAGCCCCTCATAAAATTAATTTGACCTACTTAGAGTATAATTAAGTCATTGCACTTAATTAAATCCTTTAATTGGACGCAAATTAATTCTTGAACATAATTAAACTCTTAATGTAGCCCATGATTAAATCAAATTGGTCTATTAAAAATCTAATTATGTCTTTGGACTTAATTTTTATACAGATTTATCCAATAATCATTTAAATTAACATTGAATCTGCATTGTCTCTCCAGTTTTGGGCACAACCAAGTATGATAAAGCTTTCGACTTCATCCAAAATTACAGCTTAATTTTAAACATATTTGAAATCCTTCCTCAACCAATTTCTTCCTTATTATCAATCTTCTTGCTATTATTATTTATTTTTTATTTTTTTTATAGGGAAGGAAAAAAGGTAAAATTTAGGGAATAACCCAAAAATAGGTTATGACAACAGTTCCAATTCGAGCTAAGCTGAAATTGTTTCCTTCATAAAATAACTCTGGCTATGATCACACCTCACATTGGGGGCAAGTATTAGAAAATAATGATGACATGGTTGGAAAACCGAGAAAAAAGGTAGAATATGTAACAGCCTGATCCAATCTGTTGTATATTGTCCGTTTTAGGCATTTCCCCCTCATGGTTTTGTTCCTGGTGACGCGAGCCCATCACTGAGCTTGATGCCCCAAAACACGTATAACATGTTAGCAACCAGCACTATTAATAAGGCCAGCTATCAAACCCTTACCCGCCGATGTGGGATATTACAGAATACTTGTGAACAAAATCCGTAGAATCTTGATTGAGATCACAAGCCCAAAAAGAAAAGAAAGGGCCTTGCTAAATACAAATCTTGAAAACACACACGAGTATTTAAAACTAAGCAAAGGCTTCTCCTATAACTTTGACGAATAAAGAAAAGGAAAATCATTGAGGAATTTTCAATTGAAAGAAACATGTTTGGGTTTTCGATCACAAGCTTGAAGAAGAGAAGGGCATTGGGTAAAGAGATTTTAGGAAATAAAAGTCGATTAAGTGTTCGATTGAAGGTTTAAAGTGAAACGAAAAACCTGGAAAGATCCCTTTTCTCGACACCTAAAAGAGAAAGACCTTGATGGCATATCATAAGCTAAAAGAATAACGAAAGAGGATGAAATGACATAAAGAAGTGAAAGTGATCTTAGACCTATGAAGACTTTCAAACACCATTTGAGCCTATGAATTCCTTTTATTTGGTAACTATGAAACTCAAACTTCATTACATACCTTGAAAAGTACATTCTAATCAAGAAACCGAGAAAGAATGATAAATACGCTTTCAAACATGAGGAAACGTTCACGAGAGTCATGATAAAATGAATAAGTATTCGTCTTTGTTAAGAAAATTCAAATACTAGATTCAACAAGTATTTGATCCTTTTTTATCCCAATATAAAAGGGGTCATCTCTTAAACCAATCACCATGATGAAATACCTTTCTTCAAAGACTAATACAAATCATGAGAGTTACATGAACATTGTTATTTGACATGACTTTGAAAAATCTCAAACTTCTAAAAAGACAAAGTAAATCTTGTGAAATTCTTATTAGGGAAAGCACCCTAAAATAAAAACCAAATTTGTGTCATGTGTATTTGAGAAAAGCACACAAAAAACAACATTATCATAAGGCAAAGAGTTTTAATGCATTCCTAATTAGGATAGTATTCACCGTGGCTTAAATACTCACATAAAAGAGAATGCTACAAAGGCAACCTGATGCTCAAGATTTGAAAGTAACTCACACGGACTTGCTTGGGTAAATTGGAAGATGAGCTGGCAAAAGTGACAAAGCATAATTATTTGAACACATTTATCCATTAAATGAAAAGTTTTCTCATGCACCTGTTAATGAGAATAGAGTTGATGAAACTCACATTGAGAAAGTGAGGAGTAAGAAAGAAAGGAAAGAAACTTCCTTTGAAAATGATTTTTTCACTTATCTGGTAGATAAGGATCCAGTGACCTACTCTAAAGCTATCTCTTCCTTTGATTTTTTGTTTCGGAAAGAAGCAATTAAAGTTGAAATTGATTCGCTTTTACAAAATCAAACCTTGAAGATTGTTGATTTGCCCCTAGGTGCAAAACCTATTAGTTATAAATTACAACCCTCAACAACAAAAAAAAAAATTGAAGAAATGGGGGGGCTATATTTCAAAATGCATGCATTGCATATGGTTTAACCTTTGAAATAGTATTGGTGCAGGATTCATCAATCAAGAGGAAAGGCGAAGAAATCTGCATAAGTGAATGGAAGTCGAGAAATGGAAAAGAAATCTCATCCATATGGAGTGGACAACTAAGATCATAAGACAATGCACTCGTTTTAAGAGTGTACCTTTGGGGGGTATTTTGTTTTGAATTTTGTTTTAGGAAAGTTTTGAAGGATTGTGATAAAAATCCTAGTTTGAATTTTAAAATAGGCACGTCACCCGTGAAAATAGATCAATTTTGGCGAAGCATGGATGCCTTTTGAAGTTATTTTTGAAATTTTAAAAAAGTAGATCGCTCGTAAAAATAGATTAATTTTTGAATTTCAAATTGGGTAGGTTGCCCGTGAAAATAGACCAATTTCAGGGAAGTATGAATATTTGCTGAAGTTCTTTTTGAAATTTAAAAAGGGTAGGTCGCCTATGAAAATAGGCCAACTTTTGAATTTCAAAATGGAAAGGTCGCTCGTGAAAATAGACCAATTTCAGGGAAACATAGGCGCTTACTAAAATTCTTTCTGAAATTTAAAAATGATAAGTCACCTGTGAAAATAAATCAATTTTAGGGAAGCAATGACGCTTGCTAAAGTTCTTTTGAATTTTAAAAGGAACAGGTTGCCCATGAAAGTAGACTAGTTTTTGAATTTTAAAAGCAAAGTCTGTAGATGCGTGGATCACCCAATAAGTTAAACATACACGTTTTCTTTACAAGCTCACTGTGCAAAATCTTGATGAGATTTTGTTTCGTAAGCATTGTAAAGATGGGGGCATCTGTTGTTACCTATTTTTTACGCTATAAAAATTAAACAAAAAACAAAAAAAGAAGAAACATAGAAAAAAAAATCCAAAAATATAAGAGGATGCACATGAAGAAAGCTTATCAAGGTTCTGGGCTAAATAGCCATCACTACAATTCCAAATTCTAAGTTGATCAAGTTAATATTTTTGGATAAATGACATATACATACCTTCAAATTAAGTAAGGTTGGATCCTAATAAAAAGTATACACTTCCTCTACCAACTTCAAGTGGTTTTTTTATGACATTTACATCGGAGTTGCTCTGGCGAAGCGTCAAAAGTGGTTAACTAAGTCGGCCAAAACTATGACACCTATTTTTCAAAAACCACCCATTATTTTCATGTGTTCACATTTAGAGCTTCTCAAAGGGTTCTTATCAATGACTTTAAAATCTCACTCTTAAGATTAAAAGGCGAAAAATAGCTCCTTGCCCTCCAAGTCTAGCAAAACCACTAAGCACCCCTGAAAACAAAACTACCATTGCAAAACAAGCCTCATACAAGAGCTTACACCTATTAGCTTTTGTCCATAATGCTCTTATTTTGATTAAAGGGATGAGCTTTGATCAATATTTAAGGGGATCCACCACAAAACCTAAAAAACCCCTAAAAATCAAAGAAAGAAGAAAAAAAAACATAGAGAAAAAATATGAAAAAATACCCTCTGGAAAGACACTTGTGAAGGTTCAAGAGCCCAAAATAGAAGGTTAAGTAAGAATAGAAAGTGAAAGGGAAAGAAAGAAGGAAAAGAAAAGAGAAGTAGCAGCCTATAGTCAGCAAGTTTGGAGAAAATATAACCCCATGAAAACTCAAGGGTGGAGTCTAAATGGCCTGTCTATTCATGCTTTATCAATGCTTGATGACATTTTTTTAATGTTTTTAGCATTATTTTGTGTTTTGGAATATATGTGGATTGATGAATGAAAATGTTGTTTTCTTTACTTAATCTTACTTTGAGTTAGTTGTTAATTTTTCCTTGATGTTTAGAATGGTGTTTGAATATTGTTCTTGCTGAAATGAATGTTTTTTTGGAATCTACCAAATATGGCAATAGGTGTTTGATGTCTATTTCTGGGTTGGTAGTTCATGTCCTGGGTTCCTGAACTTGGTTTTTATCCTAAAGAGTCATTTTTGGATTAAAGTTTGATATTTTGTTGGTTGTGAATTGGGCTGCAGTTCTTGAAGTTGAAATCATAAGCATGTTTTTTAATAATTTGATGTTATTTGTTGTTGTTTCTGATTCAAACATGTTTGTTATTAACAATGTGGTTTATATGGACAAAAGAATGGAAGTTTAGAGACCTAGAAGGTCAATTTCTGGGTTTGGCAGTAACCAATGTTTTCTGGGCAACCTGGGCTCGTGTTCTTCATATTTATCTAAAGAACATTGTCTTGAGTACTAGCTTTAAGCTTCTTTTTAAGTTTATTTTGATTTTCACATGTTTGTACATCATCATTACTCAATAATCTAGGTTGTTCTTGCATCAATAACATGATTTTAAGTGTTTTAATATTAGGAATTGGTTCTGGAACGAAACCCTCTTTCAAAAAAGTTGTATTGATTTAATGATAACCGTAGCAAGTGGACCTTTGCTTCTGGATCTATGCTTAATTGTGAACAAAACCTTGCATTTTATTACTTGAAATCTGTTCTAGTTTGATGTTTATATTGCTGGGCTTGATTTTGAATGTTCTTCTTGTTTTTTTATTTTTTTTATTGTTTGATTTGTTTTTGTAAGAAATTTTATGACTTTCATGTTTTTTTTATTTTATTTTGGTTTATTTTTGGGTTGGATCTTGGTTTTTGATTCGACCCATGGTTGAATCGATGTTTTCGAGTCAACCCAATCAGGTCAAAATTAGGTCACTTTGTAAATGCATGTTTGGTTTTCTAATATTTTTATGAAAGGGTTTTTGGCCTTAGAAGTTGTTTAGCAAAGACACCCTTAAACTTATTTTGACTGTTTTGTTTTTGAATAAAAATGAGTTTTGCCAAACAAACCCCAAATAAATTCCAAAAAATTCTAAAAATATCTAATACAAATCTAAGATTATTTGTGGGTCCCTCACATCTTTTTCCAATATTTTTATTCAATGTCGGGACTGTATACCTACACTGTAATATGCGGGTCTGGTATTCAAATACCCGCTTTTCACTAAAATTTCAAAAAAAAATCAAAAAAATCTTCTCATTTCAAAAATATAAAAATATATTTTATTTGGTGTGAATACTGCTAAGTCTCTCAAAAAATAATAAAAAATCATATTTTGAAAAAATAAAAATATATGATGAGTTTGAGTATTTTTTTATATACAAAAATATCTTTGTATGCATTTTGGATTTAATAACCAGTTTATTAAATTCATGAGAACTTGGTCAATATTTCAATAACCCCCTTAAAAATTATAATTTATGAAAACAAATGGTCAACATTTTGGTATAAATGTTGGACCTCCAAGTAGGATTATATTTAAATACCAGGAGTTGGTTAGAAAATTCTCATAATTATTATGAATATTCACCTATTCTAATTTGGAGTATTTTTCACCACAGTACATGAGTTGTGAAAAACTCTTTCATCTTCCATGATAGGTGAACCTTGTCAGGGCACTTATATGGATCTTCTCATTAAAATTTATTTTGGCTTACAAGCCCATAATAAATTTGAAATGTTGAATTATATTTAGCAATAGACTAACCATTGGTTAGGAACCCATCAAAACCTTTAAACCACATGAAAACAACACAATGCAGTTTACCTCAAGTAATGTGCGTAAGAGGTGTTAATACCTTCCCTAGTAATAATCAATCTTTTACCCTAAAATTTTTTATAGGACCACTGTACCGGTATACCCGGGTCTCTTTCCATGAGAAGCTCGATTTGACCTGGTTTAACGTAAAAATAAAAATAGTTATTACCATAATTTTAAAACTCAATTCGAGGGTCAGCCCGGGGCAAGATCCAAGTTAGGATCAGGAGGGTCAACTCGGGTTGACCTGAGTCAATGTAAGAATAAAAGTTGTTATTATCATAATTTTGAAACCCGACACGGGGTTGACCAAAGCAAGGCTTGGGTCATAGGTTGGAAGGGTCAACGATTCTGTGACCCGTGTTTTATCTCTGGTCAGGTTAAGTCAAACCTTATTTTATTTTTAAAAAAATTGGACTAGTCCATGCCCCAGGTTAACTCGTCAGGTCAATCCTAGTTTTATAACTAGAGTTATTATAATATTATTAATTTCAACACTCAATGTAAACTAAAGTAAAAAATATATATATTTAATTATTGTTTTATATATGTAAGTTTGACAGTAATAAATATTAAGGATAAAATAGAATTTTTTTATTTTTATTTTGTCTTATCCATCATAATCAAGCAGAATACCAAGACAATCATTTTATCTTCACACCATTATCAAATACAATTATGTCTCCATTTTATTTTCTATCTTGTCTCCTTTGTCTTTATTGTTTATGTCTCTTATGTTCCAGAACAATAACCAAATATATACAAACTTTTTTTTTTATGGGATCGCAGCAGTGCGGTACTCAAACTAATTTTAAGAGGTGTTTGGAGTGAGATAGCGGTTGTTTTTTAAAGTGTTTTTTTGCTCGGAAATGCATCCAAATAATATATTTTTTAAAAAATATATATTTACTATCAGTATATCAAAACAAATAAAAAATATATATAACGAAAAAATATTTAAATTTTTTAAAAAATATCATTTAAAATGCAATCCCTACTAACCCTTTAGTGCCTGTTTAGGAGAGTGGTTGTGGTTGCGATTGATTTTCAAAGTGCTTTTCATGTCGAAATGCATCAAAATGATTTTTTTTTATTTTAAAAAAATTATTTTTAAAATTAGTGCATCAAAATAATTTAAAATATATATAAAAAATTAATTTTTAATAAAAAAATTATTTTTTATAAAACATGATTTGCACTGCATTCCAAAACTGTGCTATTAATGTCCAAAAGGATATGCGTTGTTTGTAGTGACGTGCCGTCTCTTAACTTTTTTTTATCAACAGAAATTGATTTCTGCTAAACATGATTGTATAACGACTAAACTTTGCTGCTAGCCAATGGTTTTCTTTATCGGTTGATGCCTGTGGTGTGCCATCTAGTCATCAATGGAAATGAGGACGGCCTGATCCCGACAAATCAAAGGTCCTTTATATTTTCTATGCTAAAAGCTAACAATTATCTAAATATATCTATTTATTATTGAATTGTGATAAAAGTAAATAAAAATTAAATATTTAAATGGAAATGGAAATTATTGATTAAAACTATTAAATATAATATTATAATAATTTGTTAGCAATAAATTCTATAACTAAAAAGGAAAATGAATTTGAATTTGAAATATTAAATAACTTATAAATATTAAATATAATATTATAATAATTTTTTTGAATTTGTTTAAAATATTGAATTTTGTTGAGGCAAAAACATGTTAAAATTGAAAACACAATGGTTAATTTGGAAAAATTCCCACAATAGAGTGGAATTTGATGATTTTGAGTCTAAAATCATGCGCATTATTTTTGTTGCATTTTCATGTTTAAGTAACTGAGTATACAGCAAAAACAAATTACAAAATAATCATTAAAACTAGAAATTAATTTATTTAAAAAAAACATGGAATTAAAAAATATTGTAACATTGTTTAGGAAACTATAATAATAATTTTGCATTTTTTGAGACTAAAACTAACATAAGTTTGATTAATTGATAATGTTAGGATTTAATTAGAAAATAAATAATACGTTGGAGGACTTGTTTTTTAGTGACTTCATTGAAGGAAAGAAAGCACAACCATACGAACAAAATTTGATGATTTTTTTTCTTTGGAATATTAATAAATAAAATAATCAATCATCAAAATCAAATATTTTGAAAATAGATCAGATTGATAAAAAAAAAATAAAGAAAATTATTGTATACAACAATAAAAAAATATTTTAAATAATATATCAATTAAGAATATTTTTAATGTAGTGGGAAATATATATTGTTCTTTAGAAGGACCCACTTCATTTAGTTTGATGGCTAATAGGAACGTGTCACGTGTCCAATGACTGTCCTCTAGAGTCTTGACACATGCTGAACAAATGATTACAATTCAAATTTGACCTCCCAGCCATAAATCTAAGGACTCAATTTTGTTTTTTTAAAAGCACTGGACTGGAGTGCTAAGATTGCAATTTTTGAAGGATGAAAAATGCCATCGAACCTATTCCTATCCTAAAAAGACCTTAACTCCTATGCTCTCTCTCTCTCTCTCTCACAAGCTTTAACACATAAGCGAAGACAAGCTCCCAAGTGTGAACTAAATCTTGTACATGGAAACTGACCTTCTAGATAGTCCACCTCCATTCTCTCTCTCTGGCCCCTTCTCCTTCCTACCCCACTTCCAAACCGCGTATCGTTGTCATTTTTGCTCAACTGCAAAATCCAAACCACTATTTTGAAAATAAAATCGGGTGTTAGCTCTAGCGTACGTGTCATGGTCCGAGATTGTCAAATCTTGGCTCATGGTCCCTCATGAGTTTTTTTTTTTTTTTACACAATAAAAAAAATTCCTAAAGTAACACAATTAAAAAATTAATTGGAAAAATTAATCTTGGCTCATGGTCTGAGATGGTTGTTGATTATGCATTAACAAAAATTATATATTTGAAATGTTAGTATTGATTTAGGTTAACTTATGGATTATATTAATTACATAAATTTTTAGTGGATAGTTTAATTATTTTGTTAAATAAGCAATTTTGTTATTGTTGTTGATTGTGAATTTAAAAGACTATGTAATGAGATAGTTAGTGTTAATTTAGGTTAAATTATGAATTATATCAAATAATAATACTAGCTATGAAATACATGAATTTGTTTGATAATTTTGTTATGGTACCAGAATTTGATAAATATAGGTGTTCATTGATTAATATATGAATATAGGTGTTCACCGATTAATTTAAGTTTTGTTGATAATTGATGCACTTATATTGTAATATCCCACATCGGCGGGTAATATCTTGCTAATGGAGTGGGGTGTTACATTTATTAACCCCTAGATATTAATAAAATAGAATTATGTTTTGTTGTGTTGTTTGACAGAATGTTTGATAATTTAAAAATATTATGCTTCCATAGTGGTATCATTGTCAATACTGACAATGGTATTGCTTATAATGGAGGAAACCATGAATTCCTAACTACTACATCACACATGTCCCTCAATGAATTATCAAGAATGTTATATGATCGACTTAGCTGTAATATGTTTGAAATAAAAGTTGAAAGTACTTGGAAGATGTTGCAAACTAAAGTTAGTTAAGCTCGTTAT
>Ga0325400_1002567_pt1 | contig 16034 bp, 4 predicted proteins | sample PopdelMetagenome_2_FD_205662 | JGI IMG/M metagenome (GOLD analysis project Ga0325400, IMG submission 205662) | Populus deltoides microbial communities from Bellville, Georgia, United States - Xylem-PdKOR-R1 | ecosystem: Host-associated > Plants > Phyllosphere > Stem > Wood/Secondary xylem... | reverse complement strand
AAAGACTTTATTTCATATTTTTTAATCGTTGTTCTTTGACAAATTAAATAATTTTCATATTATTTAATTTTCGTTTAAACAAAACCCACAAATCATAATCTCATAAAGAATATTATGATAAAATTTCTAAGATACCATTAATGATGTACTCAAGGATGTTTAAAAGTATATCGGCGGTTGTTTTTTAAAATATTTTTTTATTAAATAATATATTAAAATAATATATATATTTTTAAAAAATAATTTTTAATATCAAAATAATTTTAAAAAATATATAAAAAATTAATTTTAAATAAAAATAATTATTTTTTATCAATTGGATCACAATCCTGAATGAAAACTTAACGAGACGTGTTAGAGAAGAAGTCCATAACTTTATAAGGATAGTATTATTATTACTGCTATTGCTATTGTTGAAGGAAAAGAATAAAAGAGTATTTAAAAATATGGTATTGGTTATTTTTTAAAGTATTTTTTATTTTAAAATATATTAAAATAATAATTTTTTATTTTTAAAAAGTTATTTTTAATATTAACCTATCAAAATAATATAAAAATATTAAAAATATATTAATTTAAAACATATTATTAAAAAACAAATTGATTAATATAAACCAACTAAAGTCAAACGCATTCGTAACCACGCTTGGGTCTGCATATTATCACTCTGATATCAAATCAAATCAAATCATTCCTTCTTTTTTAACCTTTTAAATCTGATCCCTTTTCTCGAAATAGTCATTTTTTCACTAATTTCCCTTCCTTTCCTTTCCTCTACCGTTTCCCAACTTTACATTTCCTCGTGATTTCGACGGTGTTTATTTATCTTAGTTTTAAAAACTCGGCTCGGCAAAGTGCATTAATCCGATATCCGGTTAATTTGGAGTTGGAATTCATTCGGGTAGAAAAAACAGGAAAAAGAAAAATCTGATATAATTAGGTGATCCAACAAGATTCAATTAAAAATTATATTGCAATTCGTTAATTTTTGTTTTTTTACTAAACGACGTTGTTTTAATTTAAAAAAAGAATTGACCCGGACGACCCGATCAAAACCTGGAATCCGAGCCTTGGACTGGGCCGGGTTTAAAAACTATGTTATTTATTATTATTATTATTATTATTATTTTACAGCAATAATAATTTTTTTAAAGTATTTATTTTAGAAATATATTAAAATAATATTTTATTTTTTTAAAAAAATTTATTTTTAATATCAATGCATAAAAAAATCAAAACCATCAAAAAAAATTCATTAAACAAAAATTCAAACTTTCAAAAAAAAAAGAGTCGAAATTCAATACCAAGCATCCTCACTGTGTTTTTTAAAAATATTAATTTTTTAATTTTTTAAAATTATTTTGATATATTAATATCAAAAATTATTTTTAAAATTATTTATTTTATTTTAATATATTTATAAATCAAAATACTTTTAAAAAATAAAACTTTCTTTATTACTTCATGCTCGATGTAATAATATGCTGTCATTTAACAGCATGCAACTCTCATCAACATGCAGCAGGTGGGGTTAATTCAATGCTGCTTTCACAAGAGCCCAAAACCCCCCGCGGAAATCACCGCATAAACGATAAAAAAAAAACCGTTACATTGTGAATGGTCGGCCGATCAACGCGGCATCTAAAGAATAAGCGTATTATAGCCCCTATATATATTAAGAATATTCCATTTCAGTCTCTATTATATGATTATTCTTTATTTAACCATCTAATTTATAATATGTTTTAATTTAACCTTTGACTTCTAGATAGTTATCATTCAATTTACTGAAAAACCCACATAGAAATATAATATACATTGAGATATTAAAAAAAAATATACAAGAAGCTAAATAACTTAAAACACCTCAAAAATCTAAAAATAAAAAATAAAAAATATCAAGTAGACTCAAATGAATTATTGTCTTTATAGTTAAAACAAAATTGCCGTCTCTATTTTTTATTATATCTGATGCACCGTTACCAAATAAGTTTTGTTTATATCTTCGATTCTGTTTTGTTTTTTTTATTTGTTTTTTTATGATTTAGAACAATAACTAGATGTTTTCTAAGTTACACGAGAGTTTTATGGACATGCTTTGAATAATAATTTTTTTATTTTAATATTATTCTAAATCATTTAATCATTATATTAAATCACATGATTTTTGTTATAGATAATTTTAGTTAATGAGTAGTAGAAATTTAATATAATTGTAAAACAGTGAAATTAAAAAATCTAAATGATGTACAATAATCTAAAATTTATTTTATCACTAAACTACACATAACAACTAATTATTATTATTGTTGTTGTTTGTTTTTAAATTCAAAGATTTTGGGAAAAATTATCACATATATGAAAAATGGAAAGAAAAAAATGCAAGAAAAATAAGAAAAAATGAAAAATCCTTTGTTTAACATTATATGGAATGGACATAAATTGAATTAAATTTCTCTTTAGTACCATAATAATTGGATTAATAAAAAGAAGTTTAAAACAAGGACCCGAATCAGAATATTATAAGATCTTGCAGGGTCATAATGTAGTTTACCTCCACTAAATTTTGGCACCGCTTCCCACGCGTGTCATCATCTTAATGGCCAGCCATTTTTAAAACCCACCTCCCCAAATAATTCAATTGAAAAACTGGAAAAATACAAAGCAAAAATAAGGAAAATTTAAAAAAGAAAAAAAATATACAAAAATAAAATAAAATAAAACAAACTATTTTATTTGTTTTTTGTTAGAGAGAAACTTTCAAGAGAGAAACCTTTCGATTAACAGAGAAATGATCTAGAGAGATAGAGAGAAGGGGGGAACACCTAACAGAGAGAGAGTGCGTTAGGTTATTTCCCGGAATTTAGGCGCCGGAATTGAGTAGCGATCTCATCAGGAAAGTGGTTTCCGGTGGAAGGAATTTTGATAAAAAAAAAACAGAAAAAGCAGAGATGGTGAATGCTATGGTGGAAAGAGCCACGAGCGACATGCTGATCGGGCCTGATTGGGCTATGAATATCGAGATCTGTGATATATGCAATCGCGACCCTTCGTATGCGTCGCACTTGATTCTTCTCTCTTTATTTCTCTTTTAAGTTTTTTTTTTTTTTGTAATTCATTGCTTTTTTTCCTAGTTTGTTGCTGCTTTGGATAATTTATTTTCTCCGTTTGATAATTTGCTACGACTCAAGTGAATTTGATCGAACAGTCAATTCTGATTAATTGACGAGAAAGTTTATATATTTTGAATTGTGTGATAATTTTGTAAGGCTTGTTAATGTCTCTTGTTTTACATTCATTTTTAATAAATTAAAAAAGCCTGCTTCTTCTCAATCTAAATGTAGGTTTTATGGATTTAGCTAGGTTTTGGCTATGCTAAACACTAAGAACTTGTTAAGATTGCTTAAGTTTGGAAGTTTTTGGTTTGGTTTGGATTATCAGGCAAGCGAAGGATGTTGTCAAGGGAATAAAGAAGAAACTTGGTAGTAGGAATGCAAAAGTTCAGCTACTTTCCCTAACAGTAAGCTTCGCGACGCCTTGATATCAGTTATACTTTATTCGGTTTTTGTGATACAAGTGCAATATAGTTTTTAGCATGCTGGTTTCATCAGGGTTCTGCTTACCATTTTTTATTTTCTAAAAGGGTAACTGCATCAATGCTAGGTTTTATCGGGAGAGAGTTGTGTGTTTTAGAATATGAGCAATTGCAGTGGCAATACAATGTAAAAATTTGTCAATTTCTTAAGTAGGGTATTATGGTGTGTTTGATTGAGGTAGAAAGGGGAGATCTGAATGTATTGGGCGAATTCAGGTTTGGTCCGAGATTCATTTTGGTTTTTTGACTTGGTATGATATTGGAAAATGAAGTCAAACTAGCTTGTATACTGTAATTCTCTTTTTGAGAGTGGTGGTTTGGTCAAGTATAGAAGCTAGTAAATTTATCTTGGCTGCTATTAATTTAGCATAAATTTTACGCCCCTGTTTTATCATAGAGTAACTCTGTCACTTTTCTTGTCATTTCTTAACATCTCTGTTTCCAGAGGACTAAGTTTGTTTCAATTTTGGTCTGGGCGCTTCTAGCTGTTAGAAACGATCATAAAGAACTGTGGGGACATTGTACATATGCATGTGGCAGAGAAAGATCTTCTTCATGAGATGGTCAGAATAGCTAAGAAAAAGGTGAGACTGTTTTGGACAATTTGGTTGCTAACCCATCTTGTAATTTTATCCTTTTGTAAAAATTGTTCATAGTTTTTGATATGCTTAATTGTAGCCTGACCTTCATGTCAAAGAGAAGATATTGGTTCTGGTCGATACTTGGCAAGAAGCTTTTGGTGGTGCAAGGGCAAGATATCCGCAATATTATGCTGCATACCAAGAGTTGTTGGTGCGTCTCCTTTGATGTTCCTTTCAGCCATATTGATTCTAGTTTGCATAGCTGAACAATTTGTTGTTCATTTCATTATGAATCATTAAACAAGCATGGCTTTTCCATTTCATTGCCAATATTCTGTTGCACAAGCACTCCCAATTATCATAATGTGGCCTGTTTGGTTTGCGTCTCTAAGTGAATTACTCTATATCAGCGTGCTGGGGCAGTATTCCCTCCCAGGTCTGAGAGGTCCACACCTCTATTCACACCTCCACAAACACAGCCTTTGTCATCGTATCCTCAAAATCTGCGCAATATTGAGTATCCACAAGGAGCAGCTGAATCTCCAGCAGAGTCAGAGTTCCCAACCTTGAGGTATTTACTAAATATCCAACTTTTGTTAGGATATTTAGAACATGAACCAGTCGTTCATTCTGCTTAGTCATGGTGGTTGCATTACATTTATTTTATCCCTTGTGGTGTGGTTGTGTTCAGTGATTATTTAAGATGTGTGTTTTGTTTTAATTTGAAGTTCTTTTCGCTAGCTTGACAGAAATTCAAAATGCTCGGGGTATAATGGATGTTCTATCAGAGATGCTAAATGCATTAGATCCAAGGAACAAAGAGGTACATTTCCAATCCCTGGGTAGTTAAAAACTTGTGGCGGGCTAGCTTAAAGTCAACAAATTTTCAATTTGATTTTGGTGCAGATATTTGTTCTTAAATGTATAAACTGCAATCAAGCGCTTTAAGTTCTCACACTCACATGTAAACTAGTTCTATGAGAATCAAGATCTTAAGCTCATCTTCAATTCTTAAACTGGTACATTTCCAATCCCTGGGTAGTTAAAAACTTATTGCGGGCTAGCTTAAAGTCAACAAATTTTCATTTTGATTTTGGTGCAGATATTAGTTCTTAAATGTATAAATTGCATGTTATCAAGCGCTTAAACTTCTTATACTCAGATGTAAACTAGTTCTATTTGAATCAAGATTCTTAAGCTTGTCTTCAATTCAATTCTTAAACTGGTAATTTTTTCTTCTCAATTTGCAGGGGATTAGGCAGGAGGTTATTGTTGACCTAGTGGATCAATGTCGTACATACAAGCAAAGAGTGGTACATCTTGTTAATTCAACCACGTAAGTTCCATTCCTCCTTTTTCTTATTTTGTTTCCTTCTATAATGTTTGGCAGTTCGTCCTAGTTTTGAAATTGCTCTTGTCATGGATTTCCATAGCAATTGGGGTCAATTAGGATAAGGTAACAGTGAAATCCTTCTTAAGATTAAATAATAAATAGTCCCAGTAACAGTGAAGTCGAAAATAGTATAAATCCTAAATAATATTTCCAAAACCGTGTAAATTTCTAAATTAATAGAATTATAAATCAACAGCCAACAAATCTTTGTTTACTTTATCAGGGTGAGGAGGGCATTAGAGTCAGATTTGTTTTAGTGTTTGGCAGGATTCTGAGGTCCTGGAGTTGCAAATCTATTTTTTGAATCTAAGGAGGACATGATAACTTCTAAACTTAATGGCATGATGTGATGTTTTGTTGTGAGATAATGACTGAACTGATGCTGAGCGGGTTTGCATAGGTCTCACTGCATTAAGTAAATCTTCATGAGTGGGGCAAGATGCCTGTCAGTGGTTGTGCCTGTTATTGCCAAATCAACATTGGAGTGACTATCTAGTTCACCAGATTAGTCATTTGCATAACAAATAGAATGAGATGAGGTGGTTCTGAATATTGGGTTTTTGAACCCACTATCTCTATCAAATGCAAGGTGGAATTCTGTTGACATATTTCGCATGGTAATTTGAACTGTCTTTTTCAGGGATGAATCACTACTGTGTCAAGGATTAGCATTGAATGATGACTTGCAGCGAGTACTTGCCAGGCACGAATCCATTTCTTCAGGAACTCCTGTTCCAGTCCAGGATGAAAAACTGAAAGCTGAATCTAGTGGAGCACTTGTTGATATTGGTGCTCCTCTAGTTGATACTGGAGATAATAAGGGCAAACAACCTGATAGGGGGTAAGCAAATTTATTCGAACTGTTCCATATCTATAGAAATTGACCAGATCAGCAGTATGAACTATACATGAATTGATGGCCTTAATTAAAGTGTTTTGATGGCCTAAGCTCTCATCCAATCATGTTGGTTGTTTGTTGATGATGTGTTGTCATCTTATTGCCAAAGTTTTTGTTATTTTTATTTTCTTTGTGTTGGAAGTGCATTGTCTGTTATGCTAGGCTTTTAGGATTATGTGTTTGTGGTTGTGAGGTTGAGCTTCCCTGGGACAGGTTACGAGTCTGGTTAGATGTATTGTGCTACTTGCCTGCTAAAATTAACCAATGATTTTGAGGATATTGAACTCATAACTCGAAGAATTACTTATGGAGTAACACATTTGATAATCATTTGACAGCCTTCAGATTAGTTTGTGAAACATAAGGTTCCAACCAACCCCCCCCCCAAAGAAAAAGAATCAGTGTTGGCATGAAATTCTGAACTGGTCAAGTCAAAATGGTGTATGAAAATTGTTTAATATTTTTTGAATTTATAACTCAAAGTTGAAGCTGAAAGTTTAGACTTGTAAAATTCTATTTTGAGATTTATATTATTTGAGCCGTGAGTGAATTTTTCTGCAGATCAACCTCAAATTCTAGTGCAGGGGCTCAAACACTAAACCAGTTGTTGCTCCCTGCACCTCCTGCAACTCATGCTCCAACTACTCCGGCAGCAGCCAATACCAAAGTGGACCTGTTGAGTGGTGATGATTATAACTCACCAAAGGCCGAGACTTCTCTGGCTCTTGTTCCTGTTGGAGAAGCACAAGCAACCACACCTCTGTCACAGCAGAATGCACTTGTTCTTTTTGACATGTTTTCTGATGGTAACAATGCTCCAAATGCAGTCAATATGCAGGCTACCAATCTTGCTGGACCAACCAATTCTTTGACTCCACAATTCCAACAGCAACAGAATTTTCAAACACCAGATGCTGGTGTTTACAGGAATGGAAATGCCCCTAATATGGGATCACCACGATATGAGCAGTCAGTATACATGCAAGCCTCTGGTCCTGCATGGAATGGACATCTTCCCCAGCAGCAACAGCAGCCGGCCTCACCTGTTTATGGTACGCACGCCTCTATTTTCAAATTAATTTTTGTTCATGTGAAATAAAAATCCTTATTCTTGGCTTTTAAGACTCTTAGTTTTGCTTGTTTTAGTGAATAAGGTTTACTCTTTACTACTATTGCATTAAAATTCATGAAGCTTTGACCTTGGGATGTTTAAAGGTGCTCAAAATGGTGGATCACTGCCTCCACCTCCTTGGGAAGCTCAGCCAGCAGACGCAAGCCCAGTGACAGGCGCTCAATACCCTCAATCAATGCAAGTTACTCAGATGGCTGTCACGCATTCACAACCACTGCCTAGTGGTATGCACCCTCAAGGGCCTCAACCAGGGGGTAATGAACAGGTGGGTATGTACATGCAGCCAATCACAACCGGCCATTTGCCTGCAGTTAATAATCAGAGTGCACCAAGCAACCAGTTTTTAGGCATGAATCCTCATGCAATGCAGGGAGGGCAGTATATGGGTATGTATCCACAACCAATGCAAGCTGGGCCGATGGCCTCTATGTATCCACAACCAATGCAAGCTGGGCCGATGGCCTCTATGTATCCTCAACAAATGTACGGCAACCAAATGGCTGGATATGGGTATGGTTTGCAGCAAGGGACGCAGTACCTTGATCAGCGAATGAATGGAGTATCTGTTAGAGATGACAATGGCCTGAGAAACTCATCTTACCAGGTCTCAACAACTCCTTATGTGCCGTCTGGTAAGCCTTCCAAGCCAGAGGATAAGCTATTTGGAGACCTAGTAGATATTTCAAAATTCAAGCCAGGAAAATCCACTCCTGGGAGAGCTGGTGGCTTGTGATAACATGATTGGTTGCATTTTTATTTTAAATATTTTTCTTCACTAAGTTGCTTCTTCTTTTCCATTTCCCCCCCTTAATTTCAATATATATGTTCATTTGGTCTCTTTCGGGTCCCTTATTTGGGTTTTGTTTGGAAATCATGTACATTCTTTGTAGAGAGAGGAAAAAAAAAAAAAACTGATGCTCTCAATCAGGTTGAATTTATGAGTTTGGATTTTATTCAACAGTTTTTAATTAGACATCTTCTTGCAAGACATCTCCCACCCCCCCTCTTTTTTTTTTTTTTTTATCTTTATAGTTAATGAGTGATTGAAAATGCAAACCGAGGAGGTGGTTTATTGAATTCAAGAGTTTAGGGCTCGTGTGCATATTTATTACCCTTCGGCTTCCAGACTGACAAGGTTGATTCTTCAGTCACCTCACGGACTGCTGTGTACTGTTCTCTTGATTATCCCGAGGGTGGAACAAGGAATGGTGTTTCAGCACTTAATTTCTGACCACTTTCCTCTCAACGCAGGAACAAATCTGCCTGCTTTCTTGACAATTGATAACAGTGAGTACGGACTGGTTAAGAGACTATGAGAGCATCTCTCATTGGAGATGCTATTTTAAAGAGGTAAATTAATAAAATAGTATTTTAAATAGTATAAATATAGTTTTTTTTACCATGCATGATCTAATGGAAAAAAGCTATTTGAAAAGCCATAAGTGTTTTATTTTTTTTAATGATTTTAATGTTATTTTTTTTCCACATGGCTAGATTTAATTGGTTTATTTTTTTGTTGGCCCCACTTTGTTAGTTTTGGCTCTTTTGAGAGCATCTCCAATGGAGAAGCTAAATGGATAGCTAAAAATAAAAAATTAATATTTTGGCTTTTCTTTGCTTGTTTTTCATACTCCAAGGGGAAAGCCAAACAACAAGCTAAAATGCCTTTTCTTTTCCACAAAAGCTATTCCTACATATCTCTCAAAAGAGCCAAAACTAACAAAGTGGGGCCAACAAAAAAATAAACCAATTAAATCTAGCCATGTGGAAAAAAATAACATTAAAATCATTAAAAAAAATAAAACAATTATGGCTTTTCAAATGGCTTTTTTCCATTGGAACATGCACGGTAAAAAAAGCTATATTTATACTATTTAAAATGCTATTTTATTAATTTGCCTCTTTAAAATAGCATCTCCCATTGGAGATGCTCTGAGAGATATGTAGGAATAGCTTTTGTGGGAAAGAAAAGGTATTTTAGCTTGTTGTTTGGCTTTTCCCTTGGAGTATGAAAAACAAGCAAAGAAAAGCCAAAATATTAATTTTTTATTTTTGGCTATCCATTTAGCTTCTCCATTGGAGATGCTCTGAGACTGTCACATTATTTGCATCTTGTAACTTGTCCTGGCAACTATCACAATGATATAATTGATGTTTGAGATAGCTGTAATGTTTGATTTTTAAAGTGATATTAAAATAATATTTTTTTTTATTTTAAAAAATTTATTAAAAACTTCAGTTGAAATGTTTCAAAAACACCCTCTAGCTGAAACCCACCCTGCAATGAACAATGGAGTATGAAAAACAGTTCTAGAGTTCAACGCATTTTGTAGCTAATTTTAAGGAGGTTCCACATTTTATTTGTTGGGCTTTGGTATTCTGTATAGCAACATTTTAAAGATATGATTGTAAGATTTAGGATTTCGCCTTGGAGATTTTAGCTCCATTCTGGATAGAGATTTTTTAATTTAGAATTGAAATATTTCAAAAATGAAGGACTATCTCTTATTGTATACCTTGGACCGTCTGATAAAATAATAAAATAAAATAGGGATTTATATTTGAGATTTAAGAGTTAGAAGCACTATCTCTTATTGTGTAAAGCCAAGTCTATTGAACCACCTAATAAAAAAAATTAAAAGATAAAAAAAGAAAACTACATAATGTCTACCAATTTTAGTAGAAGACTGGTAATCCCACTTGACTATACAGGGGATTGGAAACGGCATACAAAACTAACAAGCTTTAAAATAAACTTATTAGTCTTAATATATTTTTCCAAAAAGAGTTTTATGGAAACTAGCATTTGGATTGAGAAGGCTCTATATTTCTAACACCAACTTACTAACTTTGAAACCGTTCTAGAAAAGACTTGAGATTTTTGAGATAACTGGAACTGGATGAACCAACTATACTTACTAACATTGTTATCATATGTTGGGGATTCTTCTTGCACATTGAAATAGTCAAAGTAAGTGTAAGTTTTTGGGTAAAATTAGAAGTTAACAAGAAATTTAAATGTGTGGAGATTAGGGCGATTCATTAAAAGTAACAATTCCTTTAATTATAAACTTAGAATAAGCCCAACATTTTTTCTTTTTTTTTTCTTCTAGAAATTGTTGGAAAAAGATTGGTTCAATGTCTAATAGCAGTTATTGGTAATAAATAGCTCTATTTTTGTCATGTGATGGGAGAAAGTGCTCTGATAAGAGCAATGCAACCACTTCTTATGGAGTTGAAGAAGGAACAAAAAAATTTTAAATCCCATGAATGCTAAAAATATTTTGTGGAATGAAAAGGTATAGATTTTCCTTATCATTAGCAGGAGGAAAGGCTAGCTCATGAGCTTCTCTGGATAATTTAGACTTTTTTTCTTTATTAAAAGAGACTATAAGTGTTTCTTTAATATGTCAAGGATTGAGAGATCTTTTAAATTCTAGAGACCTCTTATTCGCCTTTAGTTTGTGATCTCTATGAGAATTCTTTAGTTAGAAAATCAAGAAAACAATTATTTTCTCCATTGATATTTCTATATTAAAATCAAATATAGAGAGAATTCCTACCGTCCAAGAAATATTTATTTAGAGGTAATATTTTTTACATCCTTTATTAGGATTTTTCTAGAAGAATTGAAATAAATTCTCAAAAAGAATTTTTTGTTAATAAGATCACTTTCAAATATAGGGATATACAAAACTATTGATAGAGTTTCTTTTTAAATTGTGGAATAATTTTGTTGGGCTTGGTTTCAAAGTCTAACGGTGATTCTCACTATATTTCAAATTTAAAGATGCATAAAACTATTGATAGAGTTTCTTTTTAAATTGTGGAATAATCTTGTTGGGCTTGGTTTTAAAGTCCAAAGGTGAATCTCACCATGTTTCAAATTTAAAGATGCACAAAACTATTGATAGAGTTTTTGTGTGTTTTAGAAGGGTGTGGATAGAATGATGAACAAGCTCGGTGAAAAGGGAAAAATATATATGGTTACCCTCTATTGTGGTGGTGATGTCAGTTTCATCAAACTATGTAATAAGGAATAATATATGAAATAAATAATTTTCTAGAATTATTTTCAGGGAAAGGTTTTTAACCATGAAAAAAGACAATAAGATGTAAATTCTATTCTTACAAATGTCATCATTAAATAGTTTATACTAAATTATTAGGGTCTGCTAATTTAGTATATACTTATTACAAACTTATTGTAAATTCTAAAAAATAAAATGCACAGAAATTTTCTAAAAACAATGCTAAAAAACATTTTTCATCCTTTTTATAAATAAAATGCAAGAACAACTCATGAACACAAAGAACACCCAAGATAAATCAAACAACATGGATACCAAAACAGATTGGATACAATAAAAAAAGAAGAAGACATAGACATGTTAGAAATCATGTAAAGATCCCTAATCTAACATTCATTCACTTTAACTATCAAATAATCAACATAATTTTATCAAAATAAGTTTCGGTTCAAAATAGAAATTGCAGGATTAAAACCTCTCATAAACTTGTTATTGATGCAAATAAACCCTAGATTATGTACTAGTCAAGTTGCTCAAATGATTTAGAGCAAAAAATTAAACCAAGACTGGTCCAAATCATGGAGCTAAGGCAATGTTCTTCCCAAGAACAGTGCCTTAAAACCTAGAAAAATGCTTAGATATACCCAGTACTGTCAAACCCTGGAAATAACCTTCTAGGCCTCTAAACACACTGTTTTTGGTTTTCACAAACGACATTATCAATACTAAGCATTGTTGAATATAAAGAACTAAGAAATAACATCAATCAATAACATGCATGACGTTCCAAAATTCAAAACTACCAAAGCTAAACAGTAAAAATATTCATGTTATTTGGATTCAAAACTTGATATTTTTAACATTTATATGCCAAAACATACTTGTATGAACCATAAATTTGCATTAAAAAACATCAAATTGATCAACATGCTTCCAAAATTTTTAACCCACAAACAAAAACAACTTACTATTTTATTACAAAACATCTTTAAACACTAATCAAAATACCTCAAATACATCATCAACATGTTATTGAGCTAAAAACACAGAATCAAAACCAAGAATCATTCCTTTAGTGCAAGCCCCACCAACATATTATTGACCAAAACTTAAACAAACTATTATAACAAAAGTTTAAGCAATCTAAAACATGTTTAAAAAACATCAAATTGATCAACATGCTTCCAAAATTTTTAACCAACAAACAAAAACAACTTACTATTTTATTAGAAAACATCTTTAAACACCAATCAAAATACCTCGAATACATCATCAACATGTTATTGAGCTAAAAACACAGAATCAAACAAGCATCAAAACCAAGAATCATGCCTTTAGTGCAAGCCCCACCAACATATTATTGACCAAAACTTAAACAAACTATTATAACAAACGTTTAAGCAATCTAAAACATGTTTAAAACAAGAACAAAAACAAAATAAACTTTGTTGAAAAATATCAGATTATTCCAGCACCAAAATCAAACTAAAAAATATAGGATAAGCTCAAACAACATCAAAAGAGATTTAAATTTTAAGAAAACATGAATAGGCAAGCCACATGAACTTTACCCTTGAACTTTTACATGGTTATACCTTCTTTAAGCTTGCTGGTTATGGACTGATGTTTTTCTTCTCTCTTTTTTTTTCCTTTTTCCCCTTTCACCATCTTTTCTTTCCAAAACTTGTTAGACCCTCTATATTAAGCTTTTGAACTTTCACACCAGAATGTTTTCACAGTGTGTTTCTTTATGTTTTTTCTCTCCATTTATTTTCGTTTCTCGGGGGTATTTATAGGGTTTTGCTAGGGTTCTTGATGAATTTAAACATAAATTGATCAAAACTTAGCTCTTTAATCAAAATAAGAGATTTTTGAAAAAATATTAACAACTGGAACCTCTGTCCTTCAATAGTTTTTGGATGGTGGTTTTGTAACAAATTTACCTAGGTGGTTTTGTTTTACTCAGAGACAAAGGCATACATCCCTCACCTTTTAATTTGTGATGAAAGATTTATGACCCTTAATAAGAACCATCTGAGAACCCTTGATAAGATGTTGTTGAGTTCATTGAAGAAAATGAGATGTAAATATTTGATACGAGCAACTGATCTTTATAGAGGGGGTGTTTCTCAGTTGAATGATGATGGTTATAACCTAGAGGTAGTCAAAGATGTCACATTCATTCGCGTAAAGGTGCCTACTCGATCAACCAAAACTGTTAAGAAGAAGCTAAATAGTGGCCGAACTCTTAATTTCATACAATTTCATCCCTGTCAAACTCAATCATTAGCCTTAAAGTTCAGCGTTATTTTCATCTTGGTCGTTGGTTTCTGATTTGTGCACTTGTAACCTTAATTGACCATCAAACTTTTAATTTTCTTCAATTTACCCGTTACAATTATGCATCCTTTTCAGTTTGGTTCTTGGTTTTGGACTTCTTCAATCAAGTCCCTAATTTCTCATTAAACTTTAATATTTATGCAATTAAGCCTCTGAGTTGACCAAATTTACTCTTTAAAATTGCATTTCGACCCCCAAACTTTAATTTCTTCAAATTAAAGCCTAAATTGACTTCAAAAATCAATTTTTCTTTGAATTAAGTCCTCAATAAAATAATTAAACCTTCCAAAATTCTCATTAAGTCTTTACCTATCCAAATTTGTATTTCTTTACCCAAAATAAAAATATTTTCACTAATGGACCCCTTTGTCAATCAGAATTGAGTAGTCAATTTTATCAATCTTATACATTTTGATCCTCTAAATTTTTCACTTGTCATTTTGGTCATTCACCACCAACTTGAACAATCTTCTAGACTTTCTTCTTGTATATCCTTTTGTATTTTGTATTTTGTATTTTCTTTTCTTGATTTTTTATTGGGTCAAAAGTGGATAACAACACCTGTAATAAGTATTTTTATGTATAATTATACTTATTACATTTTTAATTTTTAGTTAGATCTCAAATATTTTATTGTATCATAAAATACGATCCAAGTTAATAAATTTGTACATGTTAACTATCCTTTAAGTTTAACTTTTGAAACCAAATGATTTTCCTCTAATATCTAAAAATACAAGACAAATGCATGATTTGTTATTTTTTGTATGTTTATTTAATACATGATAAACAAACATATTTAAAAGTAAATTTAAATTCTAATAATTCATGCCTGTCTTATTTTCTTAAGATATCATATGTATTTTTTTTTATAAAGAGATTAAGTTGAAATTATGATATATTATTAAAATTACCTGAATTCTTCAAGTGAATTTCACATAATATCCAAGTTTAGTTTTTATATGAACTATCCACTACTAGAACTCTTAGAAATATCGATGGAATTTTCTGTCGGTATTTATACTCTTATTCTGTCAGCACTAAATTTATCGATGGGCTCACAAACAATGTTGCGATGTCGCGGTCGCACAAATTAATTACCCTAGCTTCAAACACAACACATAAGATAGTATAGAGCAAGCAAGGGGTCGATCCAAAAAGGAAGTTCAAGTCAGATTTTTATGCTAGATGATATGCAATTTTAGGGGGGGTTTGGACGTTATCTAGGCTAAAGCAAAAGAAAACAGAAAACTATCAAATAAAATTTAATAAAATCAGAAAATTATCAAGAGAACAAACCTTGGTCACAAGCACACATCCACTTACAGAAATCAGAACTGATCATGGAAACGAAACATCAATTCATATTCTGAATATTATCTCTTCTTAACATTGGTTAGTTAACGGATTCGCTATATAACTAGCCCTAACCATCAAACAACCACAGTGTCCGCACTAGTAATTTAATTCAATGGCAGCCTTAAGAACTAGATAAGTTGATTAATCAAGAAAACATAACTGTCCGTAGTCTATGTTTGATTTGATTGAATGTTCTTCCTAAGATTAATAACGTAGATCCGCCACAATTATTAAACTCAGTTGCTTCACAAGTTCATATACCACAACTCCGGTTTTGATATCAAACTTAGCAATAGATTGTCTACAATAATAACTTAGAGTCCGCTCTAGCAATTAAAATAAATAATCATAGGAAAATAAGCATAGGAGAACAAACATATTCATCATATAAACTGAAAAGAAAAGGTAAAATAAATCTCACAGTTCTTGAAATCTGAAGGTTTCCGTGTTCTTGCAACCAAGAAAAGGTGTTTAGCCTTGCATGTTTGTTGAACAACTAATCAAAAAGAAGAAAGAATGCATAATTTAGGGTTTCTTAGAGGAAGGGGGTGTTTTTCTCTTCTTGGCTGCCTGCTCCCATTCTCTTCTCTCATTCTTTTTATATCTTAGGAAACCCTAGGTCTCTATTTTACAAAATAGTCCTCCATTAAGTAGACTGTTTACATTTAAGTACTTCAATAACTATTTTCCTAAAAAAGGAGAAAT
>Ga0325400_1002566_pt1 | contig 16036 bp, 9 predicted proteins | sample PopdelMetagenome_2_FD_205662 | JGI IMG/M metagenome (GOLD analysis project Ga0325400, IMG submission 205662) | Populus deltoides microbial communities from Bellville, Georgia, United States - Xylem-PdKOR-R1 | ecosystem: Host-associated > Plants > Phyllosphere > Stem > Wood/Secondary xylem... | reverse complement strand
AAAAAACTAAAATAAGGAATAGGTACGTACTAATCTTGAAGCTCAAAATGAGAGGCTCTAATTTTCTTGATATGTCGTTGTGTATACGAGCTTGAACAATAGATTCACGGTTCTCGAACTTGGATTTTGTAAATAACTCTTTGTTGTATATTATAAAATATAAATATACAACTACATTTAACTATTTTTATATATATATATAAACAGTTAACCATGTTAATATATATATATATATATATATATATATATATATATATATATATATATATATATTTCAAAATATTTTATAATAAATTCTTGTTGTAGCTAAGTCGGTTGAAGTGACTTGCATCTATGAGTTTCTGGGCTACTCAATCCTGCATGTTTGGGTGCATTGGTCTTTTACATGTATAATACATTTTTTACGCTCAGTTTATTTGCTAAAAAGTATTTTTTAAAAATAAATTTAAAAAAATAAATTATTTTTTAATATTTGGTAATGTAATGAAAAATAAATTGAAAAATATTTTCCAGTGTTTGGTTATGTCATGAAAAATAAGCTAAAAAATAACTTATTAATATTTTATTTTTTTTCAAGTTTATTAAAATAATGAGGAACAAATTTTACAAATTAAAAAGTTGAATGATAATGAAATTGAAAAAAAAATATAATTTCATAAATTATCTCAAATAAAATAAATAATAATCAAAATAATAGAGATCAAATCTAAAAAATAAAAAAAATTAAAAGATAAAGAAATTAAAATAATAATAATTAGCATTTCATAAATTATTTCAAATAAAATAAGTAATAATCAAAAGAATGAGGATCAAATTTGATACATAAAAAATTTCAATTAAAAAATGATAAGGGAAAAGCAAATAACAATTATAAAAATAAGGACCAAAGTTAATATAAAAATTAAATTCAAAGGGATGAAATTGAAAAACAAATATTCAAAACAAAATATTTATAGCAATCAAAAGTTTGAGGACCAAATTTGATATAATCAGCAAATAATATGATATTTTTAAAATTTTCACAACTTTCAGAAAGTGTTTTTCGCCCAAAATAAAAGGAAAGCAATTTCCTAGAAACCAAGTCAAATTTTTCTTTGACTGGAAAATGTTTTCCATTGACTAACTTTTCTAATGGCAAACAAACATTGAAAAATTTAGAAAGTGGTTTTTCAAAAATCGTTTTCTGAAAAACAAATGCACCCTTAATGTGAGAATTTTTTCCTCAGACGCTTGGGTATTTTTTTTTAACAGGTTCGTGACTTTTTTTTAATTGGCTATTTAGGTTTTTTTTTCTTTTGTTTTAATTTTATCAATTTTTTTAAAAGAAATTTATCATTTAATATTAAAATTAATGGTAAATTACTTTTATATTTTTCAATATTAAATTGACAATAAATCAGTTTTATATATTTTCTTAGTATATAAATAGGTTAATATATTTCTTTAAATATTTTATAAAACTTTTGTGTTGTAACTCAATAGATCGAAGCATGCATGTCTTATTCTAATATCTGGTTCCAACAACAGTGGGAATAGTATAACATTAAAATTCTCTATGAGTTATTTTAGACTATGCAATAATGATTATTTTTTAAAGTATTTTTTATTTAAAAATATATTAAAATAATATTTTTTTATTTTTTAAAATTTATTTTTAAACTCAACATATCAATCTAAAATTATAAAATAATTAAAAAATTTTAATTTTTAATTTTTTTAAAAACATTTTGAAATACAAAAATAAATTTTATATATATATAAAAAAAAAAGTATCCCCACCTGCTCTTGAAAGTTGAAACAGACCCAGCCACGATAGGCGACTCAAGCCTGCACGCTAGGAACGAACTCAAGTTACTGGTAGCGATCGTAACTTGAAACAAGTGTCAAACCCCGGTCAACTCCTCGGGAACATCCAAAAACCGTACGGTCAAGCATGACTGTGCGGGTTACTGTTGTTAACTTATCAGAAGTTCAGAACCCACTTCACCTCTCTAATGCATCCTCCATCCTCAGGATTTATCTGATAGATACAAGAAAAATCTCTCATTTGTGCAAATGGGATCATCACAATTAATAAAATCTTTTATAAGAGAAAATATATTTTTTTACAGGAGACTAATGCAGGAGTTTTTTAAAAATAGATATTTTTTAATTAATTTTTTTCTATTTTTATTTTTTATTTTGTATTATTATACTTAGGTGTAGTTTGTAAGGCTTCTCTATTACTTTGCTTAATTTCTAATCAATATAGGTGATGAAACAAGATTTTATCTATATAATTTTTATCAAAAAATATTGGATAAAAAAATATATGGGTATGATTTTCTCGAATCCCCAGGTGCGTTGGGCTGACACATACCAGCACCAAAGATATACGTGTTGGGTCTAGTTCTAGCTAGGTCCAGCCATTGTCAAGCCCAGACGCTCTAACCAGATCCAAGAGATGATTGTGTTTAGACACCATTAATTCTATAAATTTTTATATAAAATTTTAAAGATTTTATTTTTCAATAAATAGGTTTAATTAAACAAGTTTACACTCCGTCAACACCATTAGGTGTATTAAAGTCTTTCATAACCCATCATATCTCTATCTTTTAGCTGAATAAAATGTGTGGAATACAGCTCACAATATAACTCAAAATATCATAAAGGTAAGAAATACATTTCAGTCCCTCCTCCTCGCAAAATAATAAGACTCGTGAGTTATAAATACACCATGAGATCTTTAAAATAAAGGTTTACAATCTTCATCCTCTACTGTTTATATATTTTAAGAGAATCTCTCTCTAAATATTATTGTATTTTCTCATTCTAAAAAAATACTTATTTAAGTATCGGAAAGTCCCCTCCTCCACACAAAAAAAAAACCCTTTAATTTGCAGGTATTAATTAGTCACAAGTCACATTGGCCTACCAAGTATAAGTCATCATCCACCTTGACCAGTGATAATAAAATAGATTATAATCATCTAGTAGGTAGTCTAGTGGTAAGAGTTTGGGACCAAGAAGTTTGCCCCCCCTGTAGTCTTAGGTTCAAGCCTTGTGGTTACTAATATGATGGCCACTGGAGGTTTACATGATCGTTAACTTCTGGGCCCGTGAAATTAGTCGAAATACGCGCAAGTTGCCCCGGACACCAATATTAATCAAAACAAAAAAAATTGTTATAACTAATTGATTAATCGATTATCTAATTTATTAACCCTGTTCTTGCAATACTTGGATTTTTGAGATTTCATCCATAGTTATTAGTTATTAGTTGCTTAAAAAAGGCAAGGATTTTGATATTTGAGGAGCAAACAAGCAATGTAAAAAACACTTAATATTCTACTTGTTTGTTCATGTCCAGTGTTGAATTGATGTTAGCTCAACAGAATATTGAAAGTTAATGAAATAACTACATAAGAATTTAAGATGATATATAGAACATCATTAAAGGTTCGTTATTATGATTTATTTTTTTTAAGAGATTTAATTAAGAGATATTCTTTGCATTTAATTCTCCTCTTCTTTCTATTTTTATTCGCTTGATTGCGATTTCTCTCTGTTTTTTTTTCCTTCTTATTTTCAAGAGCGTGCTTCGTTAATTTATTGTGATCTTTTTGCTACCTCTGAATAGAGAATAAACGAGTCATTTTAGAATTATTTATGTCAATAAATACAAAAAATAAATAAATCGTTAATTAATAAATTGTTTAATTGTTGATGAACAAAAGAATTTAAGATGGAAAGTCACTAAATTTGCATTATTATAAAATATTTACGTTTAATGGTAGGATCCACTGCATCCATGGGTCCTATATATACCTTCTAAATTGTAGCCTTAATTATTATTAATTCACATATCTTTTTCTCACACTATACTAAAAAAAAAAAAAAAATCCCTTCTAGTTTCAGTTTTTGGTGGGGTCACGTAAGGAATATGACACGTATAATTAATAATTATATTGACTGTATCAATTAAAAAGATAAAAATTCTTTGATGGTACAATTGATATTACATTAAATATTATTAATGTTGATAAACTATATATAAGAACTAACTTATAAATTGTTATTAATTTTGTAAGTAAATGAGTTGTCAAATTTGGATCCGAGAATAAATAATAATTTGATCAAATATATGAAAAGAGTGAGTAACGCATTAGCATGTAGATTTTACATGATTTATTTGTTTGCAAGTAAATATTATATTGGTAGCACTTGCTTGTTGAATATTGTAAAATTCTCATCTTTCTTTAATTATTATATTTATTTTGAAAGTAGATTATTATTAATAAGTGAAATTACATTCTTTTATAATTGAGATAACTAAAAAAATAGATCATCGATAAATTGTGTTTTTTCTTAAATTAAAGGGTAGAAAAAATATTAAACAAATAATAATAATAATAATAATTGCTTGAATATTATGGATTAACCCGTTAAATTTACGACTCGACATGAATTTATTTGGGTTTAATAATTTTTTTTATCAATTGTTTTAGCCAAAATATAAAATAATAATAAAAACAATAAGCCCTAACATGTGGGTCTGTCTTTATTTTTTTAATTTTTTTTAAAGGGGTCATTCGTCCTATTTTTTTTTAAAAAACAGCAATCGACATGCTATCTACTTTCTGTATATTCTAGTGATCAGATGTTGCTGGAAAATTAGGGTATTGATTTTTTTTAAAAAAAAACTCATTTTAACCTATTTTTTATTTAAAATTCTTAGAAAATACCATAAATATTTTTATAAACCTATTAATAACCCAAAAAACCTAGAAAACAACTTAAAAAATTGAAATCAGTCTAAGTCCAAAAACATTCCCACGAATCAAGTCTGTTTTCTTGGGCAAGAAAAAAAGAAGAAATAGTTAGGTGAAACTACAGTAATTAAATGAAACCAATTAATATCGATTTCAACTATTCAATTTTGAATAGTAAAAATACTAGTGGATCAGCATCTTTTAATACACACGTACGTACATGAAGTTCTCATGAGTGTTAGGTGCATGAATATTAATCCAGCCACACGTGCAATGCATCTAACTACGTACTATCCAATAATATATATTTTGATCTTTCTCTCTATATAATATATAATTATATATAGATGAATCCCTTTAATTATGTTTTATGACAAAAAAAAAAAAATACAATTACCAAAATATCATACACACCACCGTGAAAAAGTGTGGTATATGTTATAAAAAATTTCGTTCAGAGGCCTATTTATATCGGTTGCTACGTTTAATCAAAACTAAGTATTTTATATTAATGTAAGTATATTAAAAAATAATTATTTATAAATGTTGATTCTAAAATCCAAAATTAAAGAGAAAATTTTTTTTATTTAATTCTTTTTATCTAACCAAAACTAAAAATATATATCCCCACTTAATATTTCTCTTTTCTAATTTATAAATTAATTAAACACTAAAAATAACTGATATAATTAATATTAACTATACTATAAAATTTCTCTCATATTATTATATATATATATAAATAAATAAATGAGAAAGAGACATTCCTAATTCAAGATAAAATTATATGAAGATTATAGTTAGAAATTGTTTTCTAACCAATATTAAAAAAAATTGCTTTATAATCACCACAATAACCTTTAATTACCATTTCATTAAAAATAAAAAAATAACTAATAAAAAATTTTAAACTAGGAATTTATAACGATTGATTGATGGAAATTAAAGGGCATGCATGGTATATATAAGAAAAAATAAATTTAAACAACTATTTTTAGGCCATTCTTTGAGGAGCACTAATAATTAGAGTGCATGCGATTGTTTTGCAAACTTAGGAAATATTTATTTGTTTTTAATTAGAAAATTATTATATAAAAATCAAGTTGTTTTTCGTTATTTGATTAAGCAAAAAAAAAAAAAGAATCTATTTTAGGAAAATAATTATCATTAATATTTCTTATTAATTAAAAAAACTAATTAAATCACTGGAAAGTAAAGCTCATCGGATAACTGAGAATCAGCAAAGGTCTGGCCATAACCGACGGAGGAGGAGCTGGAGCTGTCAGTGGTGGAAGAATGATCGGTAGTGGTTTTCGTGGTGATATTAATACTATCAATATCACTGAAAATTAAAATCATCTGTGCCATCACTAGCTAGGAAAATCCAAGAGAGGTCGTCTGCAGTGAAATATATGCTGGCGCGCTGGAGCTTTTCTTCTTCTTAAAGAACCTCTTTTTATGAATATATAATCTAGTACTGTGCAAACAGCACTTTGTTTCTTCTTATAAGTTAATTATTAAAATACTTTTAAATGAGAAAAAAACAAATTTATATTTTTAAGTGCTTTTTACGATATTAATATACGGATGTTAAGAATAAATAAATAAAATTGATAAATATATTATTTCAATATATTTTTAATTAAAAAAATATATTTTCAAAAAATATCAAACACACGAGACTTTTTTTATAACTAATTAACTCCAAAATACTCCGCAGCTCGAATAACATTGGCAAGCAGCCCAAATTAAACCCTAGATAGTTTCCTTAAATATAGATTTTATTTAATCGAAAATATTAGTTTTCAAATTAAACTTCGTATCTTAAAACGAGTGATTGAATGAGATTTTTCAGTTGGGAAATCCAAAAAGAAAATAAGATAATTAAGATTAGCATTCGTATTCCTATAATTGCCATTTATTTACAATTAAACTAATTAAGAAAATAAATCAATCCTAATTTACTAATTATTTTAATTAACCACCTTAATTATTTGATGTCATTTAATCTTCACACAACAGTACCTTTACTCAAATTCAAAGTTTAATAATGAATCCCTCTCCTTTAAGAAAAAGAAACCTAAAAAATAAAAAATCGTAACCGACCATAAAAAATAAGAAAAATAAATCAGGTGGCCGGAGTAAATCCATAACACAAGAACAACAACAACATATATAAATACAACCTACGTAAAATAACGTTAGATAAAAAAAAAAAAAAAAACATAGCACCAGTTTGAGCGGCGATCCGTTAGCCTCGCCTTTCTCTCAATCTCACGAGAAAGAGAAATCTTAGAAGTCAACAACCTCGTCATTAATGCACGATCCTCTTCCCTTTCTTTTCACTCCTCGTCGTCACCTCCACCACCATGTGAATATCTAGCGATATCTCTGCTTCTTAGAAACGTTATTATTGTCATGGATCTTCTTCTTCAAATTACGGGCTTATTTAACGTGTGAAAGAGCTTATTCGGTGTGATTTTTTGTAGAGTGAAAAAGAAAATAATAAAGGGTTTTGTAAGACAATGGAGAAGAAGAAGTATCCCATTGGATCCGAGAATTATCTTCTTTACGAAGAGGTTGGTCAAGGTGTTAGTGCTTCTGTTCATCGTGCCTTGTGTGTTCCTTTTGATGAGATTGTCGCCATCAAGATTCTTGACTTTGAACGCGATAACGCTGATCTGGTAAAGATTTTCTTTCTTTCTTTCTTTTGTTCTTGAATATTGTTTTCTCGTGATCATATTGTATTTTTTTTGTTAGTTGTAATTGATTAAGATTGGATTTTTATATTCAAATTTCGTTGTCAATATCATAGCTAGACTGAAACCTTGTGTGTGCGCGACTCTTGTTCTGCAGATACCTATAAGCTTGCAAATATTAAAAATAAAAAAATTGTGGGCTATCGCATTATGGGATCATTAGAACAAGGAATAAAATTTAATTTTTTCATGTTGGATTTTAATCGCAAAGTATGATTTTGTAGATTTTTTTTTTTTAAAAAAGTATGATTCTATTTTTGTTTTGAAGTTTAATACTTGCAACAAGGTAATAGTGTGTTTTAGATCATTTTTCCTTGTGTTTTTTAATGTTAATTTTGGTTTATATGCACTGCTGTTCTGACAGGGTAATATTTCACGGGAAGTGCAAACAATGATCTTGGTGGACCATCCTAATGTTCTGAAATCACACTGCTCCTTTGTCAGTGATCATAATTTGTGGGTTGTTATGCCATTTATGGCTGGGGGTTCTTGTCTTCACATATTGAAGGCTGCTTATCCTGATGGTTTTGAGGAGTTGGTGATAGCAACAATACTACGTGAGGTATTGAAGGGAATAGAGTATCTTCATCAACAGGGCCACATACATCGCGATGTTAAAGTAGGTAATCCTGTCTTTAGACTTCTTAGTCCTTCTGATCGAACTTTCATTAGCTCTAAACGATCTTTATCGCCTAATTATATATCTAATCACCTCAAGAAATGGGACTTATTTGTATGTGTTATTGTTTCAATTTCTAATGTTTATAGAATCTGTGTTATCTTGGCACTATCTTACATGCTTGTATGCTTTGTTATTTTATGCTGTACCAAATAATCATTCAACTCCCTAGTTAGAACCTGTTTTAGTTTCTGGAATTAATGTTAGTTTCTTACACAGCTATAAGTCATTTATTTTAGTTCTCTGATTGTGATTATGTTATGTTTTTTGAAGGCTGGTAATATTCTCGTTGATGGACGTGGCGCAGTCAAGTTGGGAGATTTTGGTGTTTCTGCTTGCCTTTTTGATTCAGGAGACAGGCAAAGGATGAGGAATACATTTGTTGGGACGCCTTGCTGGTATGATTTTAAGAATTCTAATATATATTTTAAATTCTTGATTTTGTTTTCGACCCCCTTATTGTATGTTACAGTAAATAAAAGCTAGCCTTAATATTCATATAATTATCAAGGCTTAAAGTATGTTTAATGGAGTCTACTGTAGAAATATTTCACTATGTCAGGAACCTTTTTAAATGATATCGAGAAATTTCATAGAATTCAAACTGTTGGACGAAATGATAAAGGAATACTCCAAAACATATCTACAAAAGTTTTGTATTGGATTGATCACGATTCACAATGAAGATCATACCTATACGATTTTGACAAATACAATCCATTTTGTTATCTTAGAAAAATATTTATGTATTTATTAGAGGGCCTATCTTGAAATGAATAAAATGAAGTCTTCAAGTGACAGATAATTGCAAGGAGATAAGAAACAATGGTGTGAATACGGCAATAGTACTTGTGCCTTATACCCCTGTCTTTTGTTTTTCAGGATGGCACCTGAGGTCATGGAGCAGCTTCATGGATATGATTTCAAGTTAGTCCGCTCTCTTTTCAAGAGTTTCTCCTCCTCATAAGGTTTCGATATCATGGAATTGATGTTTTGCTGAAAATTTTCCCACAGGGCTGACATCTGGTCCTTCGGGATAACTGCTTTGGAGCTTGCGCATGGGCATGCTCCTTTCTCAAAATATCCTCCAATGAAGGTGCCTAGACTGTACTAAAATTATAAGTAACATATTTTGTAAAACACCATGAATTTTATCTCAGTCTGAATTAAATTTTCTCTTGTAAAGGTGCTGCTTATGACCTTGCAAAATGCACCCCCAGGCCTGGATTTAGAAAGGGATAAGAAGTTCTCTAAGGTATGCTTTTAACAAACTAACTAGCAGAGTTTCATACTAAAAAAGAAATGAAAACTAGCAGAGTAATACCGTTTGGTTCAAGCTAGTTGCCTGATATGTCTTTTGTTCAATCTCCCCAGTCTTTTAAGCAGATGATTGCTAGTTGTTTGGTAAAAGATCCTTTGAAACGACCTTCTGCAAATAAGTTGTTAAAGCATTCCTTTTTCAAGCAAGCAAGGTCGCATGACTATATCGTACGGATATTATTGGATGGATTGCCCGATCTTGGTGATCGTATCAAGGCTTTGAAGGTTAGTGAGTTAAGTTTTAAGGACATTACTGCAACAATAAACAGCCTCATTTTCTATTCTGACTTGCATTGTGAACTTAAAAATTGCCTTAATTTGAAATGCAGAGAAAGGAAGAAGACATGCTTGCTCAAAAGAAGATGCCCGATGGGGAAATGGAGGAACTATCACAGGTTTGAATGTTTTGTTGTCTAAAGCAGATGTTAATTTGATTTCTAGTAAAACTACAATATTTTTCCATCTGATTTCTTTCCCTTCTAAATTGTGTGTTGATTTATTATGCTTCTTTGAAATTGTAGCAGTGTATTTCTTACATTTCAAGTGTAGATTTCCCTTTGCATATTTTTCCAATATTCAAATGCATTTTTGTGTTCCATTATCAATCATCACAATTTTCTAATAACATAAACTGAAAGGATGGCTATCCTATAAAGTAATGGAGCTTTCCAAGTTCTCGACCATCTTGAGTACTCTCAGAGTTTTCTTCAGCTTTTCATGTTTAAGATTTGTTAAGTTAGTTTTTTTTTTTGTTTTTATCAAATAACATGATATTGGGTGTGCCTGTTGATTTCTGTCATGTATTTAGTTTCGCATGCCTATTAATTACTATTTGTTTACTGTATCAGTTTTGTGGTGTTAAGTTGTAGTCTGTCATTAGTGCGTGTTATGGCTGCAAGCTGATCTTAACAAGTCTATTATAGTTTTGTTCATGGATAGTATAATCTACATCCAAGGATGTATTTGTTTCACTTATATACTGCTCTTTTATTTGCAGATATCTCATTATACTTTAGTAATATCTTGCTTGTAATCCTATGTAGAATGAATACAAACGGGGAATTAGCGGTTGGAACTTCAACCTTGAAGATGTGAAGGCTCAGGCTTCCTTGGTACCGCAATGGCTGATTCGTCTCAGTTAAAATCAACTTGGTAACAGTGGTTAGGATTCCCTGTCTCACGCCCTCTTTTTTTTTTTTTTTTTTGGCTTCAGATACCAGATGCTGAGGACCATACGACTGATAGTAATCCGGGAGGAAGCTCGAATTCTTTGTCTACACTTGATGCAGTTGAAAAGCAATCAGAGCCTCGGAATTCTTCCCTAGGACAAGTCACAGAAATGATGGTATTTTGATATCTGGTTCTTGCACAGCTTGTAGAGAGATAGGTGCTTCAATTTTCATCTTCTCATTTACTCAGTTTCTTTGGTTTTAATGCTCATATATTTGACAGGAGGATAAAGACATGCAAAATCGAGCTGCACCGCTTCCATCAGTCAACTCTGCAATAAATATTACGAAGTGTGTCCCTAACCTATGCTTTTTTCTTTATTTATTTGTTTAGCCACTTATAAGAAGTAATCAGTGGGCAGCAGTGCTTCTGCATGGAAAAGCTAATGCTTAGCATTGTCTTTAAATAAAACTCAACCCAATACCAAAGTGCTTGTGTTTATATTTCTCTGTGAATGCTGTAAAATTTATATCTTTAATTGTCAGAGAATTCGTTAGCTATACATTGACTGAACTCTAGTAAGAATCTTATGATTTGTTTTCAGAGTTAGAAGTATAAAATCCGATGATGACTCAATCAATGCAAGTCCATGCCATGAAAGGCATGTTTCGCAAAATTCTTCACCTCTTTCAGATCGTGTTGAAGGAAATGCAACTGAAAGGCCAGCTTCTGATATCAACGGAAAACCTAGGTTTGACAGCTGATCCTGTGTATTAATTCGAACTTGGAATGGTTTTATTCTTAGAACATATAAACTGTCTACCATCCTAATAGTTTTACTGTCTTGTTTCATTTTATCATTGAGTGTATTCTACATTCTTGGCATCCCATATACTCTAATATGTGACTGAATATTCTTTTTCTCATATGAAAATTTATTTTAACATCCTTTGGCATGTTCTTACCAAGATTTTCGGAATCCATACAGTGACAAGTTGCAAAATCAACAACCAAATAATTCAAATATCAACGGAGCAATAATTAATCAAGATGGAGATGATGTACCTTCTGAAAATCCTTCAAAGCCATTTAAGTCATCAGGCAAGTGCTTAAATTCTTGTCATTGTTGTAGCATTTCTTTTTCATGTGCAAAGAATTCCCAGTTTCTCATTGATTGGTACATGATGGCTTTGCTGTCTTATATTTTCTTCTTTCTTCTTGCATTTTCTTCTAATAGGGAAACAAGTTCCCAATTTTGCATTAATTACTGTATCATACCCTCTCTCTCTCTCTCTCTCTCTCTTCTGAGGAGATTTCAATTACCCGCATATTCAAAGAGCTGTTTGCAGGGGCAAGCAGTGAGGAACTAGATGAAAAGGCAAAGCCTCCAGTTGTTCAGCAAAGAGGACGATTCAAAGTTACTTCAGAGAATGTTGATATAGAAAAGGTGACTAAATTTCAGTATTGATGTCCCTTCTTTTATTCAGATGGGATATAACTCGACTTTCCTTTTCAGGCGGTCTCACCTCTGGTTCTGCAGAAGAGTCACAGCATGCAGGTTCGTAATTTTGAGGTCAGCACATTTGTGCCATTGTACATCTTATTATCCTTTGATCTTTTCTAGTTTACGTTTTATTGTTTTCCTACAATTTGTTTTTTTAAAATAGCATGTGAATAAGCTAAAAATCAATGAAGATAAATTAACTTCTACGAAGATTGATTATGGTAAACTTAGTAGAAAGGTGATAAGAAGAACCATAACTCCCAAAGGCCGCTTTAAATTAACTCTCAAAAATTTAAGAAACGGTAAATCAGTTCTACAGAATCTCAAGCAAATTGTTAGAGAATAGCTTTTATATATGATCTTTTGACATGGTATTCTCTGAGACTAGACACCACCTTTTTATTCATACTCAGAAGTCGAAACCTAAGTCAAAACCATTTAGGTTTTCTACTTCTACATTTACTTACAAAATAGTCAGACATGTCATTGCGTATTTATGATTTTTTGAAGAGTTTTGGAAGTCAGGTATGTGAAATATGTGTTGTGAACAACTGATACAACGTAGTATTCCTTCAACAGGGCTTGCTCGATAACAATTGTAGGAGCAGAATGTTGCACACTTCTAATGTTTTTTCAGTTTATTACTGGGATAGAGCAAAGCCATGGCCTAAAACAATTCTCAGGTCTAAAGTTAGATGGTCTTGACTAAAGATGTAAGACAATCTATTCATTCAGATGAAATAAAATCCCAATTTGATTAGATATCACCTAAATTTTTAGCTTCTCAAGTTAGCATTTAGTGGTCCTTTTTCATTTTTTCTTCACAGTTTTTGGGATGAACTAGTTAACTGTCCTTCAGACTTTTTTTGCAGTACAAAGTGTTTATTCATCACATATCAAAATATTATATTATAGTTGAGATTTAATGTCACGATTTTAATTTTCTTTTTCAATATTTAACATTAAAGCACATATGTGATTTTTTTTTTAATATAATTATGATTGTGTTGGATTTTTCAATATTTAGTAAACTTATGGAGTGATACGTAAATTCTTATGAAAAAATAAGAACAATCCATAACTTTAATAGTGATTCCTTCAGGTACTCATAGAAAAGGCCACAAACAGAGGCTTTGAGGGGCACTGGACTTAGTGCACTCTTACTAAGCTAGTTGCAAAGAAATTTAGTTCCTTTCAGGTTTTTTTTTTTTTTTTGTCTGGTTAGGCCGAGAGGGAACAAAGTTTCTTTCTAACTTTTTGATAATTAGTACTCGTTTTCCCATCAATTTTGAGTTTTATGTGTCAAAATCTTCTTTTATACATTGTCTAGTCTTCCAGCTATTGACTGTCAGCTTTTTCTGAAGATTGATTCCCTATATATTGAAATGCTGAACTGGAGCCTTTTATATCACGGTTAATTTACGAGGAAAATTCTCCCCAGAGGGCGGTTTTTGGCCAGTTAGTGCATATGGAATCTCTGAATAGAATATAGTTCCTGTTACTCAGGTTTCTTATGATCGAAGCTGTATAGTACCTTCCCATTCTCATGAAAATGTTATGGGTTATGTAGGTGCTCACCCAACATCCAGGAACGCCTTCGCCATCACCATCAGAAACCATACCATCAACTGTTTTGGATCATTCTGTGTTTCCACTATTGCTTTCTGTTCTACAGACAAATATTACTCAAAGGGTATGTATTATAGAGTATAGTTTCATATTTTTCCATCGTATGTAATCAAAATTTCTGCATTTGTTGACTCTTTTCCCCTCTCGACAGGATGGTATTCTGCATCTAATGAGGCAACTTTATGGAGGTGACACTGCAGGTGCAGCAATTACTTGCCTTTGGAATAAGCTATTTTTCTTTAATCTGTACGGTTATCTTACTTGAATGTTTTTGTTTTCTTAGGCAACCGCACAACTGATGGGGGATGGGCAACTGCGCAAGGTGGATCTACAGAGAAATCTTTGGTGTGTAACTCTAGTGTTGATTACTTTCAAAGGCCAGGGTTGTTTTCAGTTACATTAATTTTCTGAACTAGATTGTATTTTATTCCTGAAGCTAAGGAATTTTTGTGCGGAATTTGCAGATAGAAGCAGCTCATGATAGGGAGAAGGAATTGCTTCATGAAATAACCGAGTTGCAATGGAGGTAATTGTAATGCCATGCAGATGAATTTACATCATGTAGTTTATCTTCACATTTGTATAAAAAATAACATCAAGTATTCGTTAAAATCTTCTTCCTGTAAATATAGGCTTATACGAACACAAGAAGAGCTCCAAAAGTATAAAACAGAAAATGCTCAGGTTGGCATTTGATATCCCTTGACCACCCTTAGTTGGCCTTTTTGGTCATGGAATAGGCTAACAAAAGGATTTCAGGTATGATTTCTTCATCCAAATGGGAGCTTGATGGATGCAGAACAAATTCGAAAAACCTTACTAGCTACACCGGCGAAGCTCACAGAGGAGACAGTCCCTAGATTGATCATATTTTGACACAGAAGAGAACTAATTGTTGGTAGCTCGTTATTATTTTTGGATTACAGATTTGTTTCAGCATGTAATATTTTACCCCACATGTGCAGATTCACCACTGATGGAATCTCAAATGTAAACAAGAAAAGGTTTCTATTTATAATCAACTTGCTAGTGTAAATACTCCTTTTACAGCTTAGTAGTTGGTGCTGTACATTCACCTATGTGACCGCACGTATTTCTTTGCCAAATCTGAATTGAGCTTTCCAATTTTGGATAGTATGATTTCAATGTACGCAAATTTTTTGCATTTTTGTGTTATTGTTCTGCTTGCTTTGAACTTTTGAAGAGAAATCGACAGAATTAAGAGCTTCTCAAGTGCTTTTGTATTGTGCTCGTATGAACCTTTCTTTGACACCCTTTCCAAAATCTTAAACGAGGCTGCTTTGGTGATGAACATACATGGAAGTTCATTGGAGAAATTACATGGTTATATGTCTAAACAAAATATATTTAACAGGAAAGTGAGTCGGTGTGACGGGTTGACCCACTTGCCCTAAGCCAAGGATATTAAACCTGCCAAAAGCCCTGTTAACATTAAAAAAAATTAAAAAAATATTATTTTATATACCAAAGGTTAATTTGGTTCTAAATAGTCACTAGCTTTACAAAATACACAAATAATTTATATAAAAATTAAATAGATATCACTAAAAAATAGTCACTTAATCTCTGGGTCTATATTTTATTAAAACTAATCAATTAATCCCTATTTCTTTTTTATAAAACATAACTAAGTAGCCCTTAGCTAGCATTCATCATCCTCAATTTAGTAGTTTCTTTTATGTTAATTCTCTAATATCTTCTCTTCTGTTTCTATTTTTTTTTATTTCTATTTCTTAAAAAATAATTAAAAACAAAACAAATCAAGTTCAAAATCAAAAATAGGTAAAGAATATAAGGATTAAGTGTATAACTTCTGAAACCACGAGAACTAATGAATTAGTTTTATTAAACTATAGGGACTAGAGAATAATTAACCCTATTTTTTAAGTAAGAAAAGCATAGGATTCATGACTTCGAGCTTATTTGTTTTTGCGTTTTAAAAGTATTTTTTTTAAAAAAAATATTTTTTATTTTTTTCTTTATTTTTTTATATTTTCAGATCATTTTGATGTGCTGATATCAAAAATAAATTTTAATAAATAAAAAAAATATTATTTAGATGCATTTCCAAGCGAAAAAACACTTTGAAAAACAATCATTACTACAATACCAAATAGAAGCCTGTTTGTTTTTGCATTTCAAAAGCACTTTTGAAAAAATCCTAACTTTTGTTATTTTTTTATTCAAATTAGATTTTTTT
>Ga0325400_1002565_pt1 | contig 16038 bp, 15 predicted proteins | sample PopdelMetagenome_2_FD_205662 | JGI IMG/M metagenome (GOLD analysis project Ga0325400, IMG submission 205662) | Populus deltoides microbial communities from Bellville, Georgia, United States - Xylem-PdKOR-R1 | ecosystem: Host-associated > Plants > Phyllosphere > Stem > Wood/Secondary xylem... | reverse complement strand
CTTATAAAGGCATTTCGGCGGAGACGAGCGGGAAGGCTATCGAAAGCCTTGTGGCGCAGGGGTTTCGAGCTTTCTCGCTCGGTCACAACGTGGTCGCCAGACAGGGCGGATCGCTTCGAAATTCGAAACGATCAGAATGGGCAGTCCGGATTGAGATAAGGCTCGGCCGACCAGCGTCCCGCCTCCTCCTCGCGCGCAAGACGATCGCAGAGGGCGAGCGCCTGATCGATGTCGATCCAGTCGCCGGCGCGGTCGCGAACCTCGATGATTGCCCGGAACGCGGTGATCCGCGCCCGACCCTCGGCCTCGAAGCACTCGAACAGGGGCGAGCCGCGGGACTGGAAGCATTCGAGCGAGTGCATGACGCTCTCGGCCGATCGGCCCCATTTTCCGTCCTCTTCCAGCAGGGTGATGCGGCGCCCCAGTTCGGCGACCGCGTCGCGGACGCCCGGTTCAAGGCGGATGCCCCAGTGCCCCGCGGCCGCGAAGGAGAAGAAGGTCGGCAGGTCGTTGCTCCAGTACCCGTAGCCGCCGCTGATCCGATGGGCGAAGCGGTGAAGATTCTCCGTGGCGCGCCCGTCGAGAACGACGCGCTGGATCGCGATGAAGTCCCGGAACACGTCGGGATCATAGCCCTTCTTCAGGGCTACTCGCAGCGTCGCCACGAGGCCCCGGACCTCGGTCGAGGTCCAGAACGTGGCACGCGACGGAGGAGCCGGGAGGGAGGCGACGAGACCGGGCTTCGATGCCGCCGCAGCCAGCCGGGCCGCCGCGTCGTCGGGCTTCCACGTCCTGCCACGGCGAAGGGCCAAGAGGTCGCCCTTCGCGACGACGTGGAACGACAACAGTCGAAGGGCCTCGAACGATTTCAGGAGACGGGAGCGGCGCTTGCGGCGGGCCGCGTCGGTCTCGGCCGGCTCGGGCCAGAGGCGCGCCTCCAGGTCGCTCACGCGCAGGACGCAGAAGCCGTCGTCGGGAAGAAGTGCATTCGCGACGTCGAACAGCGCGCGCTCGTGCCCGTCGAGCGCCGCGGCCTGGGCCTCGCGCTTCGGCGCGCCGCGGCGCTCGGCAAGCGCGCGGGAGGCCTTCCGTTCACTGACCTGCGCGATGGCGGCGACCTTCCGGGCCGTGACGCGCTCGCCGTCCTCCTCGATCCAGTCGGGAATGGCGGTCGCCATCAGCAGGCGCTCCGTCGCCCGTCCTTCGGCCGTCGTGCGGGCCGGCGGACGCTTCCGAAACTCCACGAGCTGATCGACGACGAATCTGGCGATGCTGCGCGACATGCTGCCGATCTGGGCATCGGATAGCTCATGCCTACCCTCACCCCCGGCGCGCCACGCCCGGGACGCGTCGGCGCACCAAGCCGCGACCTCCTCGACCCGTCGTTCGGCCTTTGGCGTCCTGCCCCAGCGCTGGTAGGCGCGCTCGCGGACCCACTCGAACGCGTCGGTCTCGACGCTCATCTCGTCTTGACGGTCGCGGTCCCATCGCGCATCGTCGCCTCCGTAAACACGCTTCATGACCCGGCCGGGGCGGCAACCCCACATGGCCGGGTCTTTGCGTTTCAGGGTCCGGGCGGATCGCCCCCGCGTCAAGCGCCGCCGCGCCGACGAGTTCGCGCGGCGGGCCGAGCGTCGCTCCGCTCCTTCCCGGCCCAAGCCCCCATCCTTATAAAGGCATTTCGGCGGAGACGAGCGGGAAGGCTATCGAAAGCCTTGTGGCGCAGGGGTTTCGAGCTTTCTCGCTCGGTCACAACGTGGTCGCCAGACAGGGCGGATCGCTTCGAAATTCGAAGGAATTCGATCGGTTCTGGAAACCGCTCCTTCGCCCCGGCGTGCCAGAGTGGCGGCGCCATCTGACAGGAGCCTCCATGCGCCACGCCGCCTGCCTTCCCCTCGTCGCCCTTCTCTGGCTGTCGTCCGCCGCCGCCGTCGCCGGCCCCGACATGTCCCGGCAGGTCTCGGCCGGGGTGCAGCGCGGCGCGGAGCGGTTCGACGCGATCTACAAGGAAGGCGGGATCGCCGCGGCATCCGATGCCGTCCGGGCCTGCTACAAGTCCCTCAAGCGATCGGCGGCGGGGAAGCTCGCCGAGTGCGCTGCCCTCGACATCGTGTCGGCGAGCGTGGACCAGCAAGCCGTTCATGGCCTCGGGGTGCCGCCCTACGCGTTCTTCTCGGGGACGGGACCCGAGGGACGCATCCTCGCCGGGATCAAAAAGGTCGGCCTGTCGGCGAAGGAGAAGGCAACCTTCGACCGAGCGCTGGAGGCGACGATGGCTTCGGCCGCGGCGGAGTTCATGGCGGAATAGACGTACGGGCGACGGCGGCCGTAACGAACGTCGCCGTTACGGCTCGATCGGCGGCGGGACGCTCTCGGCGGCGCGCTCGGGCGTTCCGTCTGCCCGGACAGGTCAGGGGCGCCGCTCCGTCGTCGAGACGAGGAACCTAACGGCGGCGAAGGCGATGACCGCCCCGCAGCCGAGGAACGCCGTGACCAGCAGGCCGCCGCCGACGCCCATCCAGTCCGTCGCTAGGGCGAAGGCGAACGGCGCCGCCGCGCCGACGATCAGCCGAATGGACGTGACCCGCCCCTGCAACGCGCCGTACCCCTCGGGGCCGAAGAGCGCGAGCGGCAGGGTGCCCCCGACGATGCTGTAGAGGCCGTTCCCGAGGCCGAACAGGGCGGCGAAGACGGCGGCGCCGACGGGCGACGGCGCGGTGGCCACGAGGAGCACCAAGGAGGCGGGCAGAAGGGCGGCGGAGATCACCGCGAGCGTCAGCGGGGACAGGTCGCGCCCGAACACCATGAGTGTGAAGCGACCCGCGACCTGCGCAGGCCCGAACACGGCGCTGACCATGACGCCCGCGAGCCCCAGCCCGAGCGCCGACAGGATCGGCAGCATGTGGACCAGCACGGACGAGACCACGAGGCTCTGGAAGGCGAAGGCGACGCCCATCAGGAGGAAGGCCCGGGACCGAAGGGACGGCGGCACGAGGCCCTTGGCCGGGGCGACAGGTGCGAAGGGTTCAGCCTCAGTCGGCGAGAGCGCCGAGGCCTTCGGTCGGCGGGCGAGCCACAGGTGGATGGGCAGGCAGACCGCGAGGTTCATGGCCGCGAAGACGAGGTAGACCTCGCGCCACGACATCGTCCCGTGCAGCCACGTCGTCAGGGGCCAGAACAGGGTCGAGGCGAACCCGGCGATCAGGGTAAGGTACAGAATGCTCCGTTGCGCCGTGCCCGGGTGACGCTGGACCAACAGGGGGAAGGAGGCCCCGTACTGGACGAAGGTCGACGCGACCTCGATCGCGATGAGCGCGAGGACGAAGGCGGGGGCCGCGGGAGCGAGGGCGGCGCCGACCAGTGCGGCGGCGGCCGCGACGGACCCCGCGGCCATGACGCGACCGGCGCCGAAGCGGTCGAGCCAGCGCCCCGTCCAAGGAGCGACCAGCCCGCCCGCGAGCAGCGCGGCCGACAGGGCGCCGAACACCCACTCGGTCGGCCATCCGACGTCGCGCGCCATCGCGGGGGCGAGGATGCCGAAGCTGTAGTAGAGGGTGCCGTAGCCGACGATTTGGCTGACCCCGAGGGCGGCGATGTCCGCCCGGGCGCTGCGCGCGTCCCTCACGGGGACGGCACGAGCGGGAGCCACACCCAGAGGGCGACGAGCGTCGCCAGCAGCACGGGCGGGGTCAGAACGAGGCCGACCCGCATGTACTGGCCCCAGGTGATCCGCTGCCCCTTGCCCGCGAGGACGTGGAGCCACAGGAGGGTCGCCAGCGAGCCGATCGGCGTGAACTTCGGGCCAAGGTCGTTGCCGATGACGTTGGCATAGACCATGAGCTCGCGGGTGAGCGGCGCCACGTCCGCCCGGTCGATGGCGAGCGCCCCGACGAGCGTGGCGGGCATGTTGTTCATGACGGAGGCGAGAGCCGCCACGACCAACCCCGTCCCGACGGTGGCAATGAGCGTGCCGCGATCGGCGAGCCAGCGCAGGATGCCCGCCGCGATGTCGGTCAGCCCGGCGTTCCCGAGGCCGTAGACGACGAGGTACATGCCGATCGAGAACAGGACGATCTGCCAGGGCGCGCCGCGCAGGACCCTGGCCAAGTCGATCACCGCACCGCGCCCGCCGGAGAACCAACGTCCCGCGACTGCCACGAGGATGAGGGCGGCGGCGCCGGTGAGATAAGCGATCGGCACGCCGAGCGGCCCCGTCACGAAGTAGGCGACGAGCAGGAGTCCGAGGAGCAGGAACGCGGCGCGGAAGACGGCCGGGTCGCGGATCGCGCTGCCGGGGGCTTCGAGCCGGCCGACGTCGTAGGTCGCCGGGATGTCCCTTCGGAAGTACGCCCACAGGACGAGGAGCGTCGCCGCCAGCGAGACGAGGTTCACCGGCACCATGATCGCAGCGTAGCGGCCGAAGGACACGTCGAAGAAGTTCGCGGTGACGATGTTCACGAGGTTCGACACCACGAGCGGCAGGCTGGTAGTGTCGGCCACGAACCCGCAGGCGACGACGAAGGCGAGCGCCCCAGCCGGCGGGAAGTCGAGGCGCAGGAGGATGGCGAGCACGATCGGGGTGAGGAGCAGCGCCGCCCCGTCGTTGGCGAACACGGCGGCGATGGCCGCGCCCAGAAGGACGACGAGCGGGAACAGCCGCCGCCCGTTGCCCCCGCCCCAGCGGGCGACGTGGAGCGCGGCCCAGCCGAAGAACCCGGCCTCGTCGAGGACCAGCGAGATGACGATCAGCGCGACGAAGGTGAACGTCGCGTCCCAGACGATCTCCCAGACCGTCCCGACGTCGCCCCAGCCGACGACACCGGTCGCCAACGCGACCGCGGCGCCGGCGAGCGCCGACCAGCCGATGCCGAGGCCCCGGGGCTGCCAGATGACAAGAATGAGGGTGGCGACGAAGATCGCGAGGGCGAGCATGGACGGTCCGGGGACGAGAGGATCAGAGGGTGCGCTGGTTCACGCGCTCGGACAGCTTCTCGGCGCTCTCGACCCGCTCGGAGTAGCGATCCGTCAGATAGTCCGAGCGACCGCGCACGAGGTGGGTGAACTTCACCAGTTCCTCGCAGACGTCGACGACGCGGCTGAGATAAGCGGACGGCTTCATGCGTCCCGCCTCGTCGAACTCGAGGAACGCCTTCGGGACCGACGACTGGTTCGGGATCGTCACCATGCGCATCCAGCGGCCGAGGATGCGCATCTGGTTCACGGCGTTGAAGGACTGCGAGCCGCCCGACACCTCCATGACGGCGAGGGTCTTGCCCTGCGTCGGACGCTTGGCGCCAAGCGCCAGCGGGATCCAGTCGATCTGCGCCTTCATGATGCCGGTCATGGCGCCGTGGCGCTCCGGGCTGACCCAGACCATGCCCTCGGACCAGTCGGCGAGGTCGCGCAGCTCTGCGACTTTCGGGTGGTCCGGCTCGGCCCCGTCGGGGAGCGGCAGACCGCGAGGGTCGAACGTGCGCACCTCGCAGCCGAACCAGCGAAGCAGGCGACCGGCCTCCTCGGACAGGAGGCGGGAGTAGGACCGCTCGCGGATCGAGCCGTGGAGGACGAGGATGCGCGGCGGGTGCGTCGAGGCGCCAGGGCTGGCGAGCGCGTTCCCGTCGATCGGTCGAAGCTGGTCGATGTCGACGGAGGGCAGGTCGAGGGCAACGGGATCCATCATCGTCCGGTCTCCTTCCGCCACAGGACCGCCGAGGCCGAACACAGGCCCATGGCCTGCCGTGTCGCCAGCACAGCGGCGGGTGCTTCCGTCCGTTCGACGCGGCGGAAGCCGAGCGCCGCGAGGAAGGTCCGTTCCCCTGTCGTGAAGGCGAAGGCGTCGGCCGCGCCTTGCCCGCGGCCGCGCTCCATCAGGTCCGCCGTGATCGCGCCGCCCATGCCGCGCCCGCGATGCTCGGGAACGACGGCGATGGATCGCAGGAGGACGGCGGCGCCGAGGGGTTCGAAGCCGCCGATCCCGACGAACTCGCCGTCCTCGGTGGCGTAGCGCAGGAACACCCGGCCGGGCTCGGCCACGTCCTCGGTCGGCAGCCCTGCCGTGGACAGGAGGCCGACGAGACCGGCCGGATCGTCGACGGGCGTCGCGACGAGCGTCGGGATCATGCCCGGGAGCCTCCGACGGTCTCCCCGTCTTCCTTGGTGAAGGTGGCAACGGGGTTGGCGAGGAGCGGCAGCACCTTCTCCGACGGGCGGCAGAGCGCGGCGCCCTTGTCCGTCACGACGATCGGGCGGTTGATCAGGATCGGGTGCGCCATCATCGCGTCGAGGAGGGCATCGTCGGACAGGGTCTCGTCCCCGAGGCCGAGCTCGGCGTAGGGCGTGCCCTTCTCGCGAAGGAGGTCGCGCGGTCGGATACCCATGGCATCGATCAGTTCGACCAGCCGCTCGCAGCTCGGCGGCTCCTTCAGGTACTCGATAACCTGCGGCTCCTCGCCGGACTGGCGGATCATCTCCAGCGTGTTGCGGGACGTGCCGCAGGCGGGGTTGTGGTAGATCGTGACGGTCACGAGCAGGTCTCCGACGAGCAGGAGGGGGCGAGAAGGTCGGCGCCGAGGTTCCCGCAGATCTCCGGGTTCCCCGAACAGCAGTCCTCCGTCAGGAAGGCGAGAAGCTGGCGCATGTCGTCGTAGCTCGCGGCGTAGAGGATGCGGCGCCCGTCGCGCCACGAGCGCAGGAGCTTGGCGCGTTCGAGCGTCGCGAGGTGGAAGCTCATCCGCGTCGGCGGGATCGACAGCGCCTCGGCGATTTCCCCGGACGGCATGCCGTTCGGGCCGGCGCGGACGAGCATCCGGAAGGCCGCGAGGCGATCGGCGTGAGCAAGGGCGGATAGGGCGGCAACGGCTGAGTCGTCGTTCATCCCTGCGATATTGCAAACATCGTTGTAATGTTCAAGCGTCCATTCGTCCGGCGCGCGCGTCGGCGACGATCCTGCTGACCGTCGGCTGGGACACCCCGTAAAGCCGCGCCATGTCGGCCGCCGTTCGCCGGCCCGAAACGACGCTCTCGACGATCTCGCGACGCTGGGCGGTGGATAGCTTCCGGCGCCGCCCTCCGACGCGCCCCTCGGCTCGGGCCTGACGGAGACCGGCGGCCGTCCTTTCGCGGATCATGGACCGCTCGAACTCGGCGAACGCCCCGAGCATGTGCGCCATCATGCGGCCGGCGGGGCTCGTGGTGTCGACGGCCTCGGTCAGCGAACGGAAGCCTGCGCCGGCTGCCTCGACCCGCTCCATGACCGTCAGGGCGTCCTTGAGGGACCGCGACAGGCGGTCGAGCTTCCAGACGACCAGCGTGTCGCCGGGCCGCAGGTGATCGAGTAGGCGTTGAAGCTCTGGGCGGTCCCAGCGGCCACCGGATGCGACTTCCTCGAACACTCGCTCGCATCCGGCGTCGCGCAGGGCGCGGGCCTGGGCGGTGGTGGACTGGTCGTCGACGGTGGACACGCGAGCGTAGCCGAGGAGCACGGTACGGGGAGCCTTTCGTAAACGGCCGTTTTCAGATTCGATCGGCAGGGTGCGGTCGCGCCGGGCGTTCGGCCTTTCACAATCCTCTTTCGCTGGCGGCGCATCTTGCAAGAGGTTTGCGAAGCCCCTCTTCGATGCGAAGGCAGGCCGTCCTACTCATCATTCGGATGAGCTACTTCTCGGCCACAATCTTCCGGAAGTTCGACACAAGGCGCGACTGGACCTCTTCCCGACTTGCGTTCCAAAGCTGGGCAAGCCCCTCCACGGTTGCCCAGGCATCCCATGGCTTAGTAGGTTGTCCCTGGTACTGCCCGAATGGCCCGTCGGATTCCGTGAGGACCCGATCCCAAGGCATCGCACGCACGGCTGTCCGTCCACGCTCCCCGAGCAGCACGCTTGGGCCGACGGAGAACCAGCAGCCCATTTCAGCGGCACGCTCCACTTGGCGTTTCGTGCCCACGAACCAATGCAGGATCGGGCGGCCGGCGCTTGGCTCGGCCTCCAGGGCGTCAAGCACGCGGTCGATGGCGCCCCTACTGTGCATGGACATCACCCGCCCACCTGCGAGCGAGCACATTCGGAGGATGTCCCGCAACACCCCGAGCTGGGCATCCATCGTGTCGCGGTGCTCCCGCGATCCGTCGAGCCCAATCTCCCCAACGTAGTCCGTTCGGGGCAGCAGGCGCTCGAACAACGGCAACTCCCGGGCTCGCGCGGCGGCGAGTTCCGGATGCAGTCCGAGCGCCGTCTTGATCCTGCTTCCGTCGGGCGCCAGCGCTGCGGTGCCCTCGAACGCGCTGGGAACAGTCGTCACCGACAGGACGTAGAGGCGCCGTGTGATGCACTCCGCGACCATTCCCGACGGATCGGGATACAGGTCGAGATGGCAGTGCAAGTCGATCAAGGCCAGGCGATCGCGTCGAGGAACGCCTTCACCTCCGCGGTGCCCCTGCGCACCACGTCGACATGGCCACGCCGCAAGTCCGGATCCGTCGGGAGCGGGCCTGCCTCGCTTGCCCAACGTGCCACGTCGCGGCGCTCAAGCGTCGCCGCCGCGAACCTCGCCGCCGCCACGTCCTCGTTCGACGCGTGTTCGGAAAGGTCGTTCGCCCAGTAATCCGTACCGTCCCGCATGCCCGCTGCCTCGAAGGAAGCCCGGCGTATAAGGCATGGCACGCAGCGACCGCAATGTTGGTTGAGGCGTTTTCCCTTCCCACACGAATAGGAGCGGTGCGCGAGCTCGTGGATAAGTTCGTCTCGGCATTCGGCAAGCATCTGCCCCTTAGTCTTGAGGGCGTAGGGCGTGCGAATGCGCGCAGGCAGGCCTACTCCGTCGAGGACACGTTGGAGGGACGAGATGAAGTGCGGGTGCGTCGTCCGCGTGCTGAGGCTCGCCATGCGCCGATGCGTCAGCGGCGCGTTGATCGAGATCAGTCCGTTCTCGGGAACGAAGAGGTCGACCGGCGCCCCATCCCGGGCGAGCGACGCCGCCGCCACGGCCCCGTAGCCGAGGAACAGCATGGATCGTGCCCGTGACGACGGTTCGTACGGCTGCCGCCAGCGCTCCGAGGCACGCGCCGAGAAACGTTCAGCGTCCATGCCGATCAGCCCTGCCAAGGTGCGCTGGACCGACCCCTCCTTCGGCGACGCCTGGCTGACGAGGAGGGGCCTCCGGCCTTCCGCGCGTAGGTCGAGCGCGCCAATCAGGCTGTCGAGGCCGCCGGAGAACAGGCATGCGCAATCCCGGTCTGTCGGCCGGTCTGCGACGGCCGGAGGGCGTGCGCCCCCGCCGCGGAACCTGACGCTCCATATATCGCTCGAAAGGAAGCGAAGAGTGTCCTCGATCGCCCCGGCCTGGGCCGCCCACGGCTCGGGATCGGCAAGCTCGACCTCCAGCGCGATCATGCGCGTCCAGGAGTCGGCTGCTTCCTTGCGGATGACGAAACGGTCGGCGGCATGGACCGCCAGGGCGATGGAGAGGAAGTCCCACGCCAGGACCGACGGGGTTCTCGGGAGTGCGGCCGCCGCTTGGTTAAGCGTGCCGCCGAGGCCGGCGAGTTCAGGGCGACCGATGTGATGCAAGGCAACGCCGACGTCGCCGTGGGCGACCGCGGCCGTCGCGCGCATGGCATTCGGCGTGGCGAGCACGCGGGTAGGGATGCGGGTCACCATGTCGAGATCTCCTCGAGCGCGACCTGCACGGTCCGCGCGACCAACGCGGACATCCGCTGTCCGCTAAGGACAGCTCCCGCGGCGACCAGGATCGGAGCGCCGACCAAGTCGACAACCTCTTTCACGAGAGAGCGGATGTCTGCCTCCCGTTGTGCCGCCGCCACGGGGCCGATCGCGGCCAGGGCCTTGCCGGCGTCGCCTGCGACCTGCGTGAACACGAGCTCTGCCACGAAGGCCAGGGTGGCGGTCTGCACCGCCTCGGCGTCGAGCGCGGCGGGATCGAAGGCCCCCGCGTTGCCTAGCGCTTCCGCGACGGCTACCTCCATCGAAAGGCGGGCTGTTACCTCGTCGATGATGCCGGCCGGCATGAACGCGTCGACGATCGCCGCGACTGCCACGTCCAAAGGCTGTCCCGCGAGTTCGCGGATGTCGATCTGGCCGGCCTCGGGCGGTTCTCCCGCGCCGGCGCGCGCGAGGCCCGCCAGCGCGGATCCACCGGTGCGCGCTGCCCGTGCGACGCGCCGGGCTCCGGCTGGACCGCCCCCAACGGACTTGTTTGCCCATCGGCCCAGGGCCGCCCTGGCATCCGCACGATCGTTCGACGCCCCGAACCTACTCAGCGCCATCCGGAAGGGGCGGAACCGAGCAGGCTCGGCAACCTCCTCCACCTCTTCTCCGTCGACGACGTCGTCGGCCAGCGGGCCGGGGTCGTCGTCCTCCGGCTCGGGGACGGGATCTTCCGGAAGAGGATCCGGTAGCGGCGGAGGTGGTGCTGGGTCTTGGTCGGCCCATGGCGGAACGAGGGGAGCCGCCGGAGGAGCGTCAGGCTTAGAGCGCGAGGTTCCCATCACTTGGTCTCCAGCATGCCGGTCTTGCGAAGGAGGAACTGAATCCCCTTGGTCATCTCGCCGGTGTTGAGGCTGCCAATGAAGGCCTTGAGTTCCGTCTTGGTCTCCGGAAGTGCCTCCGCGATCATCAAGGCGCCGTAGAGGCCCGGGACCGCCGAGGTCCAGTCGGCTTCCCGCATGGTCGCCACCAGCCCGGACATGACGGCGCGCTTGTCGTCAGGCGTCAGGCCGGCGACGATCCTCTTTCCGACCGGGGACGCGATGCCGTCGATCTTGAGCAAGGCATCGATGGCGGTTCGGGCCGCTTCGCTGATGTCCGAGCGTGCCCGCGCCGGTGCCATGACGTCGCGGCTGAGGAAGACGGCCGGCCTCAGTCTCTCGGCGTTCTCGAACGGCGGGTCGAGCTTTCGCCACTCCTCGACGAAATCGGCATGCGGCTCCCACTCTTTGGGCAACGGGGACGGCTTGGCCTTATCCTTGCCGCCCGGCAGGAGGACCTTCTCGACGTCCTTTCCATCCATGATGAGCTGGAACAGCGCGAGCGTTGCCGGACCGTCGGTGCAGCGCTCGAAGATGGCGAGCTTCGCCAAGGTCGCGAAGTCGACGTTCATCTGCCGTTTCGCGGCCAGGGTACGCCGGAGCGACACGGCGTTGAGAAGCCGCTTCACGATGCGGGGGTTGCCCTGGATCTTCGGCGCCGACGCCATCATCGGCGCCAGCCTGTCGGCGATGGCGAGGTTGTCCAAGAGGTCGGGAGGGTTTCCCGCGAGTCCTGCGATCTCGGCCTTCTCGAATGTCTCGTTGCGCCATCCTTCTTGCAGTGCGGAAAGGAGCCGCTCTTGCACGGCGGGCAGGCGGTCGGGCGCGGCTAGGCCGACGAAGAGCGAGTACATGTAGGCTCGCAGGTCCTCCGCCCCGACCCTCGGTACGCGCATCGGCACCTGGATGACCTTATCGAGATAGTCGCGCACGTGGGACGCGTTGGGATCGTCGAAGTGCTTCGCGACCGAATGGCGGATCATATCCTCGTCGGCGGCGATGACGAACGCCGTCTGAGGCATGAACAGGAACAGCCGGATCGCCTCAAGCGTGCCGATCGCGACGTCGGGAAGGCATCGGTCAAGGTTGTCGACGAAGACGACCAACGTCGTCTCTAGCCCCTCTAGCAAGGAGCCGAACTCCTCGCGGAAGGCCACGATCTCCTTTGGCGGCGTCCGCTTCTCGGCGGGCTTGATCAGTTCGCCGAGCCCCTTCCGAGCCTCGGCCGCGTCCTCCTTAGCCGTACCGTATTGCTCCTCGGTCAGACCGCCCGCAAGAGCCGAGGACACTGCGGCGCCCGCCCTCGTCAGGAGGCCCGGGGGGATGCCGAGGGCCATTCCGACGCCGAAGTCGGCGATCATCCCCAAACCACGGAAGTAATTGACCCGTCCCGCGAACTCCTTCGCCTTCTCGACAAGGGTCTTCTTCTCCTCCGCCAACGCGAGAAGCTCGGTGGCGACCACCTCCATCAGGGCGGCACGCGCGTCGTCGAATCCTTGGTACATCCAGGCGTCGAACCTGACGACGACGGCAGCCGCGTCCCCGTCTCTCGGGGCGGGCAGGCGTGCCTCGACGAGCTTCAGCACGGTCGACTTTCCCGTGCCCCACGTTCCGAACACGCCGATCGAGATGGGCAACAGGGATGGAGTGGTCGCGAGGGTGGCGATCTGGTCCGCCACCTCGGTAAAGTTCAGGAAGTCCTGCTCGCTCTCGCTGTCGCGCCACATGATTCGGATTGCCGCTCGGGAATCTAGGTTCGATGATTATACACAACCCACACTCGTAAGCAGCGTGTCGTTTGATCCGTTCGATGCCGTTGCGACAATCAGTTCTTTGTGTTGCAGGGAATCGTTGGGTCGTCCGTTGCGACTCAGGGGTGTGGCACCACAAGGAAGTTGCTCCATCCCTCTGACTAGCTGACCCTCAGTTGCGGAAGGCTACGGCCGTCCCCGTTTTCCAGCCCGAACGGGCCGAAGCCGAAGGCGGAGCAGGCGGAGGGGCGCAGCGCCCCTCAACTGGCGCCGAAGGTGCCCCGGAGCCTGTGCGTCAACGGGGGCGACCGGGTCGTCGGTCACCGACCGTTCACCTGATTCCTTGACCCGAAACGAACGGACCACGCGGTAGGCAACTGTCACGAGCAACAACGTGACGGCGAACCAATGCGGGCAATCGATCTCTTCTGCGGTGCCGGGGGCATGTCCCTCGGTCTGACACGGGCTGGCTTCCAGATCGTCCAGGGGTACGACGCGAACGAGAAGGCCCTGAGGGTCCACGGCGCGAACCTCCGCCGGCCGCTCGATCGGCTTTTCAAGCGCGACCGCCACCGGAAGGCGGACCTTGCGGACCTCCTGACGATGGCGCCCACCATCGCCGCCCTGGAGCCCGACATCATCGTCGGCGGCCCGCCGTGCCAGGACTTCTCCTCGGCCGGCAAGCGTCAGGAGGGACGCAACGCGTCCCTGACGCTCGGCTTCGCCGTGGCGATCATCACCGCAAGGCCCGCGTGGTTCGTCATGGAGAACGTTCCCCGCGCCCGGAAAACGAAGACGTACGCGAAGGCGCGCGCCCTGTTCGTCAAGGCCGGCTACGGACTGACGGAAGTCGTACTCGACGGCAGCCGCTACGGCACGCCGCAGATGCGCAAAAGATTCTTCGCCGTGGGAAGGCTCGGGGAGGCCGACGGCTTCCTCACGTCGGCCATCGCCGAGGCCGCCTCTCCCCGTCGCATGTCGATCCGCGATGCCCTCGGCGACGACGTGGGCGTTCACCCGGGCGGGGACCATCCGCCAGAGGCCCGCGCATTCTTCATGCGGCCCTACACAGGGCATTCGGGCGTCCGGTCGATCGACCTCCCGTGCCCAACGCTCCTGCGCAGTGCGCATGAGGGACCGCAGAACTGGTACACGGACCACGAGCGCGACATGGCGCCGTCGGCACTCGTCGACCCGCTGCCGATGGATGTCCTTTCCCGCATCCAGGGCTTCCCCGCGGACTGGGACTGGCTCGACATCCCGGCGACCAGGCAGAGGATGTTGATGATCGCCAACGCGGTCCCCCCTCCGTTGGCGGAGGCAGTCGGGCGGGTAATCCTCGCACGCGAACGGGGCGAGTCGATCCCGACGACGGAGAAGGCATTCGACGCCTGGCTCCAGAAGGGTCGCAGGGGTCTTACCGGGCAGTCCCTTCGGAACCGGCGGCTGCACCTGAAGCAGGCACGGAAGCTGTTGGGCGGTCGAATCCTTGCGGACCTCGACGCCGAGCTGGCGCTCCTGGAGCGCGCCGAAGGTTTCTCGACGCTGTCGACGAACGCGAAGTCGGACCTGCGGCGCGCATTGCGCTCGCATGCCAAGTGGCGCGCGGAGGTTGCCGCGAAGCGCAAGGCTCGGGCCGAGGCAAGGCTTGAGAAGCTGCGCACGCCTGTCCCGCGCCGCCCGCTCGGCGCGCCTGTCCGCGTTCCGGCGTCGGCGGCATTCCTCGAAGCGGCCGAGTAGGGCCCGGGTCGCCGAACCCCCACCCGGTCCTTCGGACCAGCTCCACCCCTCCCCGCGGGGAGGGGTTCACGCCCCTCGCAGGGGCGTTGCCGGGTGCGGGCGGGTCGCGCCGGCTACGCCGACGCTCTCCGCCCGCGCATCTTCGCAAGGGTACGGAGGTTGCGGGTCTCCTCGTCGGGGTCGGGTGTGTCATCCATGCCGACGAACCCGGACGGGTCCGTGTCGTCGTTGAGCCACATCTGCCAAGCCAGCATGTGGCGGGCGCCGACGATCGCGGGCACGTCCTCGGCGGGGACGCCCGGCCGCGGGGTGAGGTACGCGAGCACCCCCAAGTCGGGATCGAATCGAACCTCGGCCACAAGTTGGCGAAGCTGTTCGGCGAGACGCGTCCTGATCGCGTGCCGGTCGTCGCCCTCCGCTTCCTCCATCGCCCGTGACAGGTCCACGGCCTCACCGAGACGGGCGCGTAGGCCGGGGTCGGCGGCGGCCGTCGCGGCGGCCTTCTCGGCCTCGCGGAGCTCGCGCTGGATGGTCTTGGCCTCCTCGCCGAGCGCCCGGTAGCGGTCGGCCGCCCCGTCGTCCCCGTCCTCGACCAGTCCGAGGAGGCGCTTGCGGCGGCCCTCGACCTCGGCGAGGCGAGCGCCGAGGATGGTCACGCGATCGGCCTCGGCGGTGGGCTGCGCGCCGCGGAGGACCGCCCCTGCGTCGAGGTAGGCCAGCCCCCGGAGGAGGCGGCGTTCGATGCGGTCGGCACGCCACCTCGTGCCGTTCTCGCACCCCGCGCCGCGCCGTTGCGTGGCGCACTCGAAGTACGTCCCGCCCTTCGGTGGCGGTCCCTTGTCGATCACGTACATGGACCCGCCGCAGCGGGCGCACTTGCCAAGCCCGAGGAGAAGGTGAGCGACGCCGCGTCCCCGTCGACCGGCTGCGATGCGGCGGCCCTTCGATGCCTGCCGGGCCCGCCAGTAGGTCTCCTCGTCCACGACGGCGGGGTAGTAGCCCCTGATTGGGTTGCCCTCGGGCTGGCGGTTGCCGCCGCGGTGGGTGCCCGAATGCGGCTGGTACTCGCCGAGCGCGAGGCGTCCGCTGAGAATCTTGGCGACGGTGGACGTCTGCCAGCCGATGCCGCCTCGCCATGTCGGGGTTCCGGCCGCGTTGAGCCGAGATACGATCTGCCGTTGCCCGTAGCCCTCGATCGCCATGTGGTAGATGCTGCGCACGATCTCGGCGCGGTCCTCGCGGAGGACGAACTTGCCGTCCTCGATCGCGATCCACTCGGGACAGCGCAGCGTGAGGGGCCGGCCCTCATCGCGTGCCGCGGCCTTCTTCCTTGCCCAGGCGGCCCCAACTCGCTCTCCCTTCGTCCGGGACTCCTCGTGGGCGCGAGCCATCACTGCGATCGACACGATCAGCGGCGTCCAGTCCGTGCGCAGGCGCTCCTCGGAGTAGACCTGACCGTCGGAGAGAGTCACAACAATGACTCCCGCGCGGATCAGGTCGAACAGCCGCGCCGCGGCATCCAGAACAGCCTCTCGGGACAGACGGTCCAAGGACTCGACCACTAAGTACGAGCCGTGCGGGACCTCCCCCGCCTCAACCAAAGCAAGGAATCGCTTGAGGGCGCCGATGTCCCGGTGAGCGCCCTTGTACGCAGATATGCCCAGGTCCCGGAGGCTGTCGTCCAACTCCAGCCCGCGAGCCTGGCACCAGTCCCTCGCCCTAGATAGCTGACGACGGAGTGAGTCGCCGCGTGCCTGCTCCGGCGACGAGAAGCGTATGTAGCTGAAAGCCTTGGGCATCGGTAACCGTCCGTCGGGTTCGATGCTGTTAATGTAGCATACCTTGCTGATGAGCGGCCCGCCGGGCTCCGGCAAGTCGATGCTGGCCCAGCGACTGCCCTCGATCCTACCGGCGCTCACCCCGTCCGAGTTATTGGAAGTCTCCATGGTGGCCTCGATCGCCGGGGAGCTGGCCGACGGCCGCCTGTCGGATCGCCGCCCGTTCCGC
>Ga0325400_1002564_pt1 | contig 16039 bp, 8 predicted proteins | sample PopdelMetagenome_2_FD_205662 | JGI IMG/M metagenome (GOLD analysis project Ga0325400, IMG submission 205662) | Populus deltoides microbial communities from Bellville, Georgia, United States - Xylem-PdKOR-R1 | ecosystem: Host-associated > Plants > Phyllosphere > Stem > Wood/Secondary xylem... | reverse complement strand
TCTGTTTACACAGTTCTCTTCTCGTAATAAATTTTGTTTTTTGAAATTATATTTTAGATATTTTTTTTTAATGGGCAGATGTTGAAATATTTTTAAATAAAAAATAATATCCGATGCTGTACCAAAAGATACCGCCTTATGATCTGAGGCGTGGTAGCAGAATGGTGGCCTACTTTTCTGACTCAAACGCATCATTTCATTGCGTTGGACATAACGGATCTTTTTGTACTGCGGATGGGATTTCTTTTTATTATTATTATTATTATTATTATTATTATTATTTTCACTCGTCTTTCACCCTACAGAGGTACGGACCAACGATGTTATAGTGAATTACTAAATTCGGTGCCATTTCGAACGTTGGATTGCCAGCTGTATTACTTTGGCTCGGCTGTCTTGTCTTGTGTCCGTTAAGCAATGACATTACCATGTGGACATTATTTTTTATGTTGGTTATGATGACAAGTTATGTTTTTTCTTTGGTGGTTCAACTTAAGGTAAGGTAGCAAGTAGGCTTGAATCCAACTATTAAATTCCTCTTCTTTGTCATTGCGTTAGTTAAAATTCCATTTTTTTTAAATTAATTATATATATATATGATAATTATTTTAATGTAGTGATATTAAAAATAATTTTTTAAAAATAAAAAAAATATTATATTAATATATTTTCGGGTGAAAAACACTTTGAAAAACAATTGTTATCATAGTTTTAAAACCCGGTCTAACCCGACGGGTCGACTCGGGGCCTTACCGACCCGGAGCTGGAACCGGGGCCGGGTTGATAAAAAAATAGAATAAGCCATGATCCGGTGTGACCCGGCGACCCGGCAAAACCCGCTCAAAAACCCGGTTGCAACCCGTTGACTTTTGTTTTTTGTTTTTTTACTAAAACGACTCCGTTTTGAATTTTTTTAAAATAGGAATTGACCCGGTCAACCCGGTAACCCGGTCAAAACCAGGAACTCGGGCCTTGAATTGGGCCAATTATCGAGCCGGGTTTAAAAACTATGACTATTATCATATTTTCGAATACAAATACTATCAAAATATTATGATATTAAAAATAATTTTTAAAAAATAAAAAATATTATATTAATATATTTTAAAATAAAAAATACTATTAAAATAGAGAATTATAACGTTTGTGCATGTACCCTAGGATGTGATCCTAGCACCTATGAAAGCGTGTGAAATGCAAAAGATGACCTCCGTAAGTTATCTTTTTAATGATTTTTTAATCTTATCTTTACTCATTTGATTAATTACAACTTTCTTTAACAATAATTATTTTTAGAATCGAAACAACAAACAAAACATTATATAAAAATAAGATAATGTTTTAATAAATAATTGAATATCTATGTCTTGCACTTGCTTTTTTTTAATCACCACTATAGCAACCTTAATGGATCAAAATTAAAACATATATATATATATTTGGACTTAAACCACGACGTTCCCATTCCATGCTTTGGTCGGTCCAAACTCCAAAATGGAGAATTTACAATTCATCTAAAATATTCAAATTAACTGCCATTAATAACTTCCTTGCATTAATTATCGTCAATTAATCATAAAAATAATTATGGAAATCAACCAAACAAGTATGAAAGGAAATCCTTTCATCATGACGAGGGAGGTATATTTGGCGCAGACAAGGGATGGTCATATGTTCATACTTGAAGCAAGGCTTAAATCTTATCAGATGCGTGCTTCGGCTGCCTGCCTGCCTGCTCGTGGAGATAACTGAGCTCTATTTCTTCCTTTCACTCTGATTTTCGTTGAAAAATATCATACTTAGTCTGGTGTAATTGATGCCTGATCACCACACCTACAACGACAAGGAAAAAAAAAATAAAGAAAATATTTAAATATTAAAGCATGGTGATAAAAAATAATAAAACGTTGCTCTCTCTCTCTCTCTCTCTCTCTCTCTCTCTCTCTCTCTCTCTCTCTCTAGAGAGAGAGTTTGGCAGTGTGGTTGCGAGTGCTTTTCAAATAACTTTTCGTGTCAAAATGCATGCCAATGATGTTTTTTTATTTTTTAAAAATTATTTTTAATATCAGCACATTAAAACGATTCAAAACATATAAATTATATTAAATTTTAATAAAATAAAATTTTAAATTTTTTGAGAACGCAGCTAAAGCCGCGTTCCCAAACTTACCAAACACAGACAAGCCATGTACGAAACGTGTCCTAATATAAGGACGCGCTCCTATCTGCCTGACCTTGGCCAATGATAAGATGACAAGTGGCCTGACCTCCAATGAAGGAACTTGAAAGTCCTGTAATGGATGCATGTGGTTGGGCTTAGGCTTCCTTAAGCGAGGTTTGTAGATGTGGGCCAACGAGCCATGATATGAGCCCACCAACCCAGTCCTCCGTAAGACCTCACGCTGTAATGATCTATCTACCTACCTACCTCTGATCTTGACCGCAGCAGTAGAGTAAGTTAACTGCTTCGCCAGAGAATCTTCAGACCAAACCACTTGAAGATATGAAGGAATCAAACTACAACAAATGACCTAATGAACTAAAGCTAGTGATGTTGTCTAAACATATGGCATTATACAATAAATTAAAATAGCTCAGCATCTCTGTAACAAGGATTTACTTATTTATTTATTGACATACGTACTCTACTGTTGAAAAATGAGACACCAATAGATTAGCGTTACGAACCGTAACACACGTACGTGCCGTGGACTTGTTTATTTTTATGTTTTAAAATGTTTTTAAAAAATATTATTTTAATATATTTTAAAATAAAAGAAACATTATAAAAAACAAATCAACAACAATTACATAAGCCTGGTGCATATCTGGGTGTAGAAAAGCTGACAATAACATTACAAGTTGTGGTTCATTATAAGCACTGCGAGGATTCATTGTCAGCGTGAACCAGAACAACCCTGTCTCTGGGAATTAGTATTTAAATACATGCATCAGTGTTTTTGTGTTCTTGCATAAATTACAGTACTGTAGTGTAGCAAAATAACTTACATATCACATGAATGAAGTCCACATCTTTCCAGAATAGAGAATATCCTTCCTTAAATGCAGAATATTATGTAGTATTTTTTGTGCGATGATTTAAACAAACATGCACGAATTCGAGGAATAGAGAGAGAGCAAGGAAAAGACAGACACTTTCCAGATACCAATTTAGTATTTACCTTCCCCAAAGCTTCTTGATGTTCCACGATTTGAATTGTGGAGTTGATTCTTGAAACAAAAACCCATTTGAACAGAAGCAAGAGCAAGAGCGTTAGAAAAAGGAACTGGGACCTCTAATGCCTGATTGACAAGAACAAGTGAGCATCATTCAAGATACAAGTACAATAGTTCATCTTGAAAGTTTTTCTATTATTATTATTATTATTATTATTATTATTATTATTATTTTATCTAGAAGTGCAGCTTGAGGTCAAATATTGGCTATGGAACTTGAGATCAATTAAAAGAAAAAGACAGATAATCCAAAGTTTACACATACGAGCAACAGGCGGTGGCAGCAGCAGCGGCAGGAGGTTGAACAAAATTTCCAAAAGAAAATAACTAAAGAAAACACATAAGCTGCATGAGATAAAACATGAGAGGAAAATATATTTAAATGATTCACATGAGGGAATGATTTAAGTTGGTTTTTTCATGTTTTTTTTATTTATTATTTTTTTTAAAAAAAAATTATATATTAACCCGGCTTAATGGATCAAGCCAGATCAAATACTCTAATATCAAATTTTTTTTTATTTCTTAAAAACATTGATTTGAGCCACTTCATAACAAGACACCATTCTTGATTTATTCAAGTTATTTTTTTATATTTGTTTATTGAATGTTTTTTTCATTTGAAATCTTGAATATTTGATTAATTTTAATTGAGTTTCTATTTTGTTTTAATTTAGATTTCATAGTGTTGTAACGAGTTCTTATCTTATATCGAGAATTTCACGGGTTAAATATAATATCTCAGTATTTAAAAATAATATATTATTATCTTAATATTTTAAAAATTATTCATATGTTATACATTAAACTTTTAACTTCTTAGCTTTTTTTTTTCTTTATAAGATTATAAAAAAAAAATAATAATCTACACTGCAGGTCAAAAAAAAAAACTAGTAGGCACTGTTTTAAGCGTGCGCTGATTTTTCTTTTTTTACCGAAATTGTAAACACCACCCTTGAACTTAAGCACGAAAAGCAATACCCCCTCAACTAACACTCGCTGATTTTTCACCCTAAACATCATTATTTCTTCAATTTTCCCCTCATTTATATATGCATATTAAAAAAAAAATCATATTATTTAGAATAAAAATCATAGAAATTTTTAGTTAAGAAGGATATTTGTTTTTCTACTTAAGTTGAGGACTTTTTCCACTTAGCCTTATATATATATATATATATATATATATATATATAACGCTAAGTGGAAAAAGTCCTCAACTTAAGCAAACATGCCTCAGGCCTTCGTATAATTTTCTTAAAAATTATAAAGGCTTAGGATTAAATTAAAATATAATAAAACTGATTATTTCAATCCTAGCAAAGATGTTCAAATGCAAGGGTATTGTTTTTTGTTTTACGTGTTATTGTGTTTATTATAAGTTAACAATGAAAAATGGGAAATGGACATAAGGTTCATTTGAGCTTGCCGAAAGACATAATTTTAATATAAGATTAACCAAATGTATTGTTGTAACCTGATTTTAACCCTTTATTTTCTAAAATCTCAAAATATTTCAAAAAAAAGTGTTTTCGGTCATTTGCATATTTTATGATTTTTAATGTGTTTTAAAATTAAAATTAAAAAATATATATTTTTAACACATTCATATCATTTTCATAATTTTTAATATCTTTTCGAAAAAAACTTAAAACTCAAAAATATAGTGGAACAAGTTCCTGTTGTTAACACATCCATTCCAAAATTATCAGTTAATTTTATTGAATTGACATTGACATGTTTTTGAGAAAAATCAAAATTAAAAAATTAAAATTAAAATTAAAAAAAATAAAACAAAGGGACCAAAGCACAAAGTAAGAAAATAGAAAATCGAAATGAAACCAAGTTGCTCAGGGATCGATAGATTAGAAGAAAGAGACAAAAACACTTTGCCTATAAATAGTAAAAGAATATTAGTCAGGGGGAATTCAAATTCAAAATAACCTAAAGGGATCCGGAAAAAAAAATATACCAAACAAAAAAAGAAAAGAAAACCCATTATTTCCCAAAAAAAAAAAACCTAGTCCTATTTTCTTTTCTCAATCCAACCACCACTCACACCAAAAAAATATTGGTCATTTCTCTCCACACTCAACACATTGAAAAAAAACTAAAAGAGATAAGGAAAACACTGTAGATTTTGAGTGGATTCATTGTGGATTCAAACAGTGTTTCTCACGACGAGTTTGTTCAATTTCACAAGAAGTTTTGTTCAATTTCTTCAATTATTTTTTATGTGTTGTTTGCTGGCATGTTTTCTTTTGCTTCATCATAACAAAAAAAAAACTAAAAGATTTGATGATTCAACTGTTCATTCATAGTTATACACTGTGGACTCGCACAATGAACTCAGTTTTTCTTTGATTGTGTTCATCTCTGTTTTAGTTGTTGGTGGTTTCTTAGATTCGTTAGGTGCGATTTATGGGGATGGGGCAGTTATTGGGGCTAGGATGGTTAGGTGAGGTTTGCAAGGGATGGGACTGATGTTGGGGTTGAGACTACAATAAAATAGCATAGGAATCACGCTTACAAGACCAAAAGCAGCCTCTCCAAAATGAATCTGGAATCAATCAAGAACCAGCTGAGAACTTGCCTAAAAAAAGAACAAAAACGCGGGCACCAACCCAGAAAATCCGACGTGATTTTGGGAGACATTTCTCCTAAATTGTATGGGTTCTCATTATGTACATTAAATGTAACGCCCACTTGATCAGATTTAGTTTTGTATTACTGAAAAAGCTGGTGGTTTTATTTGTGTTTAGTTGGGGATTTTACTTTAATTTTTGTTGTTGAGCAATTTGTGTACTGTTGCAGCTCTGGAGATTACTGGTTAGCTAAATCAAGCTACATTTCAGTTGAGTTTCAATCTGTTAGATCAATTTGCTATCTTTTGTCTTCTTTATTTTTTTTCCTATCTCTGTCACCCTACCCTCTAGAACAAAAACAATCATGAAGGCTAAAGTTAAAGAAATTGATTCTCTCTCTCTCTCAAAATTGATTTGCTCAATCTCACTTCCTTTTCGTTCTCACGCGCATGGCTTCTTTGCCGTAAAATATTTTTCTTTCTTTCCTCCCCAGAATCATCCATTCACTTTGTCTCTGTGTTTAAACAAAAAAAAAACACACACACATACACACTAGGACTCTCTCTCTCTCTCTCTCTCTCTCTCTCTCTCTCTCTCTCTCTCTCTCTCTTCCATTCACAAAAACAAATTGATCTTTTTGTTATTTTTTGTTATTTCTATTCAATTATTGTAAACTCCTTCCTGCATGAAGATTTTTTCATGATTTTAATTGAATTCCCTTATGAGCTTGCATATTTATTTATTATTGTGTAGAAGTTCTAGACTAGGTTATTTACCGCCATCATGAAGTTTGCTCCACATGCATGGCTTGACTCTGTTTCATCTGCGATGATTGTCGTCATTGTATCTGCAAGACCAAGTCATTTACCTTTTTTGTCGCTAAGGTTAGGCCTGCCTTTTCAAATTCCATCTTTTATTTTTTCGTGTTAAATGCTAATTCATTTGAATTTGATGATGGACATGATTAATTGCTAATCAATTAATCAAATTTGTTAGTTAGGTTATGTTATTTTCTTCATCTTTGAATAAACAAGTGCACAATTTGTTGACATCTCTATATTGCTTACCATTGATCTTGATTATTCCCATGTATATTTAACAATCCAAGCTTAAATTGGTTATTCCAACTGCAGTCCCTAACTTGGTTTTTATGAAAAACTGTTTGCCCAGTCAGACCAAGTAATCATATTGAATATTTTTGCAGCATAGTTATTGGGTCGGGGTGAAGAAATGAAAGTAGTGGTTGGAAAGTTATATTGCATGGAGTTGTGTAAATGTATGTATCGTGATCAACAATTATTTATGATTTTGTCCATTTAACTTCATGAATTCTGTTGACAACAATATTGACTTTATTTTATGGTCTCAAACCCTGGTGTCAAAAGTAAAGAATGAACTATATGTACAACGTGTGTGGTCTATTACATTACTATCAATTTGTTATAGTTCAAGCTCATTATAGTAAAACTATTGTCTTGGACTATTAATTGTGCCTTTCTTTGATGTTATATGCCTAAATGTAATGACAGAGAAGTCTTTTGTTAATTTTGTTTTTCTTTCTAATGCTGACGACTGTTTTTTATAATGTAGATTAGTGGGGCATCATCTCGGATGGCAGGTTTGTGGGTGTAACCACTAAGCATTGACCTTCATGTTATGCTGAGAGGTGTGATTATTCAAGTGATCCGAATCAAAGCTAATCCATATGCATGTCAAAGAGACTTATGATTTTTTTCTAACTATGCACAAGATATCTTTCTTGGCTTTACTTCTGCCTTCAGGAAACTGCTGCTTGAATTGAGATGGACCTCTTTCTCGCGGAGGTTGCAAGGAGGTTATTTTCTAACTTTATATATGGATGAACGAACCCCGTGTTATGGCAATATATGATAATTGATATTGTTTGAGGGATTTGTTGTTGCCATCGGCTGTTAGCTAAAGAAGAGTGTGAGAGGGAAATGTTGGATTTTTATGGGGTTTTGAGGGTTTTGTGCATGCGTGAGAGAGAGAGAGAGAGAGATCTTTGTTGATTGAGAAGAGAAGGATCTAAGGTTTTTTCAACTTTTTCTTGCAGGGATCTTTAGACCAACAATATAGTTGCAGGGATCTGCATAAGTTGATTAGAAAAAAAAAAACTTCGTAAGTGGTGTACATCATTCTGTGTAACTTGCAATTTATTACCCGGTCAATCAAATTTTTTCCTTCATTCAGAAATGAGAATGTGATCAATTACTTCTTGGACTTTTCAAGATTTTGATGGCTTCCTACTTTTGCCTTTTTTTTGTTTCACCATTAAACAAATAGTTTACGATATACTATAGCTTTGGATAGGGGCTGGCAGAACTTGGTTGGTTGGGTTGCAATCCTAACACAAAATCACTTTGACAAAACCATCAACAATTAACGTTGGACCACATAGAAGATGTGGTTATTGATGGAAAATAGGTTATAAAAAGAGTTTGGTAAGTGCAATGCTATGTTTTGTATCTTTTTGTTAAATCAAAGGTGGTAAGTGCATTGTTGCAGGAGTGGCTTCCAAGGTTCTTATAATTGGTCTTCCTATAATCAACACTATCACTATCATTGACAGTGGACTTCCAGTATGTTACAATGGTCCCGTATGTTGAAGCCAATAGGAAACAAGTCTGCATGCTCCCATGAACCTGCAATTTCTAACACAGCATAACCATTGAACTTTTTGGTCCAGAAATTTAAAAAGGACATGTAGGTAACATGTATGAATGCTCCTATTAGGTTGTGATTTCTAACACATAACAACCATTGAGCTTTTTGGATTAGAATTTCAATGAAGATCCTAAACATTCATAAGAATGTATATTTACCATTGTGGGCTGTATTGCTTGAAAATAGAGAACAAGCTAGGTGGTTTATTTTTGGTTTGCCCTTTTTAATTCAAAAATTTCTTTCATTCTCTTTATGTTTTATTACTATTGATATTGGATTAGCCTTATCCTTCACTCCATTTATTTTTACTCATCTCATTAATGTCCATGAATAACATCACCTCTTTTTTACAAGAAAACTGAAGCTCTAGAGAGGCTGCACCACCGCTCCAGAAATTTTTTTTGTTGATGCAGTTGTGGCCTTCATCAACTTTTTCACGACTGCTATGTATATTCATTAAGAAACATGAAACCCCATACCATGCTAGACTAATGTGCTTAACTGAACAAGACAATTCAAATATGTAATTGCTTTAAAGGGTTTGAAACAATTCATACGGCTGCTTTGTTATTTTGCATTACAGCCTTGCATATGTTAAAAAAGATAATGCATGTTGCTTTTATTGTGTTTATATGAACATAGAACTAATGTCTCAATCCGCTGCGAACCTGCCCCGCAGCGAAGCGCGGTTAATAAATCTAGTTTAACCTATATGGACAAAAACCACCCAATCTCCTCTCTCCCCTACTTGATCTCTCTCTTTCACGTAGCTTCCCTCAATTGTAAAAAAAAAAAAAACAAACAGAGCTATCAACTTATTTTTATAATATCATACTCTCAGCCACAAACACACATACACAAAACTATCTTCCTCCTCACACATAACAACCTATGGCCACACAAACTCAGTCCTTGGGTCGATAAGCTACAATGATAACCTCTCTTGCCTCCAGCTGATAACTTCAACAACTTACAATGTCTTCTCATTCGTCCAGCCTTCATTGATTCTCCAAACCCGATGACAATTGCTCCTCTATGACAAACCCATATCGGTCAGCAACTAGCCAACCATGTAAGGAGAAGAGGGAAACCAAATGAGAAAATAAGTAGAGAGATAATTGAAAGAGAGAGGAATCGAAACTTAAAGTGGTATGATCTCTATCTTACACTATTGGTGAAGCTCATATGTAAAGCCTCAGTTAAAAATATTACAGTGCTAGTAAAGTATTGGAAAAGTTTAACCCAACAATAAAATAAGATAAAATAATATATATAGCTGGAATGAATTTTTATGGATTGAAACTTCAATGTAAGGTAAGTTGTAAAAATAGAATGAGATGGGATACCTGGTAAAACCAAAAATTACTTGAATTAAAGTATAATGATAGTATTGTAAATATAAATTATAGGGGGTATATAAATAGGTTTCTTGGCTTCTTAAGGAAGCTAAAAGCTTTTGAACAAATGAGAAGAAAGGGGGCAATAATTTCTTGATTTCTTCTTGATTTTCTTAAATTAAAACACTTAAAGAGAGGAAGTTTTAAGTATTTAAAGAAACTTTTAAGAATTTAGAAAGGGATTTCAAGCTTTTAGCGAGGATTAAAAAACTACAAAACTAAGGTTTAGAGCTTGAAAAAAGTAGCGAGAGTGAGGAAGAATAAAGGGAATCCTTGTTAAATCATCCTTGTTTTAGTGTTATTTAGAGGTGAGAAACACCTTCACCTTGATTGATTTAAAGTTTTGGTATGATTTGAGAAGTGGGTCATTTTAATATCATCATGAAAATTTGAATTGTGTATGTCATGTAGATTATTGTTTTTATGTTCAGATGATGTTCCTAGGCAATAATAAATGGGTTATATGATAATTGGAAGAAAAATTGAAAATAAAATGGGTGTTCTTGTGTAATGAGGGTTTTAGGCAAACTAGATGAATGAGAAATTTGACTTTTTGGATCAATAGACTTATAATTCATGATAAATAGTGTTAAAGAAAGAATTTAATTAATGTGTTGTAACCTATTTTTAGGTCCCCGAACAAAAAAAAAAGAAGAAAAAAAATAATAATCAATCAAAAATATAGTCAAAAGAAATCTGAAAAAAATAATAACAGTGAGAATAGAATGTCGGAGTGCCCAGAAAATGGTCAGAATTTGATTGAGGAAGTTCAGAAATACAAAGATTGAAATTGGACAGTATATATTTGACTGATGAAATCCCTATTGACAAAGAAAATTCAATTTGAGGAAGAAAAGTCCAAAATCAAATGTTTATGGACTCAATTAAATTTTATTGTAGATTTAATTGAAGAAGGGTTTGATTGTGATAAAAAAAATTTATTTTTAAGTCAATTTAGGCTTTAATTGAAAGAAATTAAAGTTCTTGAGTCAAATTATAATTTTGGAGAGTTGATTTGGTCCAATCAGGGGCTTAATTGCATAAATATTGAAGTTTGATGACCAATTATGGACTTAATTGAAGAAATCCAAAATAAAGGACCAAAAAAGCATGCAAAATGAAGGGATTTAGAATCTGATGTATTTTGGCGCTAGTTTCCGTTTAAATGAAATAACACGTTTTAGTCAAAACGAAGCCGTTTCATGCATTTCACTAAAAAAAAAAGAAAAAAAAAAAGAAAGAAGCAAACAGTGCCATTTTGAACGGCACCATAAGTCTTCTTTTTCCCCTGGACGCGTAGAGGACAAGGGAAGAAGAAGATTTTTCCCCTGCATCTTCCCGCTCATTCATTATCTCCCTCCCTACTTGCACAAATCCTGACACAGCTCGCGCCCCTCAACTGCCACCATGATGAAGATTGGACAGGGAAGCCATACCCTGCAGGCAGTTGAGGCGACTATACAAAGACGCCTTAGCCACCCTACCCTGTCTCTAGGATTGGGCAGAGACCGGGTAGCTGCTCTCTCCTTTTACCTATAAATACAGGGACATGAGCAGCAAAAGGGGGATTTTTAGGAGTGGAGAAGAGAGAAACCAAAACATCAGGGAACGAGAGAAAAGAAGAGAAAATAGGGGGGAAAGATATAACAGAGGGGGGTGGAAAGGGATAGAGATAGAAAATAAAGAAGGGATGAGCGATTTGAGAAAGGAGAAAGGGGAGGTTTATAGACGAACAGAAAACAGAGAGGGAGTTGTTTTGAGAACTGAGGGGCACGGTTATAACAGAAGAGAAAATAAAGGGAGAAAGGAAAAGAAAAAATAGAGAGTGTGGAGAAAAAGTACAACTTAGAGAGAAGAAAAAGGGAACAAAAAAAATAAAGAAGGAAAACCGGGGATAGCTTTAGAGAGAGAAAAAAAAAGAATAGACAAAGGGAACAAATGAGAGGCTGAAGAGAGACCATAACAATAGAAAAAAGTGAAAGAGAACTCAAGGAGAGCTAAAGCAGGACAGAAGAGGAAGAAATCGGTCTCTGTACAGAGAAAGGAAAGAATTCCAGCAGTTGCCACCGCTCCTCCGAGTCCCTGCCACCACCGTCTTCAACCACCACCGACGACCGCGATCACGCTTCCCCACTCAAAGTAACCTTCTCCCCTCTTATATCCCATTTTTCTTTGTTCATCTTCATTTGCATGCAGAACGTGAGCAATTCACGTTCTGCAGCAAATAAAAAATAATTAAGTAGAGCATAGTAACTACCTACTATAATTAACTGGTTACTGTGCTCAGCACAATAACTAGCCTTTTGTTCTTTTGGGCTGGAACATCAGCCCAATCCACGTGGCTAGGTTGAGTCCAGCTACAAGTAGGTTCTCTTTTGGGCCGGTTTTGGCCCGACTTCATTTTGGGCAGATCTCGGTCCAGTTTCCTTTTGTGCTGGGTCCGGACCATCCCAATCATAAAAAATTCAAAAAATCATTTTTGAAATTTGTGATTTTCCCACGTAAGTGTTTAAAGAAATTTTGATTAATATCGGTTTGTATTTTTATACCATAAAGATACAAATTCAGTATTAAAATACCTGATTTTGGTCAAAACATTAAAAAATAAAAAATATATTTTTGTTTTCATGCATACGGCCAAGTCTCTTAAAGAAAAAATCATATCATATTTTCATACAATAAAAATTCAAAAATATGCATTAGCATGTATTTTAGGCTTTAATAACTAGTTTATTAAAGTCACGAGAACTTGGCCAACATTTCAAAAAATTCTTAAAAAATATTTTGTTTTGTTTTTGTATCGGGGATTACAAATTTATACGTAAAATGTATTCTCGGTATTAAAAAGATAATTCTTTTGTTGACATTAGAATGATTAGGTTTTACTCGAAAAGATAAGGATCTTCTTTGCCGATGAAAACTTTTTTTAAACCGTAGACAGACTGACAATTAGAAAAACACGACAAGCCCTTAGTTTTTATCAGAAAATTAAACAATGTAGCCTACCTTAGGTAGAGTGTAATTGGGGTGCTAATACATTCCATTTACGAAACCAGTCCTCATGTTCGATCTTTGAGACCAGTTAGGGTTCTTAGTAACCAAAATACTAGGTGGCGACTTTTTTTTTCCACTGATAAAAGACAAGAATTCATTGTCTCCTCATATTTTCCAAATAGATACCACACCTGAGGGTGGACGATCGCCACGATGCTGTACACGTGCGACAGAATGGGTAATGAAGCATACCCCTTCATTATTAGAATGTTTCGACCTAAGGTGTGAGCATGATGTTTTGCATTTATTTGATGAAATTGTCATGCATTTTGGTTAGAATTATGTTTATTATATGGAAAATGAGTGAGAAATGTATCAACTACGGAAAATTTAGGAAAATTCATACTTCTTGTGATGCAAATTAGTCCACAAACACCATCAACGATCCGTTACATATTCCAATTAGGCCAATTACAGGGTCCAAAGCAAAGGCATTGAAGGAGGCATTGAATAAACTTGTTTTATAGGTCTTGGCCAAGGCTAATAAAGGAGATCAATTAGAGCATCAAGATGAGGCATTAGTCCATTTAATTTAAGTGCAAAAAGAGGGACAATCCAACCTTATTTTGGCTCTAAAATTTTGGTAAAAAGGCTGTCAATTTTTCCTAAGTTGTAGCAAGCCTTGTCTTTTATGATTCCATGTGTTTTATGGATTCCATATTAACTGTGAAGTCCTTATAGTTTGTGAAAATATTAATTATTTCCTTTATGTATTAGGGTTTTTCCATGTCAGATTAGGAAAGTATGCAACAAAGAAAACAAAAAAGTTCATGTTTGAAGAGGACATAAAGTGACAAAAACTTCTCCTCCAAAATAAAGAAGTAAGAGGTGACAAGTTTTTAAGGAAAATAGTGGCGGCAACAATCTATATAAAGCCTTGTTTCATATTTATTTAGTTTTCTTTTCTTCTTCTTCTTCTCTCATGGCAGCAAAGATAATTTATTCTCATGGGTTTTATTTATGTTATAACTTATATTTGAGCTATCTAATAGGGCCAAAATCTTTGTCATTGTTTCTAATGGGCTTATTTTGTATTGGACTTGAGTTTGATTAATTAGCTAAGTCCGAAGGCTTGTTTAGGCTTAATTAATAATTAGTTCTCAACTATGGCCCAAAGCTTGTTTGGGTCCATATATTTGGGTTTGTTAGTATAGGTTTTAGGTCAGTTTTGTAAGTGAACCAATTTAGCTCACAATGATACATGCATTAGGGTTTTATTTTCAAGAGTATAAATACTCTTTGTAAGGATAAAATATTCAGACATGATAATACTATTGCTGTCAGATTTATTCAGCTTATGTGAGAGAGATTCTCACAGTCTTTGGTTCTCTAACGAATTAAATTGACTTATCAAATATCAATTGGCTTCATTGTATCTTCCTTATACTTCTCATTCACTAATTAATATTTGTAAGGTGGAGGTTCTTATTCCAATAGTGCTAGTGTCTTAGGAAAAGTTTTCATTGTGTCACCCTCCTGTTAGACTTGTTTTGGCTTTTTAGGATTTATTGTCATTCTAGGTAGGGTTATGTGACCATGTGATCACAAGGTTCACATCAGTTAGTATCAAAGCTAGGTTCTGAAATCATGTTATATCTTTTTGAAAACTTTGTTTTCTTTGTGTTCTATAACTTTAGTAATGTTTTTCACTATTCTTCTTCTTTTTTGTGTTTTTAAAATCTTAGTACCAGAAAAAAAAAGTGTTGTTTCATTTTTTATTATTATCTCTAAACATATTAGTAACATAAAAAGCTAAAAAAGAGAGAGTGAAGAATAGATGTTATTCAAGCTAGTTTCAATTATGTCGTGAAAACATAAAAAATAGAGAAACCAAATCAAACCATCTTGAAATCACTTCAAAGTCAATATATTGGTTATTTAGGGTGAAGTCGCGCTATATATTAAATTTAGGCTCTTTCTGATAATGTTTGATTGGGGTTTCAATTCTTAGTTAAATTTTGCTGCAAACTGATCATACACAGGTTTTTGATACCTAGGTATGAGAGAGCGATTTATAAACTGAGATCATAAGATTTGCATGTGATTATGTGGTCACGCAACCCACAATAAGATTGACAACGAATCTCAAAAAGTCGAAACAAATTTGATAGGAGTGTGACACAATGAAGACCTGCCTCATGACACCAACACTATTGGAATAATAACCCTCACCCTATGAATATCAATTATAAACAATTGCAAGGTTGCTGGCCCATTAGATAGCCTAAATAGAAGTTATAAAAAAAATAAAACTCATGAGAATAAATTATCTTTGATGCTGTGAGAGAAGAAGGAAAAAAAATAAAAATAAATATGAAACAAGGCTTTATATAGAACCTTGTTGCCGCCGCTATTTTCCTTGAAAACAAGGAAAACTTGTCACCTCTTACTTTTTTATTTTGAAGGAAAAGTTGTTGCCATTTTTTTTTTCCTCTTCAAGCATGGACTCCTTTGTTTTCTTTGTTGCATACTTTTCTAATCTGATATGAAAACCAATAAATATAAAATCCTAATAAATAAAGAAAATAATTAATTTAACCACAAATCATAGAGACTCCATAATTAGTATGGAATCCATAAAACATATAGAATCATAAAAGATAAGGTTGGCAACCTTGTTACTAAAATTTTAAGGTCCAAATAAGGTTGGATTGAACCCACCCCTCTTGCACTTGTATTAAAAGGTCTAAAGCCTCCTTTTGATGCTCCAATGGATCTCCTATATTAGCCTTGGTTGAAACTTGTAAAAAAGCTCATTTAATGTTTCCTTAAGACCCTGTTTGTTTGCTGGAAAGTAGTTTTTTTTTGGAAAGTGAATTCCGATAATGTGAATTCCGAGAAAGTGAATTATTTTTCGATATTTGGTAGTGTAATGGAAAATAAGTTGGAAAATATTTTCTAGTGTTTGGTTATGTCATGGAAAATGAGCTGGAAAATAAATTATTAATGTTTTATTTTTTCAAGTTTATTAAAATAATGAAGAACAAATCTTACAAATTAAAAAGTTAAATGAGAATGAAATTGAAAAAAATATATAATTTCATAAATTATCTCAAATAAAATAAATAATAATCAAAATAA
>Ga0325400_1002561_pt1 | contig 16042 bp, 7 predicted proteins | sample PopdelMetagenome_2_FD_205662 | JGI IMG/M metagenome (GOLD analysis project Ga0325400, IMG submission 205662) | Populus deltoides microbial communities from Bellville, Georgia, United States - Xylem-PdKOR-R1 | ecosystem: Host-associated > Plants > Phyllosphere > Stem > Wood/Secondary xylem... | reverse complement strand
CTAAATTGTTAGAAGAAATTGAATAAAATCAATTACTTTGTAGCATATATGCTGTGTATTTACAGGTTTAAAAATTTGGATGGTCTCCTATATATGAGAGATGTCGCTGAACATTTTTTAAAAAATAAGAATCATTTAATTTTTTTTATCCTTTATTTGTGTATTTGCCTAAGGAAAAGTTTATTGCATGTCGCAAAGATATGATTATTGTAGTTCTTCTAACAGTAATGTTGATGACCATCAGTCATTATGTGCCAAACAAGAATAGGCACATGAGGCACAAGCATTGATTCAGGATGTGGGCTTATCGAGTGCGATGTCGTAATGTCAAAGGGGGTCTCTTCACAACGAGATCCATTTACCCGTAAGTACGAAGCCCAGTAGAAGGATGATCTTTCAACGTAAGTTTGTTTTGCTTTCACAATGACATGAAAATTTCATTGTTTCTAATGGAGCAAGGTTTCCAAACATCCTGAATGGACACCTCAAGGAAATGCATGATGTTCAAGGTTCAATATTAGTATTAACTTAAATATTTTTTATGTTAATTTGGACCGTTTATTGAAATTACTGAAATTCTCCTTTTATAAATTTTTACTTCAAGAAAAAATTTGAATGGGAGAGATCTAATAATAATTTTACGATGTGGGTTTGAGAGAATAACGCTGCAATTAAGTATGATCAAAGGATATTTTTTAAAAATATTAAAATTTTATTTTTCATTTACTAACATATAATTAATTTGTACCATATAGTTCATGTGATTTTCAGTATGAGGCACAAAAGAACACCAAAAAACATATGAAAGAAAGAGAGCTTTTAGGATGGAATGATGTAGTGGATTGGAAGGATTTCAAACTGTCGTACGTCTCAGAGGTTGTATGGGAGGAAAACATTCAACACATGACATCCGTGTGTTTCATTTGATAGTCACAATCCTGTATGGATAACCAAAACTAGAGTGTTCACGGTTCCATTACCACGCACACCTGCGACTTCATTCTGTTCATTTCGCATGCGAAGCGAATGGTAGGATTTTTTTGTTATATTAATTTTTTAATTAGTTGTTTGTTGTAAATATATTTTACTCACAACATTTTCTTTATTGCAAGCTACGGTTCTTGGATGCGAACGAAACTCGATGAAGCTTTTTCTTGAAGCCCATGTGTAGAGTGATGACCACTAAAAAAGGGTGCAACAGTTCATTGTTAAGCTTAACATTTTATGGTATGTAGGTTTTCAATCATTTTTTTTCTTAAGCTATTATTTCCTTGAATTTGATGAATTTATTTTTTCTTTCCATGATACATATAACAACCGGTTGTAGGAGAGATACGGGGATGATCATTTGATCCATCTAGATATCAATTTGAATTTATGGTTGGAGGCAAGATCGTCCAATGGGCCCAATTGAATTTGGGTGTATGGACTCTCTAACACTACAGCTGATAACTTGCAAACGACTCATTGTGCTTCCGACAGTTGAATGCTCGCAATCAATTCTGAGCATTCAAATTTTAGAGTTTGCGACGATGTTAGACTAATAGGTATCAAATTAGACATCCTGTCTTAATGATAAATATGAACAACTCACTATTGATTATGAAGAATTTTGTTGATTGGTAATGGAGACGAAATCACATATGGGTGATTTATATGCACCCCCTAATTGGCATCGCGGTTTTGATGACAGCCAGCATTCTCTTCCTCCAACACCGTTTCTATTTTAGATTTATTGTATTTAAACATACAAATTTTTAAATTTTAAAAAATATTTTATTTTTATATAAATTATTTTATTTTAATTATTTTTTTATTTTTATTCAATATATATATATATATATTACTGACGGGGTTATCGATGGCACAACTCTATCAGTATATTCCAAAAAGTTGGAAAATAATTATTGTAAATGTCACTATTACTAGTGGAGTTACTGACAAAACCAAAGATTTGAAAAAGAATTACTGCAAATATCATTGCTATTGTTAATGCACTAACAAGAATTACAGATGATATTCTGTCGATGATATATTATATTTACCAATGGAATAAATTGGGTAATTTTTTTGGCGTGCTTTATCTGTCTATAAATCCATCGGTATATTTATTATTGACGAACTCATCTACAGTTCATAAATTATCGACAAAAGTTTTTCTGACAGACTGTTTCTGTCCATGAGTCCGTTGGTAACATACGTACCGATGCACTACTAATGTAAATACTGATAAAAAATTTCATTGATAAAACTATCAAATCTGGTAGTACTTTAATTATTGGCAAATGAAGTAATGTATCACATAACCATCGTCAACATGATCTTCTTATGCCTTTTCCTTCTTTTTTATTTATTAGTTATTTATGGCACATACTTGTACACTATCAATTTACTAAAGTTGAAATTTATACTAAATATTAAAATAAAAACAAAAAAGCCTAAAACATGTGGGTCAAATAATGTAGTAACTCACGGTATTTTGCTAATTTTACTTTTAGCAAAAGGGTTCATTGGTTATTACCATGTTGATGGGGTAGATCGGTCTTTTCACATCTTTTATGCATAGTAAAATAACTTTATTATCTCTAGAGTAAAATTTATTAAATCTAATGTGTAGAGTTTTATTGTATTTTCAACTTTTTATGAATAGTAAAGTGACTTAATTACCATAAAAATGTAAAATCTCATTCACTAGTGGTCAAATACATTTTAATATTTTTGTAATGGTTGTTTTATATAATCAGGTTGGTGGAGGGGCTTTATGAAGATTTTTGTTTTTATGCACAGTAAGATTATTTAACCATCCTCAGTATCAAAAAAATTAAAGTTTCCTTACAGAGGGCTCTTTCATCTTTTACTCTTGGCTTTTTTGTTATACTTGGGAAGACTAAGGGGCACTTTGGTCTTTTAGTAAATATAAATATTAATAAAAAAGATGGCTAGCACATACCATGCAGGCGCTTTTTGGGCGGCATCTTCAGCAGTGTTTGGTGGTCAAACGCTGCCTTCTGCGATGGCATTAGAAATGCGTTGGTGTTCTCTTCATGTGTTTGGTGGTCAAACGTTGCCTTCCGCGGTGGCATAACAGGTTAACCATGCATTTGTTGTATTGAAAATTTATTTTTTTTAATTTAATCCTTCAATATTATTTTTTTAGAATTGATCTTTGATTTTTTTTTCACTTTTCTTTATATGGAGCTATCTTAATCATGTGTCCATTGTCACGAGGTTAGTAGGTTAACCAATTTTATTTTATTTTTTTGCTTTTTTGTCATTCAATATTGAATTGTTTGATAGTTGGGCTTCACAATTTTATTCAATTTGCTTTCACTAATGGATTTTTTTAATCTTTTTATTGGCACGGATAATTGTTTGATTAAACAAATTTTTTTCTAAGGAACAAACTTACCAAACATAATTGAGTACATATCTCATGTTACGAGATCAAATATCTTAATCTTAGTTATCTCTTGATCAAATATCGATTGATTAATTAGATGTGTGTATAAGCATTTTGGTTTATAATTGAGAATTTTTTATATGAAAAAATATGTTGGAAAAGCCTATATGTTATTTTTTTCTGAAAACAAATTATCCGACCCATGATAAAGTGTTGATGAAATAGCTAGTATATACATGTTTTTCGAGAAATTGTAGAATTTATCCCATCATTTAATTTCTAGGGTTTTTTGTATGACTATGTTTTTCATATCTTGTCCACCGATTTCATTATAAATTTCCCTCCACCACATTTCACAATCTTAACATACGCACCATCCACTTGTTAAAACATAAATCGAACTCCCTAATCTTGCTTCGTAAACTGATGAAGGGCTTGTTTGGGATTGTGGTAGCAATTGTGGTTTAAAATGTTTTTCTTTTAGAAATGCATTAAAATAATATTTTTTTTAGTTTTAAAAAATTATTTTTGATATCAGCACATCAAAACGATCTAAAAACATAAAAAAATATTTTTAGCAAAAACAATTCATAGTAAAGGAACCAAGTCAAGGAACTAAGAGAACATTGGTTTTATCAAATAATGTTGGCTACTCATGGCCTCATAGTAAAGAACTAATCGAGGAAGAAATTTATCCAGACACTAAGTGTAGGAGAATTAAATGTATAATCATCCTAGTCATATTTTGATTTTAAAGTTGATTACTTAGGCCTCGTTTGTTTCACGAAAAGTGGTTTTCTGAAAACCATTTTCCAAACTTTCTTATGTTTGTTTATTATTAGGAAAGTTGGTCAACGATAAACATTTTCCAGTCAAAGAAAAATTTGACTTGATTTCTAGGAAAGTATTTTCCTTTTATTTTGAGCAGAAAATACTTTTCAGAAGTAGTGAAATTTTAGGAATGTCATGTTATTTACTGATTATATCAAATTTGGTCCTCGAACTTTTGATTGCTATATATTTTGTTTTGATTTTTTTTTTCAATTTCATCCCTTCGAATTTGATTTTTATATAAACTTTGATCTTTATTTTTATGATTGTTATTTGCTTTTCTTTTATCATTTTCTTAATTGAAATTTTCTATCTATCAGATTTGGTTCTCATTCTTTTGATTGTTATTTATTTTATTTGAAATAATTTATATAATTATAATTTTTTTTAATTTCATCATCTTTCAACTTTTTTATCTATTAGATTTGATCTCTATTATTTTGATTGATATTTATTTATTTGAGATAATTTATGAAATTATATTTTTTTTTAATTTTATTCGCATTCAACGTTTTAATTTGTAAGATTTGTTCCTTATTATTTTAATAAACGTGAAAAAAATATTAACAATTTATTTTTCAGCTTATTTTCCATGATATAGCCAAACGCTGGAAAGTGTTTTTCAACTTATTTTTCATGATTCTACCAAACATCAGAAAATATTTTACTTTCTAGAAATCTGTTTTCTAAAAACACCACTTTTCAAAAAAATTACTTTTCAGCAAACAAATAATATCTTGAAACTTATAAAAAAATAGTTAATCATCACGTTTGATTTCATAGGCAGGGGTTAATTTTAGGAGACTCAAGATTGAAGATATTTTGCTGAAATTTGATTTGATTTCACGACTAGTGCAAAAACTTACATAATAAATAAATTATATTAATATCTTTTAGGATGAAGAGTATTTATTGCAATTTGATAGTTGAGAATATAATTGCTTAAATCTTAAAGTTTGTGACCTAATTGAAATTGCATATATAAGTGGGGAATGTCTTTGTAGTTTTTTTTCATATAAAATGGTTAGATGAATTGGGGAGTAAATTATAAATTAGTATTTCTAGCTTTACAAAAGAACATGAAAAGAGGGAAAATGATTAATTAATTAATTTTTTTAATTAGAGATATTATTTAATTTGGTACAAAATTATAGGGACTAATTTATAACTTATGAACAGGGATAGGATTTGTTTATAATATCAAGGACATTTATTGAAATAAGTTATTTTTTTTCTGCAAGATGATGTGATGTATAAACACTAAGATGGCATGAAAAGAAATGACGAGACCTTCGATTCATGGGATAATTTGGAAATACTTTTTTTTTTTTTTGTCAAGAAAAACTATGCAATAGTATAAACACAAAGATTGACGTATTTGACTGTAACCTAACAGATAATATCATAAAAAATAAATTGTAAACAATTATAAAATTTAATCCCCAATAAATTTAATGTTAAAATATAAAATTAAAATTAAAAAATTAATTAAAAAAATATAAAAAACAATTTGAATTAACCCGCCAAACATGTAACTTGATTCATGAGACATTGATAATCTCATAAAAAACAAATCAAAACAAATAACGAAGTCTAGTTGTCAATTAACCCAATATTAAAAGATTAATTTGAGAAAAAAATCAATAAAAAAAATCTCGAGTCAACCTGTCAAATCCATAGTCAAGATAATGAAATTAAAATAATCTCATGAATAGTAAATTAAAAAAATTATAAAGTTAAATCCTGAATAAACCTAATATTGAAGAATATTATTGAAATTGAAAAATAATTCACAGAAAAAAAACATTATTAGTATTTAGTGAGGAGAGATACAATAAAATCTCATTCTTTTTTAGTTTTTTTTTTATAATAATAAATTTATATAAAGCAAATTAAAATAAATAACAAAGATTAGTTCTCAAATAATCTAATATTAAATAATAAATTTTAAAAAAAATTAATAAAAAAAAAATTCGGATCAACTCGTTAAATCTCATAGTTCACGTTATGCGATTAAAATAATATCATAAAAATAAATTAAAAAAATTATAAAACTCGATTTACAATAAAACTAATATTAAATAATATAATTAAAAAAACTAAAAAATATTATTATAATTAATAGTATTTTATAAGAAGAATTACAATAAAATTCTCTCTTTGTTTAATGATTTTTATTAATTTTCCTTTCACAATTTTTTTTAAACAATCATTTTCCTTTGATTGAGAGCTAATTGTCGTGTTCATAGCTCAATTTCAACCAATAGCTACACCACCGATGTGACTATGTACTTGTTCAAGATCATTATACAGATATTTTCACAAAAGAGGTCATGTTAGACATGGAATTGGGCCTAATTTTTAAAAACTAACGAAGCAAACGTGATGGGCTCAGATTTATTAAATACAAAATTCAAAAAGAAAAAGGAAATAAAATGATGAGCTTCATATTAAAAAAAAAACTAAATGAGTTTAATTTTTTATTATAGCTCTAGAAATAAAAAAAATTATAGATTAAAATAGTATAAATATAATGTCCTTACCAAAAAAAAAATGATTAAGTCTTCAAGGTTAAAAATATTTTTTTCATAGAATATATTCATCATTACAAAAATTTATTAGGGATAAAATGGTCTGGACATGTTTTCTTTATTATAATATAATGACTATTTTTCCTTCAAAAGCAAAAAAAATCTTTGGGTGATCGACTCTTGTCTTTTAAAAAAATAAGCAATAGAGTTATGGCTATGCCCTTGAAAGAGAGAACAAAATATACATGTATAAAGGTTTCATCATCATTTCTTTTCTTTTAAAAAAACAATAAAATAGTGGAATTAACCTTGCAATTTGAAAAAACAAAAGTTATTTGTGAGGGTGTTTTGATCTTTTTTTACTGATTTTGTTGTAATTTTTAGGTTTTATTAAGAATGACTTGATAATTTTATATTTTTAAATATTATTAAAAAACATTATTGATGCACACTCGTTAACACATAATGACATATGTGCCATTCAAATGACGTGTGAGAGATTGTGCAATGGCCAAAGTCCTATTTTTACCACGATGTTGATAATCATTTGCTACCAATAGAGGATTCTCATGCATTTTCAATTGAAAATTAAGGTAATTGGATTTGCACCAATACAAACCATAAATTTGATAAACAATAAAAGTATATTCTAGATTTTTTTTTTCATTTTTGATAATGAAAGGGAGTTTTCCATTCTATCCTATTCATCGGTATTGATCATGAATAGTGGAAAAATTATTGGTCATTAAGCCATGTGATTTTTTCTTTTTTTTTTTGTTGGGATGTCCTGAGTGTTTGCTATTCAAGTTAACCTGAGTTAACTTGTATTTTCTTACTCAATGTTTTATTATTTAACTTCAGTCTTTTTTGTTCGGTCCTTCTTTTGAAAGTTTATTTTTTATCCTAATTTCATGTTGCGAGTAAAGGGTCAGTCGAGTTAACCTGAATTTATTATGTCTATATATTCTTCCCTTCAACCATTCACATTTCCCCCCTATTATTTTTATGTATACTATCTTAAATAGCGTTTGGTCAGTGTTTTGAGATAAAAAAAACACAAGCAATTAAAATAAATGAGACGAGACCAAATAATAAATAGAGATACTATCTTAAATAGCGTTTGGTCAGTGTTTTGAGATAAAAAAAACACAAGCAATTAAAATAAATGAGACGAGACCAAATAATAAATAGAGATACTATCTTAAATAGCGTTTGGTCAGTATTTTGAGATAAAAAAAACACAAGCAATTAAGATAAATGAGACGAGACCAAATAATAAATAGAGATAGAATTATATTTAGTAATAATGTATAAAATAAAGTGATTATCTATATATATCATGATTGGTTGATGGCAGATAAGATATAATAAAATGTAAAAATTCTATTTTACTCTTAATCTCTCTCTCTTTTTTTACTATCTTTTTCCAACATTCACCTCACTGCTAAAATGTTCATAGTGAACCTCCATTTTTAGCAGCCCAAAGTTTTCGAGTTCATTGTGCGGATGAGAATCCTAAAAATAGCAGCATAACAGTGAGATCCCAACTTGATAATGATAATAGACGTGGCCTTTCCAGAGTATGAAGGCACCAGTTTCTACAGAACCGGAAAGAGCATAAATTTATTTTATATATATATATATATATATCTTTTTTTATTATTTTGAAACAGCATAAATTTATTTTAAAAGGTTGTTTTTATATTTATGTCTTCATTTCTTTCTTGTACTAAACACATTTATATCTTAACTATATCGAAAAAATAATTATGAAATGCTGCCTAATAAACATGATTAAATAATGCTGTATAAATATGTAGATAAAAAAGTATTAACAAAAATCCAACAATATATAAATTCAATGCAACTTTAAGACATAAATATGTATTAATTTTGTATATTGTATAATATTCTATCCAATAAATCAAAGCTATGCAATTAAATAGATTTCTGTTACCCATCAAAAAACATGAAAAATAGCTAAGATATGCAATTCTTTATTTTTTATATATTAATTTACTCAAACTTTAATTTTAATTAATTAGGCAGGTGTGGAGCGGGAGGTTCCTGTGGACCAGGGGCAAGGAACGTGGAGGCATGAGTATGGCACGCAGCGGGCCAAGTTTCACACGTGCACAAATAGCGACACTAAAATTTAAGCCTGGCGAAAAAAAAAAAAAAACTTCGCGCTTGACCAGTGCACAGGCGACGACAATGTACGGACGGCGTGAACAAAGCCCTCTCTGAAGTCTGACCAAGGCCAATTTGGCAAGAAGTGGAAAGGCTATGATTCTTTCAAAAGCTCATTAAGATAATCACTTTGTTAATTAGAGAGATAAAGGTTATAAACCACGCTCTTAATTATGGCGTGAGTTGCACTCCTCTGATTAGAGAGAGAGAAGCTGAGCACTTGAGCTTTCGGATGGGGTCTCATGTAATGTTGATCATTTTCATGCAGTTTGGAAATGTTGTTAAAATAATGTTTTATAAAAAATAAATTTTTTTAGTATTTTTTGGGTTATTTTGATATATATTAATATCAAAAATAATTTTTTTAAATAAAAATATTATTTTAATACATTTTATAATAAAAAATCATTTTAAAAAATAATTATTATTACATTCTCAAACATTTTATTTCATTTGTAATGGAATAAAATGAAGCAAATATCATAGTTTTATATTTTTGCTTATCTTGATTTGTTAAATGGACATTTCTATATTTTTGGATTTTTAAAAGCAGAATAACAAATTCTTAATTTTTTGGTTAAGATTATATATATATATATATATATATATATATATAATAAAGATGATGCTTAATTTGATATTTTCTTTGTATTAGAATATTATTATTTTATTTATGTTGTACTGTTTTAAATTTTAACTTTCCCTTTATTTTTATTTTTATTTTTAGATGTTTCGCTGTTTTTTGTTTGTATAGTATCTTTTCAAAGTTAATTGGAAAGAACAATATAACTTAAACTATCCTTATTCGTTACATTTGTTTTTTAATTAAGGAAACTGTATTCATTAGGACTCGGATCTTACTCCATGCAAGAAAATTAAGCCCTGTTTGTTTTATAAAAAATAAAATTTTAAAATTTTTTATGTTTGTAATATTAGAAAAATTGATCAATAAAAAATACTTTTCAGTTAAAAAAAATTTGATTTTGTTTTGAGGAGAGTTTTTTCCTTTTATTTTAGGCAAAAAAAACTTTTCCAGAAATTATGAAAAATTCAGAAATATATTGTTATTTGTTGATTATATCAATTTTAATTCTCAATCTTTTGATTGCTATATATTATATTTTAAATATTTTTTATTTTAATTCCATCCCTTAAAATTTGATTTAATTTAATTTTACTTTTATAAAGTACCAAAATAAATTTTTCACAATATTTTCTTGATTACTTCTAACATGTAATTTTTTTCTAGGGGAAATAGATTATTATTTCAAATGTTTTTTTTTATGGAATGGGCAGGTTGAACTGCGGGTCACTAGATCAGACTAATTTATGAATTTGTTTAAAGGATCTAAAATAACATTGTTTAGGATTAAAAAAACAATATCGTTATAATAAAAAAAAACTAATTCTAAATAAAAGCCGTTTTATAATATTATGATATTAAGAGTAAACAATTTGTTATTTTCTAACTAATGTCTGGGAGTGTGGTTGTGGTTGCTTTTCAAAGTGTTTTTCACTCAGAAATATATCAAAATAATATTTTTTTAAAAAACTATTTTTGATATTAACGCATCAAAATGATCTAAAAACACCAAAAAAATATTAATTTAAAATAAAAAAAAATAAAAAAATTTCAAAAGCGTTTTTGAAACGCAAAAACAAACAGGGTAGTTCAATCACTAAATGATTGATGGTAAAATTGTTTGCAATGGGTTATTACATTTTACATGTTATGTGAAAAAAAAAAATGTAGGGTCATCTACTTTTTTTCATGTTCTTTTAAATAAACTTGACAAGGTCTAAAAGTAATAATATGAAATTATTATTTGGAATTTTATATTTTAAATTTCTTATTTTTTTTATTTAAATAAATCTTGGAGTGCCTGATATTATTATTGAAGGGGAGATTGCTTGATTTAAAGATTTAAAGGAGTAATCAAGACTATAATAGAAAAACTAAATAATTAATAATTTAATTATTTGATAATTAGTATGCGTCATACACCTACAGTAATGGTTTTATTGGTTGTTTATCAGACGTAGTCAGGAATTCAATTATGTATTACACAATTTCATTGTTCTTGTTTCGTTTTCTAATGAAAACCCACTTACATTCAATAAGCATAACAACTTTAGGTATATGAACTACATGTTCAAATATTTCACGTTTTACAACCGAGTTTAACTATGTTTAGATTGCTTCTTTCCACATTGACTACTCATTTCTATGTTGATATTTTTTTAACAGTTTGTGGTTCAATTTCATCATCATTTTTGGTGATGCCAAAAGCAACTTCAAATGCAAATACATTATTTATGAAAATTTTCTTTCGATCCAAAATTTCTCATCCATGAACATAGTTTATGGAGATCTCATTATTTCTATACACCTTAATCTATTTAGGAGATGCCTCCTCAGAAGGTTTCTCTTTGGAAAGGTCAATATTAGGAGATGGTTTTGACACAATATTTATTTTCTATTTTGTGGACGAGGACTCTTCAAAAGTAACATCATTTATTTGTTTTCTAGGATTTTTATTCTTAGCGCCAATAAGTCTTCCGTGCTTCATGCATGGTATAGATTTATTTGTTGCTATATTGGATTTTTTTTTCGTTAGAGATTTCAATTCTAGATTGAGTATTTGCAGCTAAAATGTGAGACTTAACCACCTTTTTTACTGTTGGTGAAAACATCCAGTAATTAATTATTTTGTAAATGAATTATCTTTTGAACTTGAAGTTCATATTGATTTGTCATTGAATCAAATTGAGATAACTCAGGTTTTTCAAAGTAATTTCTTGTTATGTTTCAAGCATTAACTTTTCTTTTTCTTTAATGACGAGAAAATGTTCTCATAAAAATAAAAGTCTTCAAAACACGCCTTAAAAATATCACCAGTCAAAGGTTCAAAGAATCTAATAATAGATGGAGAATCAAAACCAATATAATTCCTATTATACATTATGAACTTTTAGTTCTTTGTAGGGGTGTTACAGGCACATATACCATACAACTAAAAGTTCATAGATAAAATATATTTGGTGGTATACCAAAAACTAATTGCAAATAAGGATATTTATGGTAAGAACTTGGTCTAATTCTAATCAACGATGCAATATGTAATATAGCATGTCCCTAAATAGATGTAAGATATTCTGATTCATAAGTAATAGTTTAACAATTATTTGAAGGTGTTTTATAAATGATTATGCTAAACCATTTTGAGTATGTGCATGAGCAATATGATGTTCAACATCAATTCTAATAAAAGTGAAGAAAACTCACCAAAATTGTCTGATTGAATTTTCTTGATTGGATAATCAGGAAATTGCACCTGTAGTCTAATAATTTGTGTTATTAATCTAATAAATACAATATTTCAACTAGAAAGTAAATAAACATGTGACCATATACTTGATGCATCAATCAATACCATAATATATCTAAAAGGTCTGCATAGTGGATAAATAGGTTATATATATATCCTTGAGTTCTTTCGAGAAAATATGATGATTCTATAACAACCTTGATGATGGTTTGATAATTAATTTACCTTGAGAAAAGAACATGTAGCACATGTATTTTCACTTGGTAAAAGAATCTTCAGGTTTTTTTTTATAGGATGCCCATATGAATGTCCAATAATCCTTCCTATCGTTATTGATTCCGGGTGTCCAAGTCGATCATGCCAAAACATAAATGTTTTTGAATCGGAACACTACTAGTGTATCACAACATTTGTTTCAATAGATTTCATGATCATATAATAAATTCCAGGAAAAAAGCAAACAATTTTTCAAGAACAAGCTTCTGAACTGAAATACGTGAAATAGTATAAAGATATTCTTTTCTATCTTCATTTATTATTTCAATATGATAACCATTAGCATGTATATCTTTAAAACCAAGTAATTTTTTTCAAGATTCAGGTAAATATAATGCATTTTTGATGCCTAGCTTTGTGTTATTTGGTAACAAAATATTAGCTTTTCCAAAGCCTTTAATCATGTTTGTTGGTCCTGATATTATAGTGATATTATCTTTGGTTAATATCAAATATTCAAAGTATTTCTTTTCCTTGAGAATTGTGTGCGTTGCTGCATTGTCTACCAGACATAAATCTCCATCTTGAAAAGCCATGCTTCTATTCAAAATATAATTAAAGTTTATTATTTAATTGAAATAAAATTGACATTGTTTTTTGAAAATACAATAAAATAAATATCCTAATGCAAATAAAGAATATTAATCATCCTCAAGGATTCTATCACTAAGCATGTATATGTTTTATTTGGGTTTTCAAAGAAATAAAAAACATCAAGATAAGCATTAACATCAAGATAAACATTATGATCTTTGAAATCATCTTTATGAAAAATTAGTCTTAACTGCATTTTGTTTCAAAGAGGTTTGATATAAATCTGTAAGATGTTTTGACATGCGACAAGTACGAAACCAATTATCATGAATACCACACCCATGACACTTATCTTTAGGTTTATGCAAATTCTTTTCCTTTTCTTGTTTGGGTTCATTATATCTCCATTTCTAGTAGATGATGGGTTGCCTTTTAAAGGATAATCTCTTTTTTATTTCTATTTATTTTTTCCATATCTATACCATTGGTTCTTTCTTGTTTTTTGGATAAAGGTTCCATTCACTTCAAGGAATGGTCTAGAACTTGTAGGATGAGATTTATAATTTTTCATCAAAAGCTCATTATTTTGTTTAGCCACAAGAATACATGAAATTAGTTTTGAGTATCTCTTGAAATTACGTTCTCTATATTGTTGTTGCAGGACAATATTTGAGGAATGAAAAGTAGAGAATGTTTTCTCTAACATTTGATTATCTATGATATTTTCACCACATAATTTTTGTTATGAGGTAATTTTAAAAAGAGTAGAATAATCGATTTAAAATCTTGCAACCTCAAGCACAACCAATAATAACGAGCTTGAGGAAGTATGTTAAACTTTTGGTTGTCATGTATATTTTTTAGATTTTGCCACAAAACAAGAGGATTTTTTATTGTGAGATATTCAAATTTTAATCATTCATAGAGATGGTGGCGAATGAAAATCATTTCTTTTGCTTTTGTGCGATCTTGCAAATATGTGTTATTTTCTTTTTTGATGGTCTCTATAAGATTCATAGCTTCTAGATGAATTTCAATGCCAAGAATCTATGACAAATAATCATTTATAGAGATATCAAGAGCGGTAAATTCAAGTTCCATCAAATTAGACATTATTTATATAAAAAAGAAAATAACTTATCAAATAAAATCATAAATATTAAAAGAAAAAAAATCAGTCTGATATTTATTTAGTTTTTTAGAAATACTAGTTTTTTAAGAACTGTATTTAATTTATTTAATTCTTCAGGGGCATACAATACTAGTTCTTTAGGAACTTTAAATCTTAATGAACAAAAGAAAAGAAAATTTGCCAAAATAATCTACAGAACCAAATATATTTCATAAAGTATGGACAATAATGAAAAGAAAAATATATATGAAAATTGATACAAGCCACGTAACATAGGATTTCACACATGCCAAGATTTCAAGTAAGAACATACATATTCATAATAAAACTTAAAAGATAAATTTAAATATTTTATTATATATTTTTTCAATATACAGAATACAATAGTCTATTTATAGGAGAAGGAAATGAGAACATCAAAGGAAATTAGAAAACCCAAGTGTCATGGAAAATCAAGAGACTAAACCCAAGAGTCATATAGTTCAAGAGATTCTAATGGGCATTCAATATATATAATTATAGATTTTATAAAAAATTCCAAGATATTTCTTTCAAACCCCTTCATTTTCATTCAAATCCAAAATGCGAGAAGTAAATACATTAAAAAAATAAAGCATTTGATATCATTTCCATTTATTGTTTTTGTTTTTTAAGTTGTTTTTTTGAAGAATTGAAAACTTGTTTGGTTGGATAGTTATTTTTTTTATATATTTAAAACATAAATACTCTTAATTGAATATTCAACTTATTAATATTGGTGCGCATGTTATTTGAAGTTCAAGAGTCTGTTATCCATTCCCTATTTAATCTAAAAACATATCGATCTTGATCTTAAACGTCTTGAATTTAGTCTTTGCTAATTTGAAGCATTTTTTAACCCAACTTGAGATGCCCTTGATCCAACATCATCCCAATCCGAACTTGATCCAACCCTTGGACATTGTGAACTTGGCCTACTCTCAAACCTAAGGTGCCCCATACTTAAACTTGAATAGCCTCATTATTGCTCACGACATAAATAATATTGTTTTTGTGGTCTAACCTATCTTTTGAGAAATTTTGATATTTTTGGTTCAAAATTATTTTTTTTAATGATTTTGGATCGTTTTGATATACTGATGATATCAAAAATAAATTCTAGAAAAAATTATTTTAATATATTTCCAAATAAAAAACACTTTAAAGTACAACATCTATCATAATCTCAAACACACTTTTAGTCTCAGCCCAACCCTCCCTGTTATTGCTCAGGAAAAAGTCCTAACCTGACCTTTCAACACCTTAAACTTGCCTTTTAGGCTCTTAGGAATCAATTCCCAAGTTCCTCATACTTGACTTCAAGTGCAACAAACTCGATCTTGCCTCTATTCTTGGTGTTCCATACTTGATACTTAGATCCAAATCTATCAAAAACCTTGAGTTCTTGAGCAACCCTTGGGGACCTTGGACCTAGTCAGTCCAATATTCTAGTGTCTCAGGCTCAAACATAGCTCAACCCCTGCTATCTCAATTCAACAATGCTTTGCGTTTAATTTTTGATTCAATCCTTGCCATCACTAACCCTAACTCGACCCGATGTAAAAGCATCTTTAGACTTGGTATTAGCTCGATTCCAAACCCATTCTCGACCAAAGACTCGGTCCTAGCTTAATCCTCAAACGCTATGAACTTGGTTCCAATTAGATTTTTGAGAAATTGCTAGGTATCCATGAGGTGGTCCGATTCCAAAAGCACAAAAGAGAGATCCACCATGATAATCACAATGGATCCTACTATCATGGGCGTGAGAAACCGATGCTTGGAAAATACCTCAACATCT
>Ga0325400_1002560_pt1 | contig 16045 bp, 8 predicted proteins | sample PopdelMetagenome_2_FD_205662 | JGI IMG/M metagenome (GOLD analysis project Ga0325400, IMG submission 205662) | Populus deltoides microbial communities from Bellville, Georgia, United States - Xylem-PdKOR-R1 | ecosystem: Host-associated > Plants > Phyllosphere > Stem > Wood/Secondary xylem... | reverse complement strand
CTCCTTTCTAAGCTTAGCCGTTTCTTTGTCCTTTCACTTTCAATAGTTAATCACATCAATCAATCCTTTGAATTGTGAGATATGCCTGCATTTAAAATGAACATTTACCATAAATTAAAGCTATATTTTATTATCAGATCTGTTATTATAAAACATGCTCTAGTTAAGGAGTTATTGATACTTCAAGTGCAAAATGATGATATAAAACCTTGATAAAAATACACTTTTAAGTACTAATCAATAACCACTCACCTTTTATGGTAGTTTAGGCCAACATCCAAACACCCACTCACCCTTTCCGATATTCTCCCTCTCTCTCTTTCTCATCCGTACTTCCATCTTTTTCTTTCACATATTTTATCTTCTCTTTTCTTTCACCATTAAGCACACACCTATATTTTTCATCTCTAAGGATTGAGAACCCGATGTCACATTGCCCATTGTATATAATATTTTTAAACTAACATATTCTTCGATATATTTTATATAAGTACATAATTTTATACAAGGTTGACATCACCTTTACTAGCTAATGGTGGACAATAACATGCACCACATTCAATGTAAATCAAACACCTTATTTCTCTTCCAATATTTACTTCTATCTAACGTGATGTGTGTTTGCACTATTTACCACTAGTTAGAAAAGATGGCACCAACCCATCTTTTTCTCTTTCCTTATCATTTTCACCTTTTTCTCTCACACAATCTCTCTCCTCTTTTCTCTCACCATTATACATACACCTATAATTCTTTAGTCTTCGAAGAGTCAAAACGTAGTGCCATACTATCTATTGCATTTAATATTTTAAATTAACATATTCTATGATATTTTATTTGCAAATACATATTTTTATACTAGGTTGACACTATATTTTTTAGCCAATGATGGACATTCATAATTGTCTCACATTCCTCAAGCTCTTACTACCTCTCTGACCAACACACAGACTGGGATTCTTGCTACTATCAGAGGAAACTAATTTATGTAATATCCATCTTTTATGAAAAAATAGTTCAAACACAAGAAACCTTAACAAGTTTTGTCTTTTTCATCATGACCATTGGTGTGACACTAAAGAATGTCACACCCTGAAAAATAAGATAAAAATATTGATCGCTAGAGATTACCTTCATCAATTCATGAAAAAAAGAACATGAGAATAAAAATAAGGAAATTTGGACACTTGATGTTCTACCTAAAATCAAATACTCCTCGAATTAGCTCCAAGAATTATATCTCTATTTTTTTAGTTTTTCAATAAAAATAGTATTTTTTTTTATATTTCCAATGTCTCTAATAAGAAATCTCCATTAAAATCTTTAAATATGTTTCTCTAAAAGTCTCCACGATGAGATTTTCATATCTCTAAACATGTCACTATGAAAATCTTCATGGCAAGATCTTTGTATCTCTAAACGTGTCTCCATTAAAATCTCTAAGGCGAGATCTCTATGTCACCAAACATGTCTCGATTGAATCTCGATACGTGTCTCCAATATCTCTAAAAGGATTAGGATTCCTATTCTAGGTCTCCATGACCATTTGCCTCTAAAAGGATCAAGGATCTTTCTACACATCTTTTTAACCACTTGTCTAGAAAAAGATCAATGATCTTTCTCCACTCTATATGACTACTAAAAAAAAACTTCCTCATGTTCTAAACACTTACACATACCATATTACTTACTTTTAAACTCATTTCTTATTACTATATTACTTCTTTTAACAAAATAAGGCAATTAAATTATTCTCTCTCTTGCATAAACATTGACAAAAAATTACAAGAAGTCTGTCACAATACAAAACAAAAGGTAACATCACATGTTCAAAATGAGTAAGTTTTCTTCTCTTATTTCTACTAGTTAAAGTCTTTCGAACATGTCTATTTAAAAGACTTACGAGGCAAATGATGTTAGATGTTAAAAAAATCAGTATGTTTAAGCCATGACCTAAAAAAATTGAAATAAAAGGCCTAAATGGAGTGAAATGAAAAACACTCCTCCACTTTCACCCAATGCATTCCACCCCACTTTCACACCTGTGCACATTAAGTCACTCCATGCACTTCTCCTCACTTTATGCATACATGCCGCAAGTAAAGATCATATAGCCTAATTTGCTGAGGAGAGAGAAAAAAGAAAAGAAAGAATAAATCATCAAGGACAAATCAAAACTTTATTTTAACACTACTAGTATCGTTGAAAAGATCTCATCGATATAATTCCAAAAACAATTTGAAAGACCACAAGAAGTGCCAAGAGTAGGCTTCATGTCTCGCTTAAAAATAGTGATGCACCCACTAGAATGGCTCGTGCACTCATACACACATATATGATCATTTCGGATTTAGCCCAAATGACCACCCACTTTTTGTGTGACTATTTTGGCCAAAGCTCAAAAGCTACCAACCTTTCGTGGTTGTTTGATCTAACACCCGAATGACCTCTCATCTTTTTTTGGAGTTTGAGCCTATGCTCAAACAACTACTCACCTTTTCCAACACTCTCCCTCTCTTTATCACTCCTCTTTTTTTTCCCTCACACGTTCCCTCTTCTCTTTTCTCTCACCATTACACACCCACCTAATTTTTTTTACTCGAGGATTCAAAATACGGCACCGCACCACTCATCATACACAATATTCTTAAAATAACTTATTCTTTGATATATTCTTTGCAAGTACATATTTTTGTACATGATTGAAACTATCTTTTATATTTAATGATGGATAATGCAAATACACACTACATTCAATATAAATCAAGCATCTTATATTTTAACCAATAGTTATTTCTAGCTAATATATTAATAACATTCACTGAATATTTTGTCAATAACGTGCCATACACTATTTCTAATGATGGACACCAATTTTTTTACCAATTAATTTTTATACAACTCTCAAAATAAAATAATATAAACAAGATTTATAAATATTTTGGATGACTGCACAAATAAAATAATTTCTCGATTATCACATTTTAAGCATTAAAGAGATAAAAAGTCAAAATCTTTGTGTGAATCATCATGCCATCCGGCATAGATTAGATCCGTTAATTGAATCCAACAGCTTGGTTATGTTGGGCAGCCGGGGAGCAGGCCAGTCAAATATTTGAGGTGAGGTAGCAATAGCATAGCACCTGCCTGGTCTTCAACTTGGAAACACTGGCTCCGAGGCTACTGGAAGGAAAATGAATATAAAGGAGAAGGATAACGAACCCCTTCTTCTTCACAATCTCTTTTCACTTTCCAATGAAGAAGAAGAAGAAGAAACGACAGCACCACCTTCAACCTCATCATCCAACGCACCACCACCAGCTCAACGCCTCCTTTCTCTCGAAGTTTTTCGTGGCCTTGCCATCGCCGTAATCAAGATCAATTTCTTCACAAGTTTTTTTTCCCCCTTACAGCCCATGATTTTAGTTGATGATGCTGGAGGAGCTTTTCCTTGCATCAATCACTCTCCGTGGTTTGGCGTGACGCTTTCTGATTTTGTGATGCCCTTTTTCCTCTTTGTTGTTGGTGTCTCTATCAGTTTAGTTTTTAAGGTAACAAATTTCTCTTCATTATCAGGTTAAACAGGTGCTTCTTTCTTTCCTTTCACGTAGCTCTTCTGCACAATTGAATTTAATAACATTTTCTTGAGCTAATTTTTTTTTTCAGAGTCATAATTAAACGACAATGAGTTCAAGTCTCTTTAACTCAAGGCAGTTGAGGAGATACGAAGTCCTAATACGGCTCAAGCAAAATTTAGACCGAAGGTTCAAAACTCATTTAACAAGCTTTTCTGTCTGCGTCAGACTGCCATCTTTCTCCATTTTGAAGTCTAGGAAGAAACTGGAATAGAGGAGCATTTTCTGTGGTGATTTCTTGTACTATAATCATGATGTTGGATTCAAGAATAAAATGATGTTAGATTCAAGAATAACATGATGTTATAAGAATTTTACTTCTTCCATTTTGCAATCTGGAAGGGCTTTGTACTTTGAAGCTTGCTCCCATCACCGGGTCCTGTCATTTTAGCTCGCATAAGTCAAAAGGAAATACAAGTGACTCCCATTGTGTCAAAGTACATCCCTATTGGATCAAAACTCAAGGGCAGAAAAAAAAAAGGTTTAGCTTATTGCTCAACCATAAACTGAATGCTGGATTAGAAGTTTTATACATATTGGTGGCAAAGTAAATTTAATTAGAAAGATCGTTAATTTAATGATTTTGATGATAAAGTTTATAGTACATCACTTTTAATTTTCCGAGAGTGCTTTTGCAGGATGGTCACTTTCTGGCTGCATGGCCTTTATGATCCAGACTGGGAATTTGAAGTTCCAAGCACACATCTGTTTGGTTGCAAATCTGGTACTAAAACTGTGAGTTGAATTTTACGATTTCTACCAGTTCATCTACCATGTAAAGATCGCATTATCCATATGTAAAAGTTTGGTTATATCAGCAAAGATGCTGATGTGACTATTTTCTCTTTTCTCAACCTGCCATGTCACATGAATGATTAGTTTTTATCGTCTCTGGGATTGGACTTTCTTTGGTTCAGCTTTGTTAGTGGGCCATTCTTCACCGGAAGCATGTTTTCTGTTGATTTATCAACCATTTTCTGCTCAAACAAGGTCCTTTTTCTCCATTGCTGTTTGCTTTCTTTTCTTTGTTTTTTTTTTTTGACTTGTCATATAAAATTCTCTTGCCAAGAGAATCCAGACTACAAGAAAATAGTTTTGAATCTGTTTTTGTGGAATACATAATGGACTTCTTGTTTGATTTCTGGGCATCAGTGCGACTGTCTTTGATCTCTTTCTTTTCATTCAGTTTTTGCCACCAGCTGAAACCATGCCCAATGAAATTATCTGAACAGTGTCACAACTTTTTAATATATTGAACTGCAATCAAGTAACAAAGGTATCCAGAAAACTGTCAAACAAGACCTGACAGCTAAGCTAGTGCATTCGGTTGACTGCCCTTTCTTCATCGTTAAACAACCAGATGACTGTTTAGCATTTGCCTGAACTCCATTTTCGAAAGACAGCAAAATAAAACTTGATTTTCTTTCATCAGAATATACTTATGGTTTTTCAGCTATTACCATTTTTTTTCCAATGGAATTCTTGCTACTGTCAAGCTTTAATTCTATTATTCTCCCTCTGGTTTATGGAACTGACTTAAACCACTGTATCTTGTTTTATAGGTGAATTGTGGAGTGAAGGGAAGTCTTGAACCTCCTTGTAATGCAGTTGGCCTGATTGATCGATTTTTTCTTGGTGAGCATCCTCTATATCAGCACCCTGTGTATAGAAGAACAATGGTGATGTTCTGAGGTACTCTCTAACACATAACAATTGCATTGTTTTCATAGCAGTGTAGTGTTAATTCTCCTGACTATAGAACTCTAGTACCAGATTCACCTGGTTGGTTCCTTGCTCCATTTGACTCCAAGGGCATCTTGAGGTCAGATAAACTGCAATGCTTTCTCTTGCTCCATATTCTTATGAATCACCAGATTATTTTCTCCATTATAATAACATACATTAAAGCCAAGTGCCTATTTCAGACTGTACTGATGTATAGTGATACAGCTCTTAGCATGTCAGCAAATGATCAGCTCCTTTTTTTTTCCCCAGTTTTGAAAAACTTTACATGGGTTCCTTGTTTTTTGCCAATTATCATTTAGGTCTCCCAAATTTAATAATTTATCAATGAGGTCCCTTAAGTATCACATATATTTCAATGGAGTCCGGTTATCAACTTTGGTTAATATTTTATATCATTTTATGCACTAAAACAAGACTGGATTGATAAAAATTTGACATTTATAGATGAAAGATAATTGAAAAATGTGTTGACACTCAAAAAATGAAACTGATAAATAGATAGATTTAGATGAATTTAAGAATTAGTTATTATGTTAGGAAAGAAAATTAAATGCTCTGATGTTTATCAACCACATGGAGGACAAATAGATTATACTAATATATTGAAATATAGAAATATCCATAGCAACTTGAGGGTGTCATTCTAATTGATTGCAAAAATTGAAGTAAAATTATCTGCTGAAATAGCGTTTCATTTACATAATCTTTTGACACCAAAAAAAAGAAGAAGCTTTTGTGTCAATGACAAACTTTAGTGTTGATTTCTTTTCTTAACAATCTTTTCAGTTTCTTGATGGCTTCTATAACATGTTTTCTTGGATTGCAGTTTGGTCATATACTTGTTCATTTTAAGGTATGACACATCTTGTTCTATAATCTATAGTGCTTCTATGGGTACCTTTTGTTCTTTTACTATGTGCATGGTGCACCAATTTGTGTCAACATTATGGTTTGATGGACTCGGATAGCAATATTTATCTTTCTTGTTTGCTGCGGGGCCACATGCAGAGGTTGTATTTGTGGTCGGCGTGTTCTTTCACTGTACATTACTGGATATGTGTTAAAACTTCTTGGTAGATTTCCTATTTTAAATATTCATTTAACATCAATGGTTTCTACCAGGATCCTCTCCTTTTCCGTTAAGTAATATTTGGGAATATTTCAGGTGTTCCTTTTTATGAACCATTATATATGTTGAGCTATGTGTGCATTACAGCGGAAGCATCAGGCTTGGCTTTAATGATTATCTTTTCCATAGTAAGTTTATCATCCGCTTACTACCTAATAAACAAATAGATAAATAATGAATAAAAAAATTCTAGCGTTGCACTTGGTAGTTCTCTGGTTATTTAGAAAAACTTATGATATTAAATTTATATACGATGCGCTTGCTTTCTTGTGTTCAACGATGAGATCTTATTGACTCATATCACTTAGCCTGAGCTATTCATACAATTTAATTGGGTTAAAATCAGGGAAATTATGATAATATAGAAACAGGCGGTTTCTTCTCGACATGTTTATGGACTGAAAGCTTCAGCTTAGTTTTAGTGGGGTTTTGTCTGTTCTGATCTATACTTGCTTTCAATACATTGACATGGCTTACTTGTTATCGATTTACCACCAACATGCCAAAATAAGTAGGTCTACAGAGCTTGATTTATCTTGTTATAATGTCTGAGCATATTCTTTACCTAAAATTTCATTGAACTAGTTAAATTAGGTTCCCGTGTAGAGCTTAGGAATTATCATGGCTTTTGAGGTTGGGGAAGAAACAGTTTTACAAGGATGTAGCAAATCTCCCTGCCATCTATAGGGGATTGGCTAGATCTTAACTTGGATTTATTATTGGGGTGGTTGACAACATTAGAGTTTTTATCTGTTTATATCCATACTCTTGTTAGATACACTGACATGGCTTGCTTCCCATCACGTGAAGATGTTGTAACTATACAACTCTCAGTCCCATTGTTTTGTCGTCCCCTTTTCTTTTCTTTCCCACTTTTGACACAGCTGGGGCAATCTGTATTGTGTGCAGTGGAGGGATTTTGAAAAGAACAAGAGACTGAAGGAGATTGGCATGAAAGAATCATTTCAATTCAACCATATTTTATGCAGGTTGATGTCTAACATTTTAGAAAGCCCACAATGGTACTTCAGTGGATGGGAATGAATGCACTCATCACTTATGCATTGGCTGCATGTGACCTTTTCACAGCAGCCATTCAAGGTTTCTATTGGGGTTCACCGGAAAACAATTTGGTAAGACTGTTTCCTACTTGGCTGCCAGTCCTGTTCTGAGTTATTCCTTCTCTACCCAATCTCTCCCCAAAATAAATATTTGTTAGTGTAATGGCTGGCGTTCTGCTTATTGGTGCAAGTTTCTGCACTGTGAACACATGCAGAAGCGGATACTCGCATGCACACACTGATAGAGGATGATCCACCTACATGTTTAAAAATATTATTATTAGACAATCTTTCAACCATTGATTTTCTTCAGTCGAATGGCTGATACAATGTCATACCTCATATACAATTACCGCTTACAGCTAAATATGACATGCAGGTTACTGTTAAAACATACCACAGTTACTATTGCTTCTCACTATTTAATTCTTCCCCTTCAGATCTATAGTTTGCTGAGCCTATAGTCAGTGTTCTGAATGTTTTGATGCTTACAACTAAATATGACATGCAGGTTGATGGCACATAATCGCTGTTGCAAGCCATGTTCCATTCAAAGAAATGGAGCACCTTAGTTTTTGTACCAGTGGTGATTTTATTTTGAAGGGCATGTATGGGAGACTGCATAGTATAGTAGATACTGCTTGTTCCCTGTGAAAGACTAAATTATACATTGTTATTCCTGCAACAGTGTCTTTTAAACGATGATCAAGAGTCCGGATCAATTTAGTCTTGAGATTATTTGCGTCATCTTTCCACTTTAATAATTCCTAGTTGGAACATAAAGACGTAAAATTAAAGAAAAAGGAAAAAAAGAAGATCATCACTCAAAGGTGTTCCGGATAGGGAAAAAGGCATTGGATTGTTTCAACCTTACTCATTCCTTGGAGCTGGAAAAAAAAGATAAGGTAAAATACGAAGGCAAGCCCTGTTCGGTGGCTTTCCTGTATTCACAAGGGGCGGCAGAGAATCAACATTAGCCCAAAAGTTGCGCGTCGCAAGTCTCCCCTCCCTCTATATCTCTGTGGGTCACCAGCCTTGTTAGTTTTGACTAGTGATTAATCATAGCAAATTGCCAAGCGTGTATTGATATTTATCCAACCTCCACCTGCAGGAGGATTTCGAGTTCCTAGTCATGAAAAATATTATTGCGAGGTGCCTTCTTGTCTTCGCCGAAAAGGCAAGCGAGAGGCAGCCACAATAATGCCATAATGGTTGATTGGGCAGATCACAGATTGACGGTTTTGTTTCTTCCTTTTCAAGACAAGTATCACTTCTTCTTTGCTAAAAGAGTTCTGCCATGGAGTTATCTTTCGGCCATAAAAAACTTTGCCAGCTTCAGATTCCACCAGGCAAGATCACAAAAAGTTTTATGCTCACTTCTAATCCTTTCTTTTCTAAGTCGTATATAATCACTCGCCTTGTATTCCACACACCTTGTAGAGCCTACAGCCTCGCGAAACTCCTTCCCACTATTCAGGGAAGCGATTAGACGAGAGAGAGAGAGAGAGAGAGAGAGATGGCAACTGAAAAGGCAGATGTTGAGGTTTCTGACACCAACAACGACGGCATCCAGAATACCTCAACGCAAACCTCAGTTAACAGCGAGACACCGACATCAGCTGTCCCGCGCTTTGGAAAAGCGCTTGCACACAGAGCCCTCTATGGTTCAAGCAGCCGCCATGGTGGAAGTCGAAAGGCCAGATCCAGTGATGTGAAAACATTACCGAGTAGGCTAAGCAAGGTCTCACTAGCTGATGACACAGAAAATAGGGAATGAGTGCTTTACTGTACTGATCCTGTGCTAAATTTCTCTGCGTAATGGGATATTGTAGAATTCGTAACATTCTGAACCAATGTACAACTCTGATGCTTAATAGATATCAGTAGATAAATATTAGTTTCTATTATTCTCTAATAACCAGCCACATAGTCTAACATCAGTCAAGGGGCCGAGATCACCAAATCCCTTGCAAGGAAAAACTATTTGTGGCCACAGTTGCCCCTTCTCTTCCCCTCCATGAAAGCAATACTGAAAACCAGAATCCACCAGTACTCTGTATCAGCAGTATCCATAAATGCATACAACACCGAAAGACAATATCGGTTCCCTCTCTGCGTTCAAACAGGTTTTCAGCACCAATGGTTGACAAGGCAAGTGCATGGCAATCGACATCATCATCCATTTGAATTCCATGATTTGGCTATTGCAAAACATCAGTGTGGTCATGTTATCACCACTTCTCACAGGAGTGTACAAGGGTCAAGCATCCGTGAAGTGCCTCAAGAAACCATCGTGCATGAAGTTTGAAAATGACAAGTAGAGAGAGCATAACACAAAATAATCCCATCTTTGAATACATGCTGTATTTACTTGATAACCTGGTTTGTGTTTAGAATCACCCAAGGTAGATCATCCACCAGCCAGATCCATAAAAGAATAAACTACTGAACCAATATCGATCAATAAGCAGCTCAGATCAGCAACGCACAATTCAGATCACAAAAAAGTATGGGAAACCTGACAAGACCTTATACTGCTGGATTTGCGGTTGTTCAAGCCTTGACATAAGTCCTGTCACCATACTCTGACCTGTAGGGTAGTTTAACTAGCACATAAAGAAAACACAAATTCTTCAATAACATTCCCATCCAATGAGGGAGAACCATAAAACCAGGTTTTCCAGATTATAAAACCAATCAATTGCAGGGAATATATCACACGCTGACCATTCCAGCCTCTTTATTGGATACATGCAACTACTTTCTTTTTCCCCTCAATTCCAGCTACTTTCAAAGAAAGATCCATGCATGACAAGAACTAGCCTAAGAAAGAACTAAATCACTGTTGATTTGACCAGCCCAGTTTCTGATGTGATTTATCAAGCTCATTCCAGAGTAGGATGAATACTATTTTACTAGCTCAAATAAACGGAACTACGCTTGGCAACCATAAAAAACCATCAGCAACAACTACTAGAAATGGATATATATATATATATATATATATATATAAAACTATCAATCTAATTGAAACATTTAGTTTGCTCCAAATATGGAGTCCAAATTTTTTTTTCTCCACAAATGACATCATATGCAACAACAGGTTGGCATCTAATGCAAAAGAGGAGGGTAATTCTGTGCTCAACTCTATCAGAGATTAGGAATATGATCATTCAGCTTGCATGATATGACAATAATAAGCTTCTCGATTTTTCTAATATATGATAGAATGCTTACTAGATCTCTATACAGAAGAAGCGGAACAAAATTTGCTGGAAAAATTATAAACAGCTGGTGTTAATCTGAGAGCATAGGGCTGCCTACTACTATTACTTCACGCATCTATCAATCTCCAGAAACTCCTACAGAAATCCTAGTCCATCTCCATTCAAATCACCACCTTCCATCATTGGACAATCAGTTGCATCATGTCCATACTGTCCACAGCAAGGCACAGAGCAACGCCTACGTTTCCTGAAGATATTAATGCCGTCTCTTAGTCTTCTCTCTTTCATCTTTCCCAAAGTTAAAGGTTCATGAGAATTTCCATCAGCAAAACTATGGACAAATCCATCAGAATCTTCAACCTCTGGAAGTATCAACGAGTCAGATGGACTATTATAGCCAATATCATTACAACCATGTCCTAGCCTAGGAAATTCCTTGATACGAGATAACACCTCAGCAACTTGATCACAAGCAACATCAAGACGTTCTTCTGTCTCTATTGATTCTGTAAGAAGTGTTGAAACCATGGACTGTAATAACTGAACCTTTTCTGCATGTTCTTCTGAAGTAAAAGTCTGGAAGGGCTTGGTCAAAGAAGTACTGACATCACGCCAACGAACAGGTAGATATCGATCCGGAATGTGAAAGCAGTTGTTAGTTGATAGAACACGGAGAACATGTCTACAAAGAATTCCTGAAAACTCAAACAAATGGCAGCTACAGCTAATGAATTCATCATGAGGAATCCAAATAACTTTGCACCCTCCATCCATATCAGTATGGATTCTCACGATGAAATAACTCTCATCCACCATTAGTGATGCATATTGTGGAGCCAACACAAGCTCTTCTTGTAGTTTATTAAAGGCATAAGGTGTTAGAACAGTTGCAGCATGAGATTCAATTGGAGATCCCATTTTAAGGGAGATTTTATGAACCTTTCTTTGCATCTTTTGTCTTGGTCCTGGTTCCTTGAATTCAACAGCAGCAGCTACCTGAAAAGAGAAGGTTAAAATAAGAAAATATGACAACATTAAGCATGAGTATAAGAGAAAAGGTTGTACATCTCCTACCTGCTCCACAAAGTTATCAAGAGACTGAGCATTCAAAACCCGCTGGATATAAGCATTTATGGACTCTGACTGAAATGTACTGGTCATTCCAGCAAAAAAGTAGCACCTCAAGTATGGCAGTGCCCAAAACGTGCGCAATGCAAATAAACTGATGATGTGCTTATTTCCATGCATTCCATATGCATCAACCATGTTTCTCCATCCAATTTCAAAATCCTCCACTGACTGCAAACCATAGAGCCGGTGGAATTCAGCCTTCCATTTATCATATTGTGATCCAAGAGGAACAGAAAACCAATCAGAGAACTTTGCAATGATATGCCATATGCAAAAGGCATGCTTGGTCCCTGGCATTTCAACAGAAATGGCTTCTTTAAGCCACATATTTTGATCAGTTAATATAGTTTCTGGGGCCTTTCCATCCATGAACTCCAAGAACGTCTGTCATAAAAATTTGAAGGAGGAAAAAGCTAAGAAATGGTTATGAGACATATTCAAATGCTTCAAGAAAAAATGCATAACCAAATTTCAATAGTTGGGACTGAAGCTTTCTTGAGTTGTATAGTGAAACTGTTGGTCTTTAAGATGGCATACAAAAGTTGGATGCATGAGGCAATGGTATTGTCTTCAAGAGGATGGATCAAAGAAAATAAATGCAAGAAAATCCTAATTGAACTCTGTTGTGGAAAAAAAATTAAATGTACTTGCTATCAATTATTCTAAAGATGATATCCAGACTTAGGAGAAAAAGAAACAAGACAGTGGTTTTTAGATTGAAAAAAAAAAGCATAAGAAAACAATCCTGAAGAAGTGAGAGAAAGGGCAATAAAAAACTGTCTTGTGCGGCTCATGTAGCAGGGATTTACAATGTACTAGATGCATATTACATTGGAAACGAATGGCAATTAACTCATTTATGAAACGAAATAAATTGAATTTTTTGAATGAGGTCATAAAGGATTAAAGGAAAATGTGTTTGCAGGTGTTACTTGTTAGGCAAGATTTATTACTAAATTCATGTACCTGTAGCTTTCACACAACCCTTCATCACTACGTAGCTTACTTGACCTCAGGCTGAATGCATGAGAGCTATGGTCGAACAAAAAGAGGATTGGATTGGTTTGAATGATTATAATGATGTCCCATGCATGAAAGTTACAACAACATTGCAAAAGATCCCACACCTAAAGCAATGCTACACAGCTCCTTACCTTCAATGCCCAGGAAAAAGACTCTGTATTTTCATCCCGCATAAGCACACAACCAAAGAAACAATTAGTTCCATGATTGTCCACCCCAATCCAAATCCCTAGAATCATGTCATAGGTATCCAAACGGTGTGTTGTGTCAAAAATTATGGAATCTCCAAAGGCCTCATATGATTGAATAGATGAAGCATATGACCAAGCAATTTGCTCCAAGCGTTTATTTGCATCAATGTGGAAGTTGTACTTGAAGTTGGGATCATTGTCCTTCTTGTATTTGCACATTTCAAGAAGGTCAATAGCATCATTATCTCGATTAACATTCCTAAAAGATTGTAACAGGTTTCTGACATCTATTTCTGTGAATGGTAAACAGCCAAGTTTAACACCCTTCTCTAGTTCCATTAACCTCAACATTTGTCGAACTGACATGCCAGCTTTTGCATACATGCAAATCCGACTTTTTTCATCTGCAGACATGGTGCAATAAGCAGGAAGTAACTGTACTTCATTTGATTTCAGAAGTTCATGGTTGTGGATGTTGCTAAAACCAGTTATACGCCATTCAGGAACATCAAAATCAGCTCTTTTAACTATTCGCATGTATGCTTGGCATCCACATCGAGAAGATTTTCGATTTCTTTGCAGCTTTCCATCATCCGAAGCTTTTATCTGAGGATAGCCACCACGATGGCATGTGAAATCCCTTCTTGTGATTCCCCTACCTACACCATCTTTTCCTCGAGTGCGGTGGCGTCTGATTGAAAAGCCACATTGCTTTGCAAAACTGCAATAAAATTCATATGCAGCATCTTGGGAAACAAATCTCTGGCCAATAAAAGGGACAAGGTTAACAGAAGTTTGCCGTGACAAAATTGTGTCCTCTGGCACTTCCTCCACAGTTCCAATATCATCTGGGCATGAATCCATGCCACTTTCAGAAGTTTCTTTCACTACATCTGTTAATCCGGACATTATTTCCATAGTAGATAAATGATATCGTCGATACAAGAGACCTGCACAGAATTTTTACAACTTTAAGAATTAAAACATTTTCTTTTCATACATTTAATAGAAATGAATTTTTATACCCTTTTTTTTTTAGTGTTTGCAATATTTTTCTCTTATTTCCTCATTTTGGAAAGATGAAAATAACTTTTTTTAATACTTTTGACGCTGAAAAATGTTCCTACCTAACAAGAGCTATTCTCATCGGTTGTTTTACATTAAGAAAATGTGCATTTTCGAACCATTAAACCCAACATATTTTTCGACTATTCTATACGAAATAATACTAATACTCATGATGTTATAAACCAATATCATGAGTTTTTCGAGGCAGGAATCTCCAACATTAGCTGAGGGCTACATCGAGAATACAAATGCATGTTCTCCTAGATTTGTCGAAGAATTTAATGAGCGACCAACAGCATATATGAAATGCAACCACTTCCATCTCATGCATTAAGTTAATGCAAATGCATCATTACAAGTTGATTGGCAAGCTCAAACAACATAATTTTTTTTTATGCTTCTGCTTAAGCAAATTTCATAGTGCAGCAAACTTCAAAACACATTCTCATTTTCATTGCCATCAACACGGAAATGTCATTTCTAAACAATTTTTCACCAAATTCTACAGTGCAGACCTCCACTGCTCATTAAAAAAACCCTAAAATTCTACCAATCTTTTACACACGTCCACTTTAACCACAGGTTTCGATTCCCATGCATGATCCAATCCAAATTTGAACAAAATCATCAAAGTTAAACAATACAATCATAGTGATCACACGCAAAACTAATAAAATGCATGAAATTGAAATCTCGAGAAAACAGAAAAAGAAGATTTCATACCTATCAAATTGAATTGAATTAAATATTTGAGTTCTGGAGAGACGATGTGCCTGCTTTTGAACAGGCGGGTAGCTTCAACTGGAGAGAGTTAATGCGCACACCTGGAAGACGATAGGTTAAATTGAATCCACAAGCTATCGTGCGCAGTGAAAGGCACCGGTTACCGAGTCACTTTGTTGATTTTCAGCCATTGGATTCCTTTAATGGTTCTTGGGAATTTGGTCTGATCAATCCGTTGTGACCGACAGATATTTTCAGTTCCTGAATCAACGGCCAAAGTGAGGAGTGGGCCGCGAAAACAAATCAGCGTATGTTAGCCAGTCATTCATTTGTGTAGCGCTAACTTGCGCGGAAGTTATGGTTACTGTTAGCATGTAAAGGAAGTTAAGTCAGATAAGATGCGCCAGAAGGTGAGAGCTGGAAATGGGCTGGGCCTTTTGAGAGATAATTGGACCATGCATAAAAAGGCTTTCACTTGCAAAATTATGTTTGGTTGACGGCTCGTTCGGTGTGGAGAGGGGATTCTGAATTGACCACACGAATTATAATTATAAAGACAACTCATAGGCATCAGTACATTGTACTGCACCGAGACTCATGATGAATTGCTGTACAATATAATAATATTTTTTTACATGGTATTGTTTTATAAAATTGAGAAAGCATTTATTTTTTAATGTTTTTAATTTTTTAAAAATTAATCAAGTTTATTTAACTTATTCGAACGAATATCCGAGGTTCCAAAATTTTCTTGCTTTTTTAAAAACTATATCATTACCTTAGTATTATTTTTTTATGTTATCAAAAATTAATTTTTATATAATATAAAAAACGTTATATCAATTTATTTTTTCTGTACTGTATAAAAAAATTCAATAAGAAAAAAAATTAAAAGAAAACAAATAAAATTAGAAATATCTTCAAAGAAAAAAATTTAAAAAAAAGAAATTAATTAAAAGTATATTGGGTGCTGCTCTGTTATGCATTATTCATAGTGCTATTGTAAAAAAAATACATTATTTGAAGATAGTTATGGTGCAAATATATTGCTTTTAACCCAACACAAGCATTTTTACATTAGAAAAAAATTGTTATTAACCTGTTAAAGAGC
>Ga0325400_1002559_pt1 | contig 16048 bp, 10 predicted proteins | sample PopdelMetagenome_2_FD_205662 | JGI IMG/M metagenome (GOLD analysis project Ga0325400, IMG submission 205662) | Populus deltoides microbial communities from Bellville, Georgia, United States - Xylem-PdKOR-R1 | ecosystem: Host-associated > Plants > Phyllosphere > Stem > Wood/Secondary xylem... | reverse complement strand
CAACCGCTCTGTTCCCGACCGACGAGGGTGGAGTCGACGCCAAGTGTCCGACCGAGATCGCGATCTCGGACCGCCGCGAGGCGGAGCTCTCCGCGGCGGGCCTGATGGCCATGGTGCATCGCAAGAATACCGATCAGGCGACGTTCATCGGCGCCCAGACGGTGCACAAGCCGAAGAAGTATGACGATGCCGACGCGACTGCCAGCGCAGCCCTTTCGGCGCGTCTCCCTTATATCTTCGCGAGCACCCGCTTCGCGCATTACTTGAAGTGCATGGTTCGTGATTGGATCGGCGGCTCACGCGAGGCGCCGCAACTTCAGAACGACCTGCAGAGCTGGATAAGCCGGTACATCGATGGTAGCCCCGACACGTCGAGCGACGAGTATAAGGCGACCCACCCGCTCAAGTCGGCAAGTGTCGAAATAATCCCCGATCCTGAAAATCCCGGTCAGTACCGTGGAAACTTCCGCTTCGTGCCGCATTATCAGCTCGAAGGGATGGATGTGTCGATGAGCATGGTCTCGCGGCTGCCGAAGAGCAATTAAGTGATCTCGTAACCATCACAGGAGGGTAACATGGCTATCGACGCATACATGGTCTTCGTTCCGTATCAGGGCGCGGCGCTCAAGTCCGAGAGCCAGGTCGATTTCAAGAACAACACCGAAGAACTCGCCGATCCGTTCAAGAGCAACGCGGGCGCGGTGTTCGAGGTCGAGAGCTACAGCTTCGACGTCGAGCAGGTGCTCAACATCGGTTCGCAGAGCACCGGTGCCGGTGCGGGCAAGATCGCGTTCAACCCGTTCAAGATCACCCGCAAGATCGACAAGTCCTCACCGACGCTGTTCGCCAATGCCTGCTCGGGCACCGCGTTCAAGCAGGTGATCCTTGGCCTGCGCAAGTCGGGCGGCGGTGATACCGCTGGCTCCTTCTTCCTCCGGTTTGATTTCAAGCTCGTCGCGGTCAAGTCGATCAACTGGTCGTCGGATTCGGAGAGCCCGACCGAGGATATCGAGTTCGAATATGGCGGCCTTCAGGTGCGCTACACTCCGCAGAAGCCGGACGGCAAGTTCGATCCGGTGATCGCATCGGGCTGGAACAAGGTGAAGAACATCTCCGACGTCAGCACGGCGGCGATCTGAACGGCCGTTCGGGAGCACGCGCGTCGTGAGCCTAGCCGTTGGACGCTCGTCCGCCGCCATCGCGGCGGCGGACGAGCAGCTCCGCGCGTCCGACCTTGCTGGCGCGCGTGCGTCGCTGGTCGACGCGGTGCGGGCCGATCCGTCGGACACGGGCGCGCGCATGTTCCTGTTCCAATTGCTCTGCGTGGTGGGCGAGTGGGACAAGGCCGAGGTGCAGCTTCGCACCTTGGCGCAAGTCGCGCCCGACACGCAGATGCTGGCAACCGTTTACGGCCAGGCGATCGCGGCGGAGCGGAAGCGAGCCGCCGCGTTCGCGGGCACTGATGAAGTCGCGGTCCTGGTAGACGATGTGCCTTGGCTGATGGACGTCGCGACGTCGATCACGGCGTTTGCGCAAGGGCGGATCGACGAGGCGGAGGCCGCCCGGGACATCGGGTTCGGCTCGGCGCCCGACACGCCGGGCGAAGCGGATGGGCGTCGGTTCGGTTGGATAGCCGACAGCGATGCGAGGTTTGGCCCGGCCATGGAGATGATCCTGGCCGGTCGGTGGGGATTGATGCCGTTCGCCGCGATCGAAGCGCTGGAGTTCGAAGGTCCATCGGATCTGCGCGACGTCGTGTGGATGCCGGCACAGATGAAACTGAAGCGCGGCGTGTCCGCTGCCGTGCTTGTGCCGACCCGCTATCCCGGGTCGGATCGCAGCGACGATGCCGTTCGACTGGCGCGCGAGACGCGTTGGGTGCACGGCCGGTCGGGCGAGGAGGGGCAGGGGCAGCGTGTGTTTAGCTTCGACGAGGGCGAGGATGCTGGTCTTTTGTCGCTGACGTCGCTCCGTTTCGACTGAGGCGGTGGTGGCTCCCCGGGTTGCGCCCACGCTGTTCGACAAACTCACCAGCGGCAATCAGTTCACGAGCGGGGAGGGAGCCGACCCGGTGTCGCGCCCAACCGTGCGCTGGCCGTTGGTGGACAGTTACGAGCGGTTCAACGAACAGGCATTAAAGGCGACCGTCAAACGCGAACTCGACTGGCTGTTCAACACCACGCACATGGCGGCGGCGTTTGACCTGTCGCGGTATCCGGAGGTGCAGCGCTCGGTACTCAACTACGGCGTCCCCGACATGGCGGGCAAGGCGGGCGGACGGCGAGTACTGCAGACGCGCGCGCGCGAGATACGCGATGCGATCCGCTTGTTCGAACCACGCCTTGATCCCGGCCGGCTCGATGTCGAGGTCCAGGAGGATGCGGAGCGCGACAACGCCATGACCTTTATCGTCCGCGGCGACGTCGTGTCGGCGGTGCAGGCGCTTCCTGTGCAGTTCAAGACCGATGTCGAGGTGGACACGGGCGCCGCCACGGTTCGGGACTGACGCCGCGTGGATCCGCGCCTCCTGGCCGCCTACAATGAGGAACTGACCTACCTGCGCGAGGCGGCGCGCGAGTTCGGGGAAGAGAATGAGGCGGTGGCTGGGCGGCTGGGCCTGAAAACGCCCACCGAACCCGACCCCTATGTCGAGCGTTTGCTGGAGGGCGTCGCCTTCCTCGGCGCGCGGGTCAGCCTGAAGCTTCAGGACCAGTTTCCCGACTTCACGCAACACCTGCTCAACGCGATCCAGCCGCATTACGTCGCGCCCACCCCGTCGATGTGCATCGTCGGGTTCGAGCCGGCCGAGAGCGAGCCCTTGCAAGGGCAAGGGTTCGCCATTCCGCGTCATACGACCCTGACCGGAACGGCGTCGGATCAGGCGCAGACTCCCGTGACGTTCCGCACGGCGCACGACGTGACGCTGTGGCCGATCCGCATTGCGGAGGCCGAGTATCTGCCGGGCAGGGCGGCGGTGGCGAGCTATGCCGGGGCGGCCGACACCCGCGCGGAAGCGGGGCTGCGGTTGCGCATCGAGGCGCTGCCGGGAACGGAGTTGCGCGCGTCGGCGCCGTCCAGCCTGCCGGTCTATCTCGCCGGGACGGAGAGCCTGCCGGGCGAGCTCTACCGCCAGCTGATCGGCGACACGACCGCGGTGATCGGGCGGCCGGTCGATAAGGCGGATATCCGGCCGAGCGGGTGGTCGCGGCTGCCGCCACCCGCGCAGACCGGGTTCGAGGACGACCATTCGCTCCTCCCTGTCGATCTGCGCTCGTTCCGCGGCTATCGTCTGCTGTCGGAGTATTTCGCCTGCCCGGAACGCTTCCTCTTCGCCGATATCAAGGGACTGGAAAGACTGTTCGCCCGTTCGACCGGCGCGTGCGAAATCGTGTTCCTGTTCTCGCGCGCCGCGCCGTCGCTCGCCAACTCCGTCACCGCCGCGAACCTGAAGCTGTTCGCGACCCCCGCGATCAACCTGTTCGAGAAGCAGCTGGGACGGGTGACGTTCGACCTCACCAAGGCGGAGCAGCAGCTGGTTCCCGATCGGGTCCGTCCGCTCGATTTTGAAGTGTTCCGGGTGCTGGAGATGACCGCGTTCGGCCGGTCGAACAGCGATCCGCAGGCGGTTGCGCCGCTCTACGCACGCGGCGCGATGCTGTACGATTACGAGGAAGCGTTGTTCTACGCCCCACGGCTGCGCGCGCGGCGGCTGTCGACCCGCGAGCAGCGGCGCCGCCGGCGCAGCGATTATGTCGGCACCGAAACCTGGGTCGGCATCACCGCGCCCGGTCATCCGGGTCGCCTGGAGCGCATCTTCGAGCTCGGCGTCCGCGCGCTGGTCACCAATCGCGAGCTGCCGGAACAGATGAACCTGGGCGGCGCCAGCGACTTCGTCTTCCTCAGCCCCGCGGTGCGTTCCGTCCGGGCGCTGCGAACCCCCACGCGCCCGCGCCCGCCGATGGGAATGAACGATGCCGGCTGGCGGCTGATCGGCCATCTTACCCCCAATTACGCGACGTTGATCTCGTCCAGCGGCGGCGATGCATCGCTGCTGCGCGATCATCTTGCCTTGTATGGGCGGACCGACGACGCGCTGATGCGCCGGCAGGTCGACGGCTTGCTGAGCGCGCGATCGGAACACGTCACCCGCCGCGTCCACGCATCGGACCGGCTGGCGTTCGCGCGCGGGCTGAAGGTCGAGCTGCATCTCGACGACGCGGCCTTCGACAGCGGCCGCATGTTCCTGTTCGCTGCGGTGATCGAGCGGTTCCTGGCCGAGTTCGCGACGCTCAACACCTTCACCGAGAGCCAGTTCTCCAGCGCGCAGGAAGGCGTGTTCGCCCGCTTCCCGCCGCGCACCGGGCGCAAGACCGCGTTGTGACCCGCGAGGCAGGGAGCGAGCCGGGCGACGCCGGCACGTTCGCGGACGCGGCGGCGCCGCACCTTGCCTTTCTGCAGGCGGCCAGCCCCCGCGCGGCCGCCTTCGAGGTCTTCGCGCTGCTGCGCCATGCGGAGGCGTATGCCGCGGGGCTGCCGCGGATCGGGCGGGCGCGTCTGCCTGCGCGCGACGTGGCGACGCTGACCCACGCTCCGCGGCTGGCCTTTCCGGGATCCACGTTGGAATCGGTCACGGTGAGGGGCGGTCGCGGCGAGGTGCGCGGGCACTATCTGGGCCTGACCGGGCCGATGGGCCCGTTGCCGCTCCACCTGACCGAGTTTGCGAACTATGAGGAACGGTACGGGCGGACACGGTCGTTCGGCCGCTTCCTTGATCTGGTGGCGGGCCGGATGCTGCAATTCTTCTACCGCGCCTGGGCCGATGCCCAGCCCGCCGCGCAGGCGGACCGGCCCGCGGACGATCGTTTCGGCACTTACGTCGCCGCGCTGACCGGCGCTGCCGAGGGTGCCGGCGCTGCCTTCGATGCGCGTACCCGGCTTCATTACGCCGCCTTGTTCGCGGGGCGGCGCAGCGCCGGCGCGATCGAGGACGGGCTTCGTCACCTGCTCGGGACAGAGGTCACCATCCATCCGTTCGAGCCCAGCTGGCGGCCGATCGCCGTTGCCGACCAGACCCGCTTGGGGCGGGCGGACGGCTTCGCGCGGCTGGGGCAGGGGACGGTCGCGGGGTCGCGCGTGCGGCTGGTCGAGGACACGTTCCGCGTCACGGTGCAGGCCCGCAATCTTCGCGACTATGAGGCGCTGCTGCCCGGCGGGCCACGCCACGCGCTCGCGGTGGAGGCGCTTGACGCCTTCGCGCCGGGGCACCTGGAATGGCGGCTGGAGTTGGCCATCCTGGATAACGAGATACCGGCCGCACGGCTCAACGGCCGGGCCGCGATGGGCTGGACCGCGTGGCTGGGCAAGCCGCCGGCGCCGACGGGCCGGTTCCGCGCCGATGCGAGATTGAAGAAACAGGGCCGCCATGGCGCGTCCCGGCAACAGGGGGGAAGCACATCATGACCGAGATCAGTCGTTCCGCGCTATTCGGCCGCCTCGATCCGGCGGCGCTCAAGGCGATCGAGACCGCCACCGGCTTCTGCAAGATGCGCGGCAACCCCTATGTGGAGCTGGTGCATTGGCTGCACATCATGCTCCAGGACCCGCGCAACGACCTGGCCGCGATCCGTACCGCGTTCAAGCTGGACGACGCGCAGGTCGCGCGCGATGTCGTGGCGCAACTCGACGCGCTGCCCCGTGGCGCCACCGCGATCAGCGACTTCTCGCCGCAGATCGAGGAGGCGATCGAGAAGGGCTGGCTCTACGCCTCCCTGCAATTCGGCGCGGGCAAGGTCCGCACCGGCCACCTCGTCTACGGCATGCTGAAGACGCCGACGCTGAAGAACGCGCTGTTCACCCTCTCCAACGAGTTCCGCAAGGTTCAGGTCGAGCGGTTGGGCGCCGAGTTCGAGGCGGTCGTCGCCTCGTCGGCCGAGCAGACGCAGCGCGATGCCGCACCCGCCATCGGCGGCGGCGATCCCGGTGCCGGCCCGGTCGGGGAGGGCGAGGCGCTCGCCAAATTCTCGATCGATTTGACCGCCAAGGCGAAGGCGGGCGAGATTGACTCCATCGTCGGTCGCGACGGTGAGATCCGCCAGGTGGTCGATATCCTTCTGCGCCGCCGCCAGAACAATCCGATCCTGGTCGGCGAGGCCGGCGTCGGCAAGACCGCCGTGGTGGAGGGCTTCGCGAAACGGATCGCCGACGGCGATGTGCCGCCCGCGCTGCAGGGCGTGACGCTGCGCAGCCTGGACATCGGGTTGATGCAGGCGGGCGCGTCCGTGAAGGGCGAGTTCGAGAAGCGGCTGCGCGCGGTGATCGACGAAGTCGAGAGCTCGCCGGTGCCGATCGTGCTGTTCATCGATGAAGCTCATACGCTGATCGGAGCGGGCGGGCAGGCCGGCACCGGCGATGCCGCCAACCTCCTCAAGCCGGCGCTGGCGCGCGGGCGGCTGCGGACGATCGCCGCCACCACCTATGCCGAATATCGCCAGTATTTCGAGAAGGACCCGGCGCTTACCCGGCGCTTCCAGACCGTCGACGTCGGGGAGCCGGAGACGCCCAAGGCCATCGCGATGATCCGCTCGGTCGCCCCGATGATGGAGAAGCACCACAATGTCGTCGTCCTGGACGAGGCGGTGGCGGCCTCGGTGACCTTGTCCCAGCGGTACGTGCCGGCGCGTCAGCTGCCCGACAAGGCGGTCAGCTTGCTCGACACCGCCTGCGCGCGCGTCGCGGTGTCGCAGCATTCGACGCCCGCACCGGTCGAGAACGCGCGTCGCGCGGTGGAGCTTCTGGGCGTCGAGCGGGAGGTGGTCGCACGCGAGCGGTCCGGCCAGTACCGCGCGGACGACCGGCTGGAGAAGATCGACGAGGAACTGGTCCAGGCGGAAGGAAAGTTCGAGGCGGTCACCGCCAAGTGGGAGCGCGAGAAAGCGGCGCTGGAAGCGTTAATCGCGGCGCGGGCCAGCCTGCGCGACGGACGCGAGGCGGGCGAGCACGGCATCGCCGACGACGAGCCGGCCCTGACCGCCGCGCTGGATACGGCGCTTGCCGCGATGCGCGACGCGCAGGGCGACGACCCGATGGTGTTCGGCGTGTGCGACCAGGATGCGGTCGCCAGCGTCGTCGGCGACTGGACGGGCATCCCGATCGGCCGCATGGTCGCCGACGAGATCAAGTCTGTCCTCACCATCGCCGACCAGTTGAAGACGCGGGTCATCGGCCAGGATCATGCCATGGACGCGCTGGCCAAGCGCATCCAGACGAGCGCGGCCAAGCTGGACAACCCCAACAAGCCCAAGGGCGTGTTCATGCTCTGCGGCCCGTCCGGCGTCGGCAAGACGGAGACCGCGCACGTCCTGTCCGAGCTGCTCTATTCCGGCGACGACTCGATGATCGTCATCAACATGAGCGAGTTCCAGGAGGCGCACACGGTATCCACGCTGAAGGGCGCGCCTGCAGGCTATGTCGGCTATGGCCAGGGCGGCGTGCTGACGGAGGCGGTGCGGCGGCGCCCCTATTCGGTGGTGCTGCTGGACGAGGTCGAGAAGGCACACCCGGACGTCCACGAGATGTTCTTCCAGGTCTTCGATAAGGGGTTCATGAACGACAGCGAGGGGCGCTTCATCGACTTCAAGAACACGCTGATCCTGCTCACCTCCAATGCCGGTACCGATCTCATCACCACCATGTCTGAGGATGATGAGATGAAGCCCGAACCCGAGGCGCTGGCGACGGCGCTGCGGCCGGAGCTTCTGAAGGTGTTCCCGCCGGCGCTGCTCGGCCGGCTGATCGTGCTGCCCTACTACCCCTTGTCGCCGACCATGTTGGGCGGGATCGTCAGGCTCCAGCTCGACCGCATCAAGAAGCGCATCGCCGAGAACCACAAGATCGCCTTTGCCTACGGGCAGGACGTGGTCGACCTGATCGTCTCGCGATGCAACGAGGTGGCATCGGGAGGGCGCATGATCGACGCGATCCTCACCAACACGATGCTGCCCGAGATGTCGATCGCACTGCTGGAGAAGCAGATGGCGGGCGAGGAGGTCGGGGCGATCGACGTCGGCGTCGGCGCCTCCGGCTTCACCTACGCTTTTCGCGGCAGGGAGGCGGCGACCGCCCTTGACGACGGACCGCTGGTGGCGGAGCCGGTCGAGCCGTCCGACCCGTTGGACCAGGACGCCCCCACCCCGCCGGCACCCACCGGCGTCGTCGCCTGACGCTTTCGGAGGGAGCAACTGCCTGATCTGGTTTAGGCAGTTGCTCCTTCGGACTTGCGCGTTCCGCTGCGCTGGTCTCCTATCGGGCATGATCACCGACAAGTTCCTCCTCGGGCGTGGACGCGACCTGCTGAGCGCCGACGACCTTCAGGCCCTGGAGGGGACGGTGTCCAACGTCGTAGAGGTCGCATCGCGAACGGTCCTCAGCCGCCGCGGCGAGCCGGTCTACGCCTCCACCCTGCTGGTTGACGGCTTCGCATGCCGCTACATGGACGATCGCGAGGGCCGGCGGCAGTTGGTCGCACTGCACGTCGCGGGCGACTTCATCGACCTGCACGGTTTCGCCATGCGGGTGCTGGATCACGACATCGTCACGATCGGCCCCGCGCGGCTGGCGACGGTGGAGCATGACCGGCTGGCGCGGATCACGGAAACGCGTCCGCGGCTGACGCGAACGTTGTGGTTCTCGACCCTGCTCGACGCCGCCATGCACCGGGAGTGGATCTTCCGGCTGGGGCGGTTGGGCGCGGAGGGCCGCGTCGCCCATCTGTTCTGCGAGGCGGAGGCGCGGCTGGCCATGGTGGGGCTGGTGCAGGACGGGCGCTTCGCCTTTCCGCTGACGCAGGCCGATATCGGCGAGGCGTGCGGGCTGACCGGCGTTCACGTCAATCGCACGCTGCGCCGGCTGCGCGAAGAAGGGCTGATGACCGTCAGCGGCGGGCAGGCGACTGTTCTGGATCGCGGGCGGTTATGCCGCCTGGGAGAGTTCGATCCCATTTACCTCTACAACGGCAACGGCTGGACGCCCCGGCTCGACTGATCGCGGCCGGAGCGTTCCGCACCGCTTCAGCGCGCCTTGAAGCGCACCGCCTGGCCGCCGCCGGGTGCCAGCACCAGCGTCAGCCGGTCGCCGCGACGCACCCGCTTCGTCTCGAACGCGATCTGGTGGCGCGCGTCGGTGGCGTAGGTGGCGGTGGGCCCGTCCTTGTAGACCTGCGCCTCGTAGGAACGGCCCGGTTCGAGGAAGTTCAGGTCGACGCTCAGCGTCCGTCCGTTCTCGTCGGTGATGCTGCCGAGATACCAGTCGCGGCTGCGGCGGTCGCGGCGGGCGATCGTGACGAAATCGCCGACCTCGCCGTTCAGCACGCGCGTGTCCTCCCAATCGGTCGGCACGTCGCGGATGAAGCGGAACGCGTCCGGGTATTTGGCATAGTTCTCCGGCGTGTCGGCTGCCATCACCACGGGCGAGTAGAGGACGACGTAGAGCGCCAGCTGCTTGGCGATCGTCGACAGGATGTCGCTATTGTCCGATCCCTTCAGGCTCAGCACCCCGGGCGTGAAGTCCATCGGGCCTTCCAGCATGCGGGTGAAGACCAGATTGGCCTCGTGCTCGGGCGGGTTCTTGCCCGGCCAGCTGTTATATTCCATGCCGCGCGATCCCTCGCGCGCGATCCAATTGGGATAGGTGCGGCGCAGGCCGGTGTCCTTGACCGGCTCGTGCGTGTCGATCGCCACCTTGTACTTGGCGGCGGCTTCGACGACGCGGGTATAGTGGCCGACCATCCACTGGCCCTCGTGCCATTCACGCTTGCGGGTGCCGTCCGGGTCGACTCGCTCGATCTCGCCCGCATCGGTGACATAGCCGGTCTTGACCGCCGGTATGCCGTGGCGCTGGGCGTAGGCGAAGGCGCTGTCGAACTGGCTCTCGTAGTGGCTCGCCGAGCCGCCGGTCTCGTGATGGCCGATCAGGTAGACGTTCTTCGCCTTGGCATAGCGTTGCAGTTCGTCCGCGTCGAAGTCGGGGGTAGGCTGGTCGAAGCGCATGGCGTTGCCGTCGCCGAACCAGTCGCCGTCCCAACCGACGTTCCACCCTTCGACCAGCACCCCGGGGATCCGGTTGGCACTCGCGAAGTCGATATAGGTCTTGACGTGGGCGGTGGTGGCCCCGTGCTGCGGGCCGGTCGCCCAGCTCCATTTGCCCGAGATCATGTTCCACCAAACGCCGACGAACTTGCCCGGCTTGACCCAGCTGACGTCGCCCAGCTTGTTCGGCTCGTTGAGGTTGAGCATGAGGTGGCTCATGTAGAGGCCGGGCGCGTCGTCGGCGACGATCAGCGTCCGCCACGGCGTCGCGAACGGCGCGGTGCGGGTGACCTTGGGCGCACCCGCGCCGGGGGTCAGCACCGCGCGCAGCACCGCCTTGCCCGGCTCCGCGAAGGTGTTGGTTCCTGTCGCGCCGGCCAGGTTCATGCCCGCATAATCGGTCAGCGCCGCCTCGTGGATGGCGATGTGGGTCCCATCCGCCAGCTTCATCGTGACCGGGGTGGCGGCGGTCGCGACCGCGCCGATCGGCGTCTTCTTGTACAGATACTCCTCGCGGTTCCACTCGAAAGCGGGCTTCCACCAGGCGGTGCCGTCGCCCACCACGGTGAACTGGGTCAGTTCCTCGGCGATGTTGACGGCCTTGAGCTGGGGCTGGTCGGGGAACTCGTACCGGAAGCCGACGCCGTCGTCCTGCAGCCGAAAGACCACGTCGAGAGAGCGGCGGAGCCGGTCGGTCTCGGTCAGCCGCACGCGCATCTCGGCATGGTTGTCGCGGATGGTGCGCCATTCGCCCCAAGGCTGGGTCCAGCTCGTGTCGCTCTTGGCGCGCTTCACGTCGGTGATGGCAAGGTGCCGGTCCAGCTTGGGCTGGTCGGTGAACTGGAAGCCCAGACGCGACGGCGCGACGATCAGCGTGCCGCCGCGCGTAACCGAGTAGGTGGCGTGGCCTTCATTGTCGGTCGCCACCGTTACCGCGATCCGCCCATCGGGCGAGGTCGCGACCGCGCTCGGGATCGTCGCCGCCGGCTGCGGCTTGATCGTCTCGTTGGTGACTTGCGGCGCGGGGGTGGCTTGCGGCGCGGGGGTGGCTTGCGGGGGCGCCGCGGCGGCCGACAGCGAGGCGGTGGCGAGGAGCAGCAGCTTCATGGCAAGATCCTTTCGGCGACCAACCCGGCATAGGCGCCGAGCGTCCACCCATCGATGGTGTTGACCGTGGCGAGCGTGCGCCACGCCTTCGGGTCGGCGGGCGTCCACCGGGCCGCCTCCGACCCGAGATTAACAACGCAGAGCAATGTCTCGCCGCCCTCCGACCGCTCAAAGGCGAGCAGCGTGTCGGTGACACACACGGGCGTGAGCGCGCCCGTGGCGAGCGCCGGATGCGCCTTGCGAAGCGCCACGCACGCCCGCGTCAGGTGAAGCATCGATCCCGGATCCGCCTCCTGCCGATCGACCGCGAGCGCGGGATGGTCGCCGCCGATCGGCAGCCAGGGCTCGGTGCTGGAGAAGCCGGCATGCGGCGCCTCCGCCAGCCACGGCATTGGCGTGCGCGCGCCGTCGCGCGACAAGGTCATCGGCCAGTTCGCGATCGCCTCGGGATCGCGCAGCCGCTCGAAAGGCACCTCGACCTGGGTCAGGCCCAATTCCTCGCCATTGTAGAGGAAGACGTTGCCGCGCAGGCAGACCAGCAGCAGCATCTTCAGCCGGTTGAACGCGGCGGCATGATCGGGCGTCGACCAGCGGCTGACCGCACGCGGGGCGTCGTGGTTTTCGAAGGCCCAGCTCGGCCAGCCGACCCCCGGCGCGTCGGGCCATTTGGCGAGCGCGTCGGCCACGGCGTGCGGCGTCAAAGCGGGCGCATACAGGAAGTCGAAGCCATAGGCGGTGTTGAGCCGCCGGTCGCCGGCGGTGAACGCCTTCATCTCGCGATCCGCTTCGTCGCCGCCGACCTCCGCCACGGTGAAGCGACCGTCATACTCGTCCAACGTCTCGCGGATCCGTTCGATAAAGGGGACGATGTCGGCATGGCTCTGGTTGTAGAGCTTGAGCTGGAAATCGAACGGGCGCGACCGCTCGCGATTGGTGGCGGGGGCGGGCGGGTTATCCCTCAGCGTCGGCTCGTGCATCATGAAGTTGAGCGCGTCGAGGCGGAACCCGTCGACCCCGCGGTCCAGCCAAAACCGGGCGGTGTCCAACAGCGCCGCCTGCACGCCCGGCGCGTGGACGTGCAGCTGCGGCTGTTCCTTCAGGAAGTTGTGGAGGTAATATTGGCCGCGCCGCGCGTCCCAGGTCCAGGCGGGGCCGCCGAACACCGATTGCCAATTGGACGGCGGGCTGCCGTCCGGCTTGGCGTCGGCCCAGACGTACCAGTCTGCCTTGGGGTTGGTGCGGCTGGATCGGCTTTCGGCGAACCAGCCATGCTGGTCGCTGGTGTGGCTGTAGACCTGGTCGATGATGACCCGAAGCCCCAGCGCGTGCGCGCGCGCGACCAGCGCGTCGAAATCGGACAAGGTGCCGAAGATCGGGTCGACGCCGCGGTAATCGGCGACGTCGTACCCGAAATCCCGCATCGGCGACGTGAAGAAGGGGGATAGCCAGATCGCGTCGACGCCGAGGCCGGCGACATGGTCCAGATGGGCGGTGATGCCGGGCAGGTCGCCGATCCCGTCGCCGTTGGTGTCGGCGAAGCTGCGCGGGTAGATCTGGTAAATGACCGCACCCTTCCACCATGGACGGGCTGCGGCGGGCGTGGCCGGCATCAACGGGTCTCCGCGGCGCAGACGGCATAGCCGAAGGCGGGCATGGTCAGGGTCACGCTGCCCGGCGCGCTGGCCCGGGCCGGGCAGGCGCCGGCCAGCGCGGTGAAGGCACCGGACGCTGTCTCGACCTCGATCTTCGCGGTCAAGGGGGACGGACCGGTGTTGAAGGCGAGCAACACTTCCTTGCCAGTATCGGGATCGAAGCGGGACAGTGCGAACAGGCCGGGCGCGTCGCCACGCGCGCGCACCACCTGACGCCCCCGCGTCAGGGCGCGGTGGGTGAGGCGGAGCTTGGCCAGGTCGGCGAGCTGGCGGTAGAGCGGGTGGCGCTCGTCGAAATTGGCGGCCGCAGTGGTCGCTCGCGTGCCGACCAGCGCATTGTCGTTGTAGATCGCGACCCGGCTCGCGAACATGTCCTCGCGTGCGTCCTGATCGTTGCCGTCGCCCGCGAACCCCTGCTCGTCGCCCGAGTAGATCGTCGGAACCCCGCGCAGCGTCAGCAACAGCGCGTTGCCCAGCATGACCCGCTTCAGCACCTCCGCATCGGCCGCGTTCGGGTTCGCCTCGCGCACGTCACGCGCGAAGCGGCCGTGATCGTGGTTGCCGGTGAAGGTCGGCAGGATGTCGGCACCATCGGGATAGAGGATGTCCGCCTCGACCAGCTTGGCGAGGAGTGCGGTTGGCCCGTTGTCGGCGACGACGCGCTTCACCGCTTCCTGGAACCCGAAGTCCAGCACCGCCGGGAAGCCGGTGTCGCGCGCGAAGCCGGCGAGGTAACCGGGATCGAAGCCGTCGGTCGTGACCTCGCCGAAGATGTGGAAATAGGGGATGCCGTTGGCCGCGGCGCGCGCGCGCATGGCCGGCACGAAGCTGCGCCAGAACTCCGGATTGACGTGGCGCGCGGTGTCGACGCGAAAGCCGTCCACCCCGAACCGGTCGATCCACCCGCCGAACACGTCGATCATGCCCGATACTACCCGCGGGTTCTCGGTCATCAGGTCGTCGAGCCCGCCGAAGTCGCCGGCCGTCGAACTCTCGTTCCGAAACGTGGTGCTGCCGCGATTGTGATAGAGCGTGACGTCGTTCAGCCATGCCGGCACCTTGATGCCGGCCTCGGCGGCGGGGACATAGGGCGTGTAGGCGTAGCGCGGATCGGTCAGGCGCGCGAAATTGGGCACGGTCTGGACCAGGTCGCCCGCGAAGCCGGGATTGATCGCGGTGCCGTCGGGCCGCCTCTGATAGGGATAGGCGGCGCGGTCGCGATATGGGCACTGGTCGTTGCGCGGGCACTCGCGATATTGGATCACGTCGGCGGTGTGGTTGACGATGATGTCCAGGTAGACCTTCATCCCACGCGCATGCGCGGCGTCGACGAACGCCTTCAGGTCCGCATCGGTGCCCAGGTGCGGGTCGACCGCGGTGAAGTCGGTGATCCAATAGCCGTGATAGCCGGCGCTGGCGCGCTCGCCGGTGCCCTGGACGGCCTTGTTCTTGAAGACCGGCCCCAGCCAGATCGCGGTGGCACCCAGGCGCTGGATATAGTCGAGCCGCCGGGTAAGCCCCTTCAGGTCGCCGCCATGATAGAAGCCCTTATGGGTCGGGTCGAACCCGGTGACCATGCGATCCCCGGTCAGCCCGCCGCGATCGTTGGCTGGGTCTCCGTTCTCGAACCGGTCGGGCAGCACGAAGTAGATGACCTCGTCCTGCGGCAGCCGCGCGCGGTAATCCTGCGCGGTGGCGGGGCCGGACAGCGCCAGCCATGCCAGCATGCCTGCTATCCCGGCGTTGAGACGGTAACTCGCTCCTCTGCGGCGACGATCGGGAAGACCGGAGAAACGAGCGGGAGACATCATGCGGCGGCTTCCTGTCTGATCGGCGCGGGGCAGTGCGCGGCGACAAAGGCGGCGTGGTCGGGCATGCGGGCCGCCACCGCGGCGGCGTGCCGGCGGGACAGGGCGAGGAACTCGGCGCGCTCCGGCGGCGGCAGCGTATCGGCCAGACCGTGCCGGCCCTCCGGTACGATGCCCTGGCCCAGCATGACCTGGAGCCACGCGACCTCGGTGAACAGCGCGTCGCTTTCCCGCACGATCCGGCCGGAGGCGCGGAACAGTGCGATCCGCTCGGCCAGGCTGTCGGGGATCGGCGATGCGCGCCGGTCCGTCCAGAACGGCTCCGCCCGCGCATTGGCATGATAGTGGAGGATCAGGAAGTCGCGAACGCCCACCCATTCGGCTTCGGTCAGCCGGTTGAACGCGGCGACGTCGGCGGGCGCGATCGCCGCGTCCGGCCAGAACTCCAGCAGCCGCGCGATGCCGGACTGGACCAGGTGGATGCTCGTCGACTCCAGCGGCTCCAGGAAGCCGGCCGCCAGGCCCAGCGCCACGCAGTTGCCGACCCACGCCCGTCGTCTCCGCCCCGTGGCGAAGCGGAGCGCGCGCGGCTCCGCCAGCGGCGCACCGTCCAGCCCGGCGAGCAGCGTCGCGGCCGCCTCGTCGTCCGACAGATACTCGGACGCATAGACCAGCCCGTTGCCGGTGCGGTGCTGCAGCGGGATACGCCATTGCCATCCGGCCGCCCGCGCGGTGGCGCGCGTGAACGGCAGCAGCGGTCCGGTCCGCTCGGAAGGGACCGCCAGCGCGCGGTCGCACGGGAGATGTTCCGACCAGTCGTCATACCCCGTACCGAGCGCCTGTTCGATCAGGATGCCGCGAAAGCCCGAGCAGTCGACGAACAGGTCGCCGTCGATCCGGCGTCCGTCGCGGAGCATCAGCCCGGCGATGCCGGCCGGCCCGCGCAGGACTTCGCCGACCTCTCCCTCGACCCGTTCGACGCCGCGCGCCTCCGCGTAGCGGCGCAGAAAGGCGGCATACAGCCCGGCATCGAAGTGAAACGCCCAAGCGATCCCGCTCGGCAGGTCCGGCCGGCCCGGGTCGCGCGCGAAACGGGCCGCCGATGCGGCCTGTGCACCCGCCGAATGGTCCCACAGCGACGATCCGTCCTGGCCGGCAAGCCAGTGGTGATGGAACGGGACCAGACCCGCGCCGCGTCCGATCGTGCCGAACGCGTGGATGTAGCGGCTGGCCTCGCCCGACCAGCCGGCGAACTCGATGCCCAGCTTGAACGTGCCGGCGGTCGCAGCGACGAAGCGATCCTCGTCGATGCCCAGACCTTGATTGAACAGGCGCAGCTGCGGAATCGTGGCCTCGCCGACGCCCACCGTGCCGATCGCGTCCGATTCCACCAGGCACA
>Ga0325400_1002558_pt1 | contig 16050 bp, 15 predicted proteins | sample PopdelMetagenome_2_FD_205662 | JGI IMG/M metagenome (GOLD analysis project Ga0325400, IMG submission 205662) | Populus deltoides microbial communities from Bellville, Georgia, United States - Xylem-PdKOR-R1 | ecosystem: Host-associated > Plants > Phyllosphere > Stem > Wood/Secondary xylem... | reverse complement strand
GCCGCGACCCGCCGCCTCCAGGCGAACGCCGCCCTCGCCGCGGGCGAGCTCGCCGCCCGTCGCGGACGGCTGGAGCGGGAACGGGTCGCGCTCGCCCGGCTGGAGGCGGTTCACCGCGCCCGCGCGCGGACGCTCGGCCGCGATGCGATGGGCGAGCAGGACCGCGCGCTGGCGCTGGGGGAGCGGGCACGCGACCTGATCGACCGCCTCGGGCAGGAGGGGCGGGCGGCGGTGACGGCGGAGGAGCTGGCGGCCCTGCCCGCGCCCATACCCCGCCCGGTCGGCGGCGGCGGCCTGCCCCCGCCCGCGGTCGCCGTCTACCGCCTGCCGGTCACCGGCCGCCTGGTCACCGGGTTCGGGGAGGTCTCGCGCAGCGGCGTTCGCGCCCGCGGCCTCACGCTCGCGGTCGCGCCGGGCACGGCGGCGGTCGCCCCCGCGGGCGGGACCGTCCGCTATGCGGGCCGCTTCCGCAGTTTCGGCACGGTGGTCATCCTCGACCATGGCGACGGCTGGTCGACCACCCTCACCGGGCTCGCCGCCACGCCGCTCACCCGCGGCGCGACGGTGGCCGCGGGCGCCCCGCTCGGCCGCGCCGGCGACGGCGAGCCCGAGGTCACGGTGGAGCTGCGCCGCCGCGGCCGCCCGGTCGACCTCCTCGCGCTGGCGGGGGCCGGGCCGGGCTAGCGTCCGGCATCCCCGGAACGGGGGCGGTGCCGCCCCGCTCTCCCGTGACCGGATCGGATCCCGGACCGCCCCGCGGCGGGAGGCCGCGCAGGGACGGCGACCATCATCCGACCGTGGCAGCGGGCACGCCGCGTCAGCCCCGGTTCAGCCGCGATGCGCTTTGCCGTCCCTCGGCTTTCCGCTATGACCGCGGGCGAGCCCCCGAACGTCAGGACCTCCGATGCGCCGCCCGTTTCTCGCCGCCGCCGCCGCCGCTCTACCGGTCGTGGGCGCGCTGTCGCTGGTCCCGCTGGCCACCTCGGCGATGGCCGCGGCGGACACCGCGACCTATCGCGATTTCGACCAGTTCATGGACGTGTTCAACCGGATCAAGGCGAACTATGTCGACCAGGTCGACGACAAGAAGCTGATCAAGGGCGCGATCGACGGCATGCTCGCCAGCCTCGACCCGCATTCGAGCTACGTCGACGCGCTCGACTTCGACAACCTCCGCATCCAGACGGAAGGCAATTACGGCGGCCTGGGCCTCACCGTCTCGATGGAGGACGGCGCGATCAAGGTCGTCGCCCCGCAGGAGGACACCCCCGCCGCCCGCGCCGGGGTCAAGGCGGGCGACTACATCACCCATATCGACGGCAAGCTCGTCTACGGCCAGTCGCTGGACGAGGCGATCGGCCAGATGCGGGGCAAGCCCGGCACCAAGATCGCGTTGACCCTGGTCCGCCCCGGCCGCGACAAGCCGCTGGACGTCGCCATGATGCGCGAGGTGATCGTCCAGCGCCCGGTCAAGTGGGAGGTGCGCGGCCAGGTCGGCTACATCAACATCAACACCTTTTCCGAGAATACCGGCGCCGACACCCGCGCGGCGATCGTGGCGATCGACAAGTCGCTGGGGCACAAGCCGCTGGGCTACGTCGTCGACCTGCGCGACAATGGCGGCGGGCTGCTGACCCAGGCGATCGCGGTCTCCGACGCCTTCCTCGACCGCGGCGAGATCGTCTCCCAGCGCGGCCGCGGCAAGGACGAGATCGAGCGCTACTTCGCCAGGCCCGGCGACAACGCCGCCGGGCTGCCGGTGGTGGTGCTCACCGACGCCGGCACCGCGTCCGCGTCCGAGATCGTCGCGGGCGCGATCCAGGACCACCACCGCGGGCTGGTGATGGGCGAGCGGACGTTCGGCAAGGGATCGGTCCAGACGCTGATCCCGATGGGACCGTCGACCGCGCTGCGCCTGACGACGGCACGCTACTACACCCCTTCCGGCCGCTCGGTGCAGGAGGGCGGGATCGAGCCCGACATCGCCGTCCCCCAGATCAGCGACCCCGACTACAAGAGCCGCCCCGTCTTCCGCGAGGCGGACCTCAGGCGCCACCTGGTCAACGAGGTCACCGGCGACAACAAGATCCTGGAGGAGGACGCGAAGACCGACCCCCGCTTCGCGATGACCCCGGACGAGCTCAAGAAGCAGGGGATCGAGGATTTCCAGCTCTGGTACGCGCTGAAGACGGTGGCACGGCTCGGCGGCCCGACCCAGGTCGCGGCGGTGACCCGGTCGATGGTGAAGACGCCCGCGAAGTGAGGCCGACCTCCACTTCCCGAAACCGTTCGTCCCGAGCGAAGTCGAGGGGCCCGGCCGAGCGGAGCCGAGGCCTTCTCGGCTCCGCCCGAAGGGGCGTCTCGACATCGCTCGGGACGAACGGAGAGGGGGTGGCGTGATGCAGACCAGCGCCCGCACCCCCACGCTCCTCGCGCTGCTCCTCCCCGCCGCGCTCCTCGCCGGCGCATGGATCGCGCAGCTCGGCTTCGGCCTCTACCCGTGCGAGATGTGCCACTGGCAGCGCTGGCCGCACTACGCCGCGGTGGTGGTCGCCGCCGCCGCGCTCGCGCTGCCGGGACAGCGCCGCCCGCTCACCATCCTCGCCGCGCTGCTGATCGCCGCCTCCGGGGTGATCGCCGTACTCCACGCCGGGGTCGAGTATGGCTGGTGGAGAGGCTTCACCGCCTGCACCGCCACCGCGCGCATCACCGGTGCGACGGCGGCGGAGCGGCTGGACCAGATCATGCACGCCCCGCTGGTCCGCTGCGATCACGCGCCCTGGACGTTGGCGGGCATCTCGCTGGCCGGGTTCAACGCGATCCTGTCGCTCGCTGGTGCGTTGGTGATCCTCACCCTGACGAGGAGAGCACGATGAGCTGGAAACCCGGCGACCGTACCGAAGCGACCCATTCGATGATCCGCGTCGACCAGGCGGGCGAGTACGGCGCGACCCGTATCTATGCGGGGCAGCTCGCGGTGCTCGGCGACCGCCACCCGTCCGCGCGCGCCATCCACCACATGGCCGCGCAGGAGGAGCGCCACCGCGCCTTCTTTGACGACCTCATCGCGAAGCGCGGCGTCCGCCCGACGATCCTGCAACCGTTCTGGAACGTCGCCGGCTTCGCGCTCGGCGCGGTGTCGGCGGCGATCGGGCCGGAGGCGGCGATGGCCTGCACCGCCGCGGTCGAGACCGAGATCGACAAGCACTACCAGGAGCAGCTCGACGCGCTCGGCGACAGCGATCCCGAACTGAGCGGGGCGATCGCCGACTTCCAGGCCGAAGAGCTCGAACACCGCGACCACGCGATCGGCGCCGGGGCCGAGAACGCGGTCGCCTACCCGCTGATGTTCCAGGTGATCCGTCTCGGCTGCAAGGTCGCGATCGCCGCCGCCAAGAGGATATGATGAAGCTCGTTCTCGCCCTGACGCCCTTGTTCATCGGCGCGGTCCCCGCAGCGGCGCAGCAGGCCGCCGGCCCCGGGCTCGAACGCCGCCCGGCGGGCTCGGCGGCGCTGGGCGAGGTGCCCAAGCGTGCGCCGATCGACGGCGTGCTCGTCCTCTACGGCAACGAGCGCTGCCCGACCAACGCGAACGGCGACGAGATCGTGATCTGCGAGCGTCGGTCGGCGCAGGAACAATATCGCATGCCCAAGGAGCTGCGCGAGTTCGTCGTCACCCCGCAGAACGAGAGCTGGGCGGCGCGGGCGCAGGCCACGGTTGACGAGGGCGTCGGGGCGAGCGCGGTGGGCAGCTGCTCGGTGGTCGGCCCCGGCGGCCAGACCGGGTGCGCCAACCAGCAGTTCCGCGCCTACGGCCGCGCCAAGGCGGCGCGCGAGGCGGAGGCGCGGCAGGCGCCGTAACGCGGCTGCGCTTCCCCGGTCGGCGCGGCACCGCGCGGCTGTTTCCCCGCGCTCGAAGCCCGTACCGCGATCCGCCTCCGGCATGCTAACGGACGGCGATGCACGATCCGCCGGCCCCACGTACACGAGCACCCCGGCGCGATGCGCAACGGCGTCGCGAGGCGTTGCTGACCGCCGCGACGTCGTGCTTCCAGCAATTCGGCTACGACGTCCCGCTGGAGGTCGTCGCCGACCGGGCCGGGGTCGGGCGCGGCACCCTGTACCGCAACTTCAAGGATCGCGAGGCGCTCGCGCTGGCGATCTTCACGCGCGAGATCGACCGGTTCGAGGACGGGTTCGATCCGGCGGCGCCGATCGAGGCGAACCTCGGCAAGATGATCCGGCAGGGCGCCCCGGCCGCCGCCCTGTTCCGCCGCATCGCCGCCGACCTGAAGCAAAGCGACGCCAACCTCGCCGCCTTTGAAGCGCTGGGCGCCCGCCTGGAAGCGCTTCTCGCCCCGGCCGTGGAAAAGGCGCGCGCGCGTGACGAGATCGACCGGGCGGTGACGCCCGCCGACCTCGTGCTGGCGCTGCAGATGGTCGGCGGCCTGCTTTATCCGTTCATGGGCGACGAGGAGGTCGCCATGCACATCAACGCCGCGCTGGGGCTGCTGCTGCGGGGGATCCGCCCGCGCTGAGGTCCGCCGCCGGCTCGCTCCAGCCGAGCCCGAGCGCCTTGTTGACCGCGATGAAGCTCTGGGTCAGCTGCGCCTTGGCCTGCGCCACCGCGCTGGCGGCGGAGAGGCGTTGGCGCTCGACGTCTAGCTGGTCGATCAGCGTCGCGGTGCCCGCGGCGACCCGCCGGCGGTTGAGCGCGGCGGCACGGGTCGCGGTCGCCTCCGCCCGGACGAGCTGGCCGAGCTGCGCCCGGGTGTTGCCGAAGCGCGACAGCGACGTCTCCGCGTCGCCGAGCGCCTCCAGAACCGTGCGGCGATAGGTGGCGTCCGCCTGGTCCCGCTGTGCCTCGGCGACGCGGATCGCGGCCCGGTTGCGGCCGAAGTCCAGGAACGACCAGTTGAGCGACGGCGCGATCAGCGTGGTGAGGTTGCCCAGGTCGAACACGTCGCCGGGCGACGTGCCGCCGAGCCCGAGCAGCCCCATGAAGCGGATGCCCGGCAGCGCCTTGGCCCTGTTGACGCCGATGCCGGCGGTGGAGGCGGCGAGCTGGCGCTCGGCGGCGCGCACGTCGGGGCGGTGCGCGATCAGCGTCGCCGGGTCGCCGATCGCCACGGCGGCGGGGGGCAGGGGCACGGGAACGACCGTGCCGAGCGTCGCGTCGAGGGTGCCGGGCGTGCGCCCGGTCAGGACCGCCAGCTGGTCCAGATACTCGTCCCGCTGCGCGCCCAGCGGGATCGCTTCCGCCTCCGTGCTCTCCAGCTGGTTCCGCAGCCGCTCCAGGTCCAGCCGCGACGCGGTGCCGCGTCCCTCGCGCTGACGGTTGAGGTCGAGCTGCTGCCGTTGCAGGCGGGTGGAAGCGGCGTTCAGCCTGATGCGCTGCTGCACGTCGCGCAGGTTCACATAGGCCTGGGCGACCTGCGCCGACAGCGACACCTGCGCGTCGGCGAGGTCGGCGGTGCGCGCGCCGACGGTGGCGCGCGATTGCTCCACCCCGCGCCGCAGCCCGCCGAACAGGTCCGGCTCCCACGAGGCGTTGAGGCCGAGATTGTAGAAGTTGAGGCTGGAGCCGGTCGACTCGCCACCCGTCTGGCCGGTGGCGTCGCTGCCCGTTCCGTCGCCGGCCGCCGTTCCGGCGGTGCCGATCCCGACGCCGGGCAGGTCGGCGCGCAGGTACGTCGCCATCGCGCTGACGCTGGGCAGTTGCCCGGCGCGCTGCTGGCCGAGCTGCGCCTGCGCCTCGCGGATGCGCGCGGTCGCCTGGTCGATGGTCGGGCTGTGCGCGAGCGCGTCGTCGACGAGGGTGGTGAGGAGCGGGTCGCCCAGCCCCTCCCACCAGCGCGCCAGACCGGGCGCGGCCGTCAGCGCCGGGTCGGACGCCCGCACGAAGCCGCCGCGCGCGGCGGCGTCCGACGCGGCGGCCGGCGGTCCCTTGTAGTCGGGGCCGACGACGCACCCGGCGAGCAGGACGGAGGAGAGGAGGACGGGGAGTATGTTGCGCATCAGTGCACCGTGGCCGGCTTTGCGTTCTTGGGCAGGGGTTTCAGGAACAGGATCAGCGGCAGCACGACGAACGTGCCCGCGCCCATGATCCAGAAGATGTCGTTGTAGGTCATCACCAGCGCCTCCGCCCGAATCTGCTGCGCCAGCAGCCGAAGGCCGCCCGTCCGGTCGCCCACCGCCTGCGACAGTCCGCCGACATAGGTCTGCACCGACGGGCTGTTGGCGTTCAGCGTCTCCTCCAGCCGGCGCGAGTGCAGCCACATGCGCTGGTCCTGGAGGATGGAGATTCCCGCCAGCGCCAGGCTGCCGCCCAGGTTGCGCACCGCGTTGAACAGCCCGGACGCGTCCCCCGCGTCTTCCGCCGGGACGGAACGCACCACCGCCTGACTGAGGAACAGCATGCCCAGGATCTGGCCGACCCCGCGCATCAGCTGCGACGCGGTGAAGTCCCCGCCCGCCGACTGGGCGGTCAGGTTCGCGTCGAGCAGCGCGGCCGCGCCCATGATGACCAGCCCCGCCGCCACCGCGATGCGGATGTCCAGCGTCCGGAGCAGGACGGGCACGATCGCCATCATGAACAGGCTGGGGATGCCCGACAGCAGCACCACCTTGCCCGATTGCAGCGCGTTGTAGTCGGCGAGCTGGGCGAGGAACTGCGGGATGGCGTAGCTGGTGCCGTAGAGCACGATGCCCAGCACGACCCCCATCAGCGCCACCGACCCGAACTGCCGGTCGAGCAGCAGGCGGAGCTTGATGATCGGCCGCCGTGCGGTGAACTGCCCCCAGAACAGCAGCGCGAAGCCCACCAGCATGGTCACGAACATGGTCCGGATGAGTTCGGACGAGAACCATTGCTCGCGCTGCCCGTCCTCCAGGAACACGGTGAGGCCGCCCAGCCCCAGCGCCAGCCCGGCGATCCCCTTCCAGTCAGCCTCGCCGAACAGGTGCAGCTTGGCCTTCTCGTGCGGCAGTCCGACCAGCAGCAGGGTGACCAGCGCCGCGCAGATCGGCACGTTGAGGAAGAAGGCGTAGTGCCAGCTGATGTTCTCGGTCAGCCAGCCGCCGATCAGCGGGCCCAGCACCGGCCCCAGGATCGCGGTGACGCCGAACGCCGCGATGCCGATCGGCTGCTGCGACGGCGGCAGGCGCTGGGCGATGATGGTCTGCGCGGTGGGGATCATCGCGCCGCCGGTGAAGCCCTGCCCCACCCGCCCCACGATCATCATCGGCAGGGTGGTGGACACGCCGCACAGCACCGAAAAGGCGGTGAACAGCCCCGCCGCGATCAGCAGGAAGGTGCGCAGGCCGAGCATCCGCTCCAGCCAAGCGGCCATCGGGATGATGACGATCTCCGCGACCAGATAGGCGGTCGCGATCCACGTGCCCTCGGTGCCGCTGGCGCCGATCTCCCCCTGGATCACCGGCAGGGCCGAATTGACGATGGAGATGTCCAGCGTCGCCATCAGCGCGCCCAGCGTCCCCGCCGCCACCGCCAGCCACGCGCCCAGATCGGCCTTGTCCGCCCCGGTCGGACGGGCGCGCGCGCCCTTCACCGCCGCCCCGGCCATCTCAGCGGGCCCGCTCGCGCTCCGTGACCCGCCTCTGCTGGTCGCGGATGCGGTCGATCTCGTCGCGGGCGGCGATGGTGTCCACCGTCACCGTCACCGACAGGCCCGGACGCAGCAGCCGCCGCGCGGCGGGCGTCGCCTCGATCGAGACGCGCACCGGCACGCGCTGGGTGATCTTGGTGAAATTGCCCGTCGCGTTCTGCGGCGGCAGCAGCGAGAACTGCGCGCCGGTGCCGGGGGCCAGGCTCTCGATCCGGCCCTTCAGCTCGATGCCGTCCAGCGCATCGACCTGGATCGACACCGGCTGGCCGGGGCGCATCAGCGCGAGCTGCGTTTCCTTGAAGTTGGCGGTGACGTAGAGCCGGTCGAGCGGCACCAGCGACATCAACCGCGTGCCGGGCTGGACATACTGGCCGACCGTCACCGTCCGGTCGCCCACCCGGCCGCCGATCGCCGCCTTCAGCACCGTCGCCCCGACATCGACGTCGGCGGCGGCGAGCTGGGCGCGCGCGGCGCGTCCCTGCGCCTCGCCCTGGCGCACCTGCCCGGCGAGCGAGCCGATCCGGCGCTGCTGGCCGGCGAGCGCGGCGCGCTGCACCAGGACGTCCTGCGCGGACTGGCGCGCCGGCGCCTCCAGCTGCGCCAGTTGCTGGCGCGTTTCGGCGCCGGCGGCGGCGAGCGGGCGGTAACGGGCGACCTCGCCCGCGTCGTACGCGGCCTTGGCCCGTGCCGCGGCGAGCTGCGCCCGCGCCTGGTCGATTGTGGCATATTGTTCGCGGACCTGCGAGCGCGCGGCGTCGGCCTGCGCGGCGGCGACCGCGATCTGCGCCTCGGCCTGCGCCGCCTGCGCGCGGGCGTTGCGCGGGTCGATCCTGACCAGCGGCTGGCCCGCGCGCACGTCCGCATTCTCCGCGACGAGCACCTCGGCGACATAGCCCGCGACGCGCGGCGACACCGTCACCGTGTCCGCCCGGACCTGGGCGTCGTCGGTCGTCTGGAGGTATTTGCCGTGGGCCTCGTAGCGCAGGAACCATGCGGCGCCCGCCGCCAGGGCAACGAGCACCAGCACCAGCAGGATGGCCTTGGCCCGCCCGCTCAGCTTGCGGGCCGGGGCCGCGCCCGCCTCGTCGTCCGCCGGCGACTGATCCGGATCGTGCACGGCAGGGTCGGGGTCGTGCTGTGGTCGGTCACCAGGCATGGAGGGTCGGCCCGCTACGTTCTGTGGGGTAAAGGTCGGCACGGGATCACCGTGGCGGGCGGCAGATAGGCGGACAGAACGTCCGGTACAAGTCTTCCCGGACAGATTGTCCGGTTATAAGGACGGCCCCGGTCCGGCGACTCGGACCTGTATCGAGATGCCATCATGCCCGACGTGCCCCACCACCCCGCCCCGCCCGCGGCCGCAATCCTGACCGACGGCGATTTCCGCACTGCGGTCGCGCCCATCCTGCCGGTTCTCGACCGGTACGCGCGACGGCTGGTCGGCACCACCGACATCGACGACCTGGTGCAGGACACGCTGCTGAAGGCGTGGGCGGCGCGGGCGAGCTTCCGGCCGGGCAGCAACCTGCGCGCCTGGCTGATCCGCATCGCGCGCAACACCTTCCTGTCCGGGCGGCGTCGCGCAGGGCGGCAGGTTCTGTGGGAGGCCGACGACCTCGCGCGCGCGCTGGTGACCGCGTCGGATCAGGAAACGCCGATCATGCTCGCCGATCTGGGCACGGCGATCGCGAACCTGCCCGACCGGCAGCGGCGCGCGTTCGAGCTGGTCGCGGTCGAGCGCCTGTCCTACGAGGATGCGGCGGGCAGGCTGGGCGTGGAACTCGGCACGCTGAAGAGCCTGACGTCGCGTGCGCGCGCCGCCCTGGCCGAAACGCTGGACCCGCCGGCCGAAGCCGTCGCCGCCGCCCCGCCACCCGCCGATCCGCCGCGGCCCGCCGCGCGCCCCGCATCCGCGACCATCTACCGGCGGTGGAAGGCGTCCGGGGGCCGCGTGATCGGCCTCCCGCCGGCCGCTGCGACCGCCTGATCGCATCGCCGGCCGCGCAACGGTAGCGATGCGGCATCCCCGGTCCGAGAAGCCGCGCCGCCCGACCGGCTGGAGCCCCACCGCAAGCGCCGTCGCCCTTGCGCCCTATCCGCCGGGAAGGGCCGACGACCCCCGCTGTCGGCGGGCGGGATGATCGGGGATCGACTTCTTCCCGCCCGGGGCCGATCGGGCGACCTTCGGCGGCACGGGGATGCCCCGGCGACGGGCCGGGCCGGTCGCACCGATCGGCGCTGTCCCGGAGCGCGCGACGCCGCTAGGTTCCCGGCCATGCCCGTCCCCCTGCCCGCGCTCCACGCTGCGCTCGGCCGTCCCGCCGTCGCGGCGCCCGCACGCGGGGAGCGCGTCCGATCGGGACGCGGCGGCGACGTGCCGCATCGCCGCGCCGTCGCCGCCGCCGCCGCCCGGACACCCGTCGCTCCATGACCCGCGTCAGGATCGTCCTCTTCCTTCTCGTCTGGGCGAGCTGCTCGTGGTTCGGGTCGTGGGAGCTCAATCCCAACACCGCCACCCGGATGTTCGCGGCGCTGTCGATCGTCGAGGACGGCGACGCCACCATTGACGAATGGGACGCGCTGACCATCGACAAGGCGCGGTTCGGCGGCCACCTCTATCTCGACAAGGCCCCCGGCATGACGCTGATGGCACTGCCCGCGACCGGCGCGATGGCGCTGGCCTCGCCGACGCGCGCGCGCGACTTCGCGGCCAAGGATTTCGGCAACCGGCCGCTCGCCGACTTCCTGCGCGCGCGCACCCGGCTGGCAGTGGCGACCGGCCCCGCGCTCCTCACCGCGCTCGCCGCGGTGCTGCTGTTCGACCTCGCGCTCGGCGTCACCGGCAGCGCACCGGGCGCGCTCGTCGCGAGCCTCGGCTACGCGCTCGGCACGCCGGCCTGGGGCTGGTCGACGACGCTGTTCGGCCATGCCGGCGTCGCGGCGCTGTTCGTGGTCGCGTGCTGGGCGACGTGGCGCGGCGGCGGGAGCGGCCGGCGGCGCTATCCCGCGATCCTGGGGGCGAGCCTGGGCTGGGCGGTGGTGGTCGAACACCAGGCGGTGCTCGCGGCGGGCGCGATCGCGCTGTGGGCGGTGCTCAGGACATGGCCGCTGGCGTGGCGGTGGCGCTTCCTCGCCGTCGCGGCGGCGGCGGGCGTCGCCGCGCTGCTCCCCCTTCCCGGCTACAACCTGTTCGCGTTCGGGACGCCCTTCCGGCTCGGTTACCAGGGCGTGGTCGGGTTCGAGGGCATGGACCGCGGGCTGTTCGGGCTCGGCGGGCCGGACTTGCGGGTGGTGTGGTCGATCCTGTTCGGCACCTATCGCGGGCTGGCCTGGGTGGCGCCGGTGCTGGTGCCGGCGGCGCTCGGGCTCGACCGGCTACCCGCGCGCGGGCTGGTCCGCACCGTCGCCGCCGTCGTGGTGATCGCGCTCCTCGTCAACGCCGCCTACTACTATTGGGACGGCGGCAACGCCACCGGCCCGCGCCACGCGCTGCCGCTGGTGGGGGTGCTGGCGCTGGGGCTCGCGGGCTGGTGGCGGGCGGCGGGCACCGGCGGCCGGGTCGTCGCCGCGGCGCTGCTGGCGGTGTCGATCGCGATCAACGCCGCGATCGCCTCGGCGGAAATCTTCGCGCCGCCGCAGTACGACAATGCGCTGGCGGGTGCGGTGTGGCCGCGCTTCGCCGCCGGCGATCTCCGGACGCTGCCGAGCGAGTGGTGGGGCTGGACGCCGTGGCACGGCTTCGCGCTGTGGGCGGTGGCGGCGGCCGCCGCGATCGGCTGGCTGGGGTGGCGCACGACCATCCTCGATCGGGAGAAGAGAGCATGACCGACCCGCTCCACATCGCCTTTCTGCTGTTCCCCGACGTCACCCAGCTCGACCTGACCGGCCCGGCGCAGTTCCTGTCGCGGATCGGCCGGGTAAGCTACGTCGCCGCCACCCGCGATCCGGTCCCCACCGAGGCGGGGTTCGCGATCGTGCCGACCGCCACCTACGACGAGGTGGACGATGCCGACATCCTGTGCGTGCCGGGCGGCATGGGCATCACCTCGGTGATCGACGACGACCGGGCGATGGCCTGGGTGGCCGGGGTCGGCGGAACCGCCCGCTGGGTGACCAGCGTGTGCACCGGCTCGCTGATCCTCGGCGCGGCGGGTCTGCTTGTCGGCTACCGGGCGACGACGCACTGGGCGTGGCACGACCATCTCGCGCTGTTCGGCGCGGAACCCGTCAGCGCGCGCACGGTGGTCGACCGCAACCGGGTGACCGGCGGCGGGGTGACCGCGGGGATCGACTTCGCCTTGACCCTGATCGCCGAGGTGAAGGGCGAACAGGTCGCCAAGGTCATCCAGCTCGGGCTCGAATATGATCCGCAGCCGCCGTTCAGCTGCGGATCGCCCGACCGTGCCGACGCCACCACCCGCGCCATCCACGACCGGCACATCGCGCGGATCGCCCCCGCCCGCGACGCGGCGCTGCGCGCGGCGGCGCTCAGGCGCGGTTTCGCCTGATCCCGCGGATGCGGTGCCAGAGATAGGCACCCGCGAGCGCCACCAGCACCAGCCCGATCGCGAGGTCCGCCTGGTGGAAGAAGGCCTTGAGCCGCGGGTCGCTGTTCCACTTGTCGCCCAGCACCATCCCCACCCAGGCGAGCGCCAGGCAGAACGGCCAGGACCCGATGAATGTGTAGAGGTGGAACGGCACCAGCGGCATCCGCGCGACGCCGGCCGGAAAGGCGATAAAGGTGCGGATGACGGGCAGCAGCCGCCCGATGAGCACCGCCAGATTGCCCCAGCGCGCGAAGAAGCGGTCGGCGGCGTCGAGCTCGTCCGCGCCGATCAGCAGGTATCGTCCCCACCGCTCCGCCACCGGCCGCCCGCCGCGCTTGCCCACCTCATAGGCGACGATCGAGCCGAGGTTGCAGCCGATCGCCCCGGCGGTCGCCGCGAGGTAGAGGTTGAACTGGCCGGTGGACACCAGATAGCCCGCGAACGGCATGATCAGCTCGGACGGCAGCGGCACGCACGCGCTCTCGATCGCCATCAGGAGCGCGATGCCGGCATAGCCGCCCGCGGAGATCACCGCGATGACGAAGCCGGCGAGGACGGCGATGATCTTCTCGAACATGGGCGCGGGGTGTGGGGGATGGGGCCGGACCGGTCAACCGGAACCGCCGGAGCCCGGCATCGGTTGGGGCGCGCATGACCGACACCTATCCCGACTTCGCCCTCAACGACGGCCGCACCATGCCCCGGCTCGGCATGGGCACCTGGCAGATCGACGATTCGCAGGCCGCGATGGTCGTCCGCAAGGGGCTCGACCTCGGCTACCGGCTGGTCGACACCGCCGCGATCTACGGCAACGAGCGCGGGGTCGGCGACGGCTTCAAGGGCGAATCGTACGCGGACGGCGGCGCGTTTCTCACCACCAAGCTGTGGAACGACCGCCAGGGCGATGCCGCGGCGGCGCTGGACGAGAGCCTGGCGCTGCTCGGCGTCGAGGCGGTCGACCTCTACCTGATGCACTGGCCGGTCCCGCGCGACGACCGCTACGTCGAGGCTTGGAAGGCGATGATCGCACTGCGCGACGCGGGCAAGGCGCGCTCGATCGGGGTGTCCAACTTCCTGCCCGAGCATCTCGACCGGCTGGAGGCGGAGACCGGGGTGGTCCCCGCGGTCAACCAGATCGAGCTTCACCCGCACTTCCAGCAGCGCGAGGCGCGGGCGTACCACGAGGCGCACGGCATCGTGACCCAGAGCTGGAGCCCAATCGGGCAGGGCAAGGGTTTGCTGGAGGACGAGACGATCGCCGGCATCGCCGTCCGGCACCACCGCTCGGCGGCGCAGGTCGTGCTCGCCTGGCACCTCGCCCACGGCCTGTCGGTGATCCCCAAGGCGTCGGGGGCGGAGCACCTCAGCGACAACCTAGCCGCGCTCGACCTCAAGCTCGACGACGACGACATTGCCGCGATCGACGCGCTCGACCGCGAGGATGGCCGGCTCGGCCCGGATCCCCGCACCTTCTGACCACCCGTCACCCCGGCGAAGGCTGGGGTCCATGGCCGATGCCGGCGCCACGCCGGAGAGACATGGCTTCCGGTCTCCGCCGGGATGACGCGAAAAGACGGCGGCGGAGGCGTTCGGGCCCGATCGGGCCGCTCACCCCAGCGCCGCGACGCCCCGCGTCAGGAAGAACACCGCCGCCGACACCAGCCCGGCGGCGGGCAGCGTCACGAACCAGGCGATGATGATCCGCTGCGCCACGTTCCAGCGGACCGCCGACAGCCGCCGCGCCGCGCCGACCCCGACGATCGACCCGGTGATGGTGTGGGTGGTGGAGATCGGGATGCCGCCGACATTGGCGATGAACAGCGTGATGGCGCCGCCGGTCTCCGCGCAGAAGCCCTGTGCCGGGGTCAGCCGGGTGATCTTGGATCCCATGGTGTGGACGATCCGCCACCCGCCCGACATGGTGCCCAGCGCGATCGCGGAATAGCAGGCGATCACCACCCAGAACGGCACGTAGAAGGTGTCGCCGAGCATCCCCTGGCTGTAGAGCAGCACCGCGATGATCCCCATGGTCTTCTGCGCGTCGTTGCCGCCGTGACCCAGGCTGTACATCGCCGCCGAGAGGAGCTGGAGCTTGCGGAACCGCTTGTCGACGGCGAGCGGGGTGGAACGGATGCTCGCCCACGCCACCACCAGCACCAGGCACAGCGCCAGCACCATGCCGGTCAGCGGCGCGACGAAGATGCCCGCGACGGTCAGCGCCACGCCCTTCCAGACCACGCCCGAGAAGCCGACCTTGGACAGCCCGGCGCCGAGCAGCCCGCCGATCAGCGCATGGCTGGACGATGACGGAATGCCCTTCACCCAGGTCAGCACGTTCCAGAAGATCGCCCCCGCCAGCGCCGCCCAGATCACGCCCGCGTCGATCAGGTCGGCCTTCACGATCCCCTTGCCGATGGTGTTGGCGACGTGCTCGCCGAACACCAGCAGCGCCAGGAAGTTGAACGACGCCGCCCACACCACCGCCCATTGCGGCTTCAGAACGCGGGTCGAGACAATGGTGGCGATCGAGTTGGCGGCGTCGTGGAGCCCGTTCAGGAAGTCGAACAGCAACGCCACGCCGATCAGGAGGACCAGCAGGGTGAAGGAGATCATCGCCGTCGTGCCCCGGTCAGGCGTGGTCGATCACGAGACCCTGGATCTCGTTCGCCACGTCCTCGCACCGGTCGATCACCCGTTCCAGATGATCCAGTATCTCACGCCCGACCACGAAGCGCATCGGCTCGTCCTGGAACTTGCCGTAGATCGCCTTCAGCCCCTTGGCGTGGGCGGCGTCGCCCTCGCCCTCGATGCGGACGATCTCCTCGGTGATGCCGTTCAGCCTGTCGCCGTTCTTGTTGATCTGGCGCAGCAGCGGGATGGCGGTGGCAATCAGCCCCGCGCAGCGGACGATGATCGCCGCCATCTCGCGCATCTCGGGCTCGAACTCCCGATAATCGTACAGCGCGATCGCGCTGGCGGTCTGGTTCATCTGGTCGACCGCGTCGTCCATGACCCCGATCAGGTCGATGATCGCCGACCGGTCGAACGGGGTCACGAACACCTTGCGCACGTCCTGGAGGACGTCGCGGGTCAGGTCGTCGGCCTCGTGCTCCAGCCGGACGATCTCGGCGAGCTGCGCGTCGATCCGCCCGCCGTCGCTGAACAGCTGCGACAGCGCGTCCGCGCCTTTGACCAGCGTCGCGGCGTGCGCCTCGAACTGCTCAAAGAACCGCCCCTGGGTGGGCATCAGCGACTGGAACCAGCCAAGCATCGGAAACTCCCTGACCCGGCCGCCATCGGCCGGACACCCGCGCGCCCTTACAGAGGTTAGCGCGCGACGCCAGACGCCATGCGCGGCGGGTGTTGCGGTTCCGTGACAGCGGGTCCCGGCGCCGGACGCGGCGGCGGCGGCGTCAGGCGAAATGCAGCCGCCGGTATCGTCCGCGGAAATAGAGCAGCGGGTCGCGCCGCGGCTCGAACCTGACCCGCTGCACCCGCCCGACCAGGATCACGTGGTCGCCCGCGTCGTGCCAGGCGTGGCGGGTGCAGTCGAAGCTCGCCAGGCTGTTCTCGACGATCGGCGCGCCGGTCTCCCACGTCTCCCACGGGGTCGCCGCGAAGCGGTCCTCGGTCCGGCTCGCGAACCGCCCCGACACGGTCTGCTGGCCGATATGGAGGACGTTGACCGCGAACGCGTCGGCCGCCGCGAACCAGGGCAGCGACGATGCGCTCCTGGCGAGGCAGACGAGGAGCAGCGGCGGGTCGAGCGACACGCTGGTGAAGCTGTTGGCGGTCAGCCCCACCGGCCGCCCCTCGCCGTCGCGGGTGGTGACCACCGTCACCCCCGTCGCGAAGCAGCCCAGCGCGTCGCGCAG
>Ga0325400_1002557_pt1 | contig 16053 bp, 10 predicted proteins | sample PopdelMetagenome_2_FD_205662 | JGI IMG/M metagenome (GOLD analysis project Ga0325400, IMG submission 205662) | Populus deltoides microbial communities from Bellville, Georgia, United States - Xylem-PdKOR-R1 | ecosystem: Host-associated > Plants > Phyllosphere > Stem > Wood/Secondary xylem... | reverse complement strand
TTACTAAAACAGTGACCTGCTTGTGATCTTTATCTTGTTTTCACGGGAGAGTACTTTTATTAAAGAACTAGATAGATCAGTCTAATTTTTTTTAACTTAATATACTAAGGTGGTGTTAGTATTTTTTAAAAAAAAAAAACTAGATTATTAACTTGACTGAATTTAATAAAAACTTGACTAATCTAAATAATATTAAAACAAATACAACGACAATATATAAACTGACAAAAAATATTGACAACGAAAAAAGATTAAAAAAAACTTGATCCAAACCCATTCGAGTTAGCATACTAAATTTGCGACCATATCATGATACCGAAGTAACCTCATTGAAAACAAATTGAATATAACTATAAAGCTCAATTATGAAATAATACTATGTTGAAGGGTAAAACTAAAAAAAAGTTAATTTAAAAAAAAAGCAATGAAAAGAACTAAATTAAGACCTGAGTAAACTCGTCAACCCTGGACCGTGAGTATAGGATTGGGATAACCCCACAGAAAGAAAAGTGGAAAAAAAAGCACAAAAAATAATTTCTAATAAATCAAATAATAAAGGATTAGATTAAAAAAAATCAATTTTAAAAACGAACCTAAAAAATACCAAAGTCAACTCGTACTAACCTTTGAAACCTTTGACTTTGATCATGAACCCAAGACTAACCCCATAGAAGGAAACTCCTAAAATACAAGGAAGCAAAATTCCCAACCAACAAAATAGTAAGGGATGAAATTGAAAAAAAAAATACAATAAAAAAGGATCCCAAACAAAATAAATAGTAATAAAAAGAATAGGAACCAGATTTGACATAAAAAATGAAAAAAAAATGATGAGGGATGAAATAGCAATCAAAAGAATGAAAACCAAATTTGATTTAGAGATTAAATGAAACCAACTAATGTGGGACAAATGAAAGAATCAACAAAAAAAACAAATAGCAATAAGAAGAATAAGGACTAAATTGGGTACAAAAAAATCACATGATACCTTTGTATTTTGTCAAGGAAAAGAGAGAGAGAAAAGAGTGGATAGAAAAAAAAAAGTTCATCACAGCCTAATCGTTGCACCATTATGCACACGCATCGTGTTAGTGTATATGCCTTGTAACTAATCAATTGGTTACATGTAGTATTGATTTTATTCATATAAAATATATTTATTATTAATAAATGATTTCTTTATCTTTAATATTCATTTATATTTGATTAATGAATCTAGATTAAAGATAAAGTTCATAGGACAAAATATTTTGCAAAGGAAATTATAAAGTTGTTGTAATTATGAGATTCCTATTGAATCAAAGCATTATTCCTAAATGTTTCTGATCTTAAGACTAGATATTAATTAGAGTTGTTGAGACTGGTACATATTATGTCTTTTTCTGTATGAAATGAAATAGTTGCTCTCATAAGTTAAGATATGAAGGATATGTAAAACTAATATATATGTACTTGTCAGATGAAATATATACTGAACTGACACACATGAGAATTTCATATGCAAAGATCATCTATGTTTATGGAAAGGCTCACGTGACAGTTGTGTGAGTGATTCTTAGACTTGAGATCACTAAATTATCTTATATATGAAATGTTATACTTTGATCCTGATTATACATTATCCTAATCAAGGGTAGCAAATGAGCAAATATATGAACTAATTATATGAATGTATTTGAGTAATCAAGAAATGATTCATCATCCTACGTGAATTAGATAAAGTGTTTCATCTGTTCTCAAATAGTATTGATTGTGAAATCATTAGCAAAGATGAAATGAGAATTGAAAGGAGTTTTAAATCTTATTCAAAAAATCAATTACTATAATGTTAATAACAAAAATAATTTAACAAAGCAGACATACTACATGTTATAATATCTAAATTAGAACCCTCTTGATGAAGACATAATAATTACACTACGAAATTGGTTATTGAAAAGTTAAGTCAAACCACTTATAACTTTCATAATATTTGAGGGATCATGACGAGTTGCTAGACATTGTACTTGATTTTTAAATATAAATCAGTCAATTATTGAATTGATAATAAATTAAATTATTTAATTTATTTAATCTTATTTTGTTTAGAATTATGATTTATATTTGGGCCAACTTATTAGGGAACTCAATGAGTCACAAAGAACCATTGGTCATAAATTAAAATGGAATGATTCATCAAGTGTGACTTGATTGTAAATAAATTTTAGAAATTAAGGACTAAAATGTAATTAATATAGGATATTACAATTCTAGATCAAAAAAAATCAAGTAGGGAATTGATTATATATATATATATATATATATATATATATATATATATATATATATATATATACACACCCTAAAATAATATATGTGATATTATTTAAGGGACAAATTGATATTTTATTATTTATAGAGTTTTTAGGTTTTCTTAATAAAATGTTATGACTTTTATTTACTATTCAACATAATATAGTACAGAAAAGAAATAATACTAGATCTGTCTAACGAGATTATTAGAACTCATAAAAAATTTTAAATTTATCATTTCCGTTATATGTATGTATTTTAAGAAACTCAATAGTGATATCAAAGCCATCGTTCGATAATTAGGGATATTATTTATATATTTTAATTGTTATTGATATTAATTATGAATTAATTTTATATGTAAAATTATTATTTTTTTCAAAAGTAATTTCTCTCACTATTTAAAAAAAATCTATTACTATTGCTATCAGATCTAGCTATATTTTTTTAGATCTAACTGGACTCGTGGCTAAGTAAACAACCATTGCCGGCGCCAGCACTACTGGTACTACTAGTTGTGTTGTGAACACAGCCAGCTCACTACTAGCTGGCGAGGTAGCCGCCAAGGGTTATTGTCACGCCATGCACATCCCTTAGGAGGTGTGGTGCAAGGGTTGCTACCCCTCTGTCACTAGGAGCAGCGACTAAAGGCTATCGTTGGAGGGGGTGCCCCACTCCAGTAGTAGCAGTTGTAAGTTGTAACAGCAACCAGCAATGGGCTGACAACATTGAGAAGAAGATGACGAGAGCACAATTACAATTCTGCCCCTATAACTTGTTTCCATTTTACAATTATGTTTTGAGGCAAATTTATGATTATGCCCTTATCACTTATACACAATTACAATTTGGTGTTTGGGGTGAAATTACAATTTTACCCCTACATATATAAAATATTAATTTTATATTTAAAAAATTAAAATCATAAATTAAATTAATTATAATATTAACTTTTCTAATTAGATTAGGATCGAATTAATTTTTTTAATTAAAGTTGATAATGACGAGTTATTATACTTGATAAGTCTACCAATTACATGGAAGTAATATCTAATATTGTTTCTGAGAAATGGCTTAAGGCTATAAAATCTAAAATGAATTTCATGTACACCAACCAAGTATAGATTGTGGTTGATCCATCTATAAGGATAAAACTCATTGATGTAAGTGGGTCTTTAAAAGAAAAACTGGCATGAAAGGATAAAACTCATTAATGTAAGTGGGTCTTTAAAAGAAAAACTAGCATGAAAACCAATATAAAAACATACAAAGTTAAACTAATTACTGAAAGTTACAAACAAAGATAAATGTTGACTTTGATAAAACCTTCTCGCCAATAGCTATGTTAAAACCTATAAGGATTTTGCTTGTTATACATGCATACCATGATTATGATATTTAGAAAATTAATGTCAAAACTGCATTTCTAAATCTTCACGGAGATGTGTATATGACACAACCTAAAGGTTTTGAATTTAAAACATTTACCAAAAAAAATATGCAAGCTACACAAACCTATTTATGGACTTAAGTAAGCTTCAAGGAGTTGGAATATTCATTTCGGTAAGATAATCAAATAGTTTGATTTCATAAAAAAATATGAATGAACCTTGTGTTTATAAAAAGATTAGTGGGAGTAGAGTTATTTTCTTAATATTATATGTAGACAAAGTATGAAGGTGTCTTGTAGAATGTTATGCCTCTTATAAATTTTAAGAAAATAGAAGAACTTCTAAAAAATACATCGAAGTATGAAGGTGTCCTATAAAGATAGTGGTATTTAATCCCAAAAAAAATCAAGATAAGACCTAAAACTATGAGTAATATTTTTATCAGATATGCCTACAGTAGTAATGCATATCAATTTCTTGTATACAAGTCAAGTATTGAATACATCCATATTAAAACTATTACAATCAAGGAATGCTACATTCTTTGAAGATATGTTTTTGTTTAAGAAAACACATGAAAATCATTTACTTAAAAGAATGATTGAGTTAGCTTTAGTCATTGTCATCAATCAAAAGTGTACATCTATCTAAATATTTTTAAATAATTAAAAGCTTGATATTTATGAATTGTAAAAGACTAAATATCACATACTTAATTAGCAAAGTGAGTAGATTTACTAGTAATCCAAGTTTAGATCCTTGAAAAGCAATAAAAATGATACTCAAATATTTACATTTGACTATAGGTTATAATAAATTGGTTATCTAACAATAGTAGAAGGATATAATAATACTAACTAGGCATCTAACACTAAGGATTCAAAATCCACTATTGGATGTATCTTTATATTTAGTGAAGCAACTGTAGCATACAAATCCTTTAAACAAATATGTGTTTTAATATCCATTATGAAATTCAAGTTTATTTCTCTTAATAAAGCTAGAGAGAAAAGCCAATGGATTTGAAATTATTTGAAGGATATTTTATGTTGGTTGAAAGTAGTGCTAGAAATTTATGTCTTATACGACAGTTATTCTGCAATTAAAAAGGCATAAACTAGAATGTATAACAGTAAGTCCAGGTATATACAGATATAATATCATTAAAAACTTACTCTTAAATAAAATTATTTCTATCGACTAATATTTTGGTTAAATCTCTTTTACAAGTTTAGATATATACTTTTGGTATACATGTTAATATATTTTATTAATTTTGATTCCAAGTTTACTTTCAATAATATAAATGGCATGCTTATAAATTAAATATTTTGATCACAAGTCTAAAATGTTTGGACAACAGTTTTCATGTTGACATAAACTTAGAGAGAGATTGAATATCAGCTTTGATTTTAGTAATGTTAAGATTGGTCAGAGCGGATTTTTTTTCCTCTAAAAAAGGGACGTCACAGTGGTGAGCGTTGGTTGGTTGATCGGAGATGATGGGAGCTGCAACTAAATTTTTTTTTGTCTAGGAAAGGGCTTCTGGGTAAGTGCTATGCAGTGGAGATGGAGGGAATGGCCGGTGGGAGGAGCAAGAGAGGTGGTTGTTGATGAGTGTTAGCCACGCGTCATATATTCATTGGTTGCTTATTATTATAGGGATGGAGATGTATTTTTCATATTCAAGGACAAAAAAAAAAGGAGCACTATGTATTCAACAGTGCAATCTATGGTGAATAAGAGAGAATTAAAATATATTTTTATATATTTATAAAAATGCCAAATCTCTTATAACGTGTGAGACATTTTGCTCGTAATTATAGGACTGAAATATATTTTTATACACAAGGACAAAAAAAAAAGAAAAAAAAAAGAGGAACATTGTGGATTGAATATTTCAATCGACAGTGAAATGAGAAAGGAGCTGTAGTTTTAGAGAAATAACAATATCAAATCTCTAAGTTTTGTTTGTAAGTGTAATTGCACTTGTAATAACTTACAACGCTTTAAATTTGCTATGGTGAGTCGGAATTTCATGAATTTTTAATTTTTAATATTTTAAATTGTTTTGATATATTGATTTTAAAAATAAATTTTAAAAAATAAAAAATATATATTATTTAATATATTTTAAAACAAGAAATATTTGTAAAAGTGGAATCGATTTTCTTCTTCACATGGTACTCTCCTACCATAATTCTTCGTTTTTTGCATTAAATATATCTTTAATAATCACAGGCATAAATGCACAGGTCAGCTGTTAAATCAAAGTTGTTACCCTGTAATAACGTATATCTCCCGGAGATAGGTATATTTGTTTTTGTATTTTAAAAATATTTTAAAAAAATTATTTTTTTTATTTTAAATTAATATTTTTTAGTATTTTTAGATTATTTTGATGTGATGATATCAAAAATAATTTTTTAAAAAATAAAAAAAACATTATTTTAATATATTTTTAAATAAAAAACACTTTAAAAAACAACCACAACCACAATTTCCACTGGATATCAAGGCTATTCTCATACTCTATAGTAATTTAATCTTGTAACTTATAAGAATTTTGATAATTTAGATTTTTGACTAAAAATTATGTCTTTTACTCAATTTGTTTTTATTTATGCAATTTTTTTTCTTGAAGAAACCATGATTTGTTTTTTACTATCAATATAATTATTTGAATAAAAATCTTAATTAACTAATATCCAAAATATATTTCTAATTAATTTAATAAATTTAATAAATTTATATATTTATAATATTTTAAATTAGTTTATTTAAAAAAATCAAATAAAAATAAAATCAGGCCATCCATATAGCCCTTAAAAAAGGACCTAGGTGTGTGGCTTACCTGTTATGCCTATATGTCTGGTTTTTATTAAAAAGCCTAGGTCTGCGCCTAATTTTTTTTTTTTGATGGGCAACAAGACACCTACAGCAACACAGGTGACATGTTGTCTATTGTTATGTTTTTTTATGAATAAAAAAAATCAAAATCCAAGTTTTTAGACTCTAAAAAGTTAATTTTTAAGTTGTTTTTGCCCGAAAATACCTCAAAAATACCAAAACAATCCTCAAAAACAACTTACTAACCCCAAAACACTTCAAAATCACTTAAAAAATCAAAAATCAACTTAATCAAAAAAATCTAAATGAACACCAATCTATTTTTTCAAACATATTTATAGGAAGAGAAAATTACACAAAACATCTTGTACTTTGGTTTAAATTACAATTACCCGTTATAGTTTGAAAAATTATAATTTATATCTTAAACTTTAATATTACAACTTTACTATCAAACTTTAATTATTTTTCATTTGTTGACTAGAAAGCCCTTGTAAATGGTAATTTGTATCAAAGAACATGATGTTTTATGTAACTTTTCGTTATAGGAAAAAAAATTCATTATTATCAAACTCTTCTTATTAAATAAAACTCGTTAACACCAAAATATGTTATTTTAGTTGATGAAATATGGTCAACCAAATGTTCTTTTTCTCATCCTCTATTTTTTGATGTTTTTCTCTATTTTCTCTCAAACTTAGAAACTAATATGTAAAATGAATGAAGTTTTGGACCAAAATGAATAATTTTTAAACTAAAAGGATAAAAAAAAGTTTGACAAAATTTTAAGATAAAAAAAATTATTCATGGAGATTCTCACCTAAGTATATTTTTATCAATTTGAACAAGAATTATTAATAAAAGGATAGATAAAAAAAATAATATCATGTTCATAGATAAATTGGAACATTTAATTATTTAAAGATGAATTGGATACCATGGCTAAAATATAAATAATTTTAGGGTGTGTTTGAAAATAAGAATTTTGATTTTTTTAGAGGTACAATTTATTTAAACACAACTCACACCTTACTAAAAGCTATAAATATATGTTTTTGGGTATGTTTTTTTTTGTGGATCTTATTAAAAAACAAATCAAACTCACCTCACCACAATTTCAAACACACACTTAGTTAATTATCTTTTGTACCCCTTATATTAATTTTTTATATAATATTAATCATATACATATTATATAATTAAATGGTTTTTAAAAAATTTAAAATGAATTGAAAAATCATTTATTTTATAATAATGCAATTAACTCAATTAAAAAGATAAAAGATAAATAAGGCATCGAACTCCATCATAAAAGATAAGAGAGGAGGGGGAGTTTAAACAGTGTTTTTATTGTAGCAGAAGATTAATTTTACTGTGGATTCTAACAATAAAAAAATTATTTTGTCCCTGAATCAAATAATATTTGTCCTGGTTGATGGGGGTAACGGGGTCTTTTTTGTTTTTTACGAACAGTAAAAATCTATGTCAGGTGTTTAGGGATAGTTTTTGTTTTTCAATTTTTTATGCACAATTAAATTACTTAAATGCCCTTAAAGTAAAAAAAATCCTTCGATTGAGGTTATTTTTGCCTTTTCAAGTTGTTTTCTTTTTGTTATTTATTGATTTACTAAGGGTATTATGGTCTTTTAATGCAAATGAAATAATATTTAATTTAAAAAAGCTAATGGCACGTGCATTGTAAGTGTCAGCACATGGAAGGTGTCCATGCACTTCAATCAATGCATGTGATGCTTTATTATGGTGAAACCTGCCCTTCCGTCGTGTCGTTGGATGCGTCATTATGTCTTCTTTTTTCGGGTGCGACATATGTCAATGGCAGGTGGATGGTTTGTTATCGATAGGGCTTTTTTCTTCTTCTTCTCTCTCCCTTCTCATAAATTGCATATTGGTCTTCTCTGTTCTTGACTTTCTATTTCTACCCTTTTTCTTTTAGTTTTTAAGTTTTTTTCCTTGAGTCTTTTGTGAAAGTTTTATCTCTTTTCAAATTAGTCCTTCAATTCCAACACATATACATATATATTGAAAACAATAAATATATTATTTTTAAATTTGATTCTCATTCTTTTGATTTCTTATTTTTTTCCTTATCTTTTTTATAAAAGTTTTATTGGTCTTCTAATTTGCCCTTCAATCTAAGTTTTTGGTGTGTTATTGTTTTCAATTTAGTCCTCATTCTTTTAATTTTTTTATGGAGTTATTTTTCTTGTCAATTTAACCTTTTAATTAAAATTTTATATCCATTTATTTTATTTTTTAATTTTATTCTTGGTCCTTTTGTAAAAATTTTATTTCTTTTAAATTTAGTCCTTTAATTCCAATTTGTCATATATTTTTTTTTCAGTTTGATCCTTATTCTTTTGATTTCTAATTTTTTTCATGATATTTTTATAAAAGTTTTATTGGTTTTCAATATATTTTTCAATCCAAGTTTATGGTATGTGTAACCCAATTTTGGCCCATTGGCTTTTAATTTAATTTTTACAGGGTTTAAAATGTAAAATTAATTAAGGACTACAATGTGCTTTTGTCATTTTATCTTTATCTTCAAGATAATCCCTATCTTCAAGATAATCTTTGTCTTCAAAATAATGATAGTTATCTGCTTTCAAATTTGATTCATAATCAAATTCAAACTTCAAAAAAAAAAAAGAGTTTGATTGAAACTTGATTTCTCACACGTGAAGAAACTCGTGCGCTATAAATACAAATCTTAATATATGCAAAAGAAAAAAGACGAAAAAAACTCTAGAGGATGGCCATTACCAAAAATTCTAAAAGAAAAAAATATTAAAAAAAAAAAGGGCGGCTAACCCTATACTAGCCGCCACCCCCAGCCCCTTTCCTCTTCCTCAGCCTGGCCGCTCCCTCCGAGAGCGAAAAGCTCTTTCCTCACAGTCGGGAACCCTTTCCCTGTCATCTTCTTCCCCAAGGTCACGAGAGGAAACAAAAAACTAAAACAACAAAACTGCCAAAAAGCAACCCGTTGCCGCAGCACTGTGTATTTCCTACAACTCCAGCAGCAACGCAGCGGCAACCATACGTCTCCTCCCTTGCATCAGTTGTCCATCCTGCACCAGCCGTATCTCTAGCAAACCATCCTCTCTGCATAGCACCATCCCTGCCCCTCACGGCTGGCTTCCTATTCATGAGAAATACAGCAGCAAAGTTGCTTCACGTTGACAACAGCAGGACTCTATCCTCAACCATTAAACAGTGTTGCCTCCAACTGAAAATTCCATCCTCAACATTGTTTGCAGTCAAGATTAGTAACAGCAACAGCAGCAGAGGGAACCCATCTTTTCTTTCCTCCTCGCCTAAAGCAACAATCACCGGCGTCAGCTACACCCCTGCACTTCCAGCAGCAGCCTTCTCTTTTCAGTAGTGGCAACACGAATTTCAGTGATTTAAGCAGCAGCCACCGTGAGCAACAACAGCTGTTTCTCCTCAGCCACGGTTGCAAACCTCCCTCCTTAACACTAGCATGAAAAGAAAACCAGAAGAGTGAGAAGGAAAATGGATGAGCGCAGTAGAGACAAGGAGAGCATGGGAAAAAGACCAGGGGAAGAACAAAAAGAAAACAGAGGAGAAGAAAACATTTCAGCTGGCCAGCCCTCCATCACCGTCATCTTCATCTTCAAGTGCAGCAACAGGTAAGCTTCGGTTGGCATTTTAATTACCATGTTTCTGTAGCAGGCGTGCGTGAACAGTTCACGCACGCCTGCGGGTAAAAAAAAATGAAAGCAAAAGGGAAAACGGGTTACCAGCTTATGCTAGTAACCGGGTTTGGGCTGGTTGGTTTCAGCCCAGCCTGTACGCGATAAGGCTAGATCCGGCCCCAAAAAAGAAAAAAAAATATATAAAAACAAAAAAATATTTTTTTTCTTGTAAATATAAAATTTTGTGGATTTATTCACTGGCACCAGAGTCAGGAATATCATACTTTGTGGGTTATGCAATATTTACCAATGTCAGAGTTGGAAATATTCATAGGTGAATATTCTATGATGCTAGAGTCAGGAATATTATAGGATGACCATAAGAACGAAACAGAAACAAACCTTTAGCAATTTAAGGCAAAATCAGCAATGCAGTTTACCTCAGATAGGACGTTTAAGGGGTGATAGTCCCTTTCGCATAACCAGTCCCGTACCATAGAATCTTTGTTGACCAATTAGGGTTTCTAGTGACCATAATACTAGGTGGTGACTCCTTGAACAAGATATTTTTCACTAAAAGAACAAAATATCAGATATCTGTTCTTTTTCCATATAGAGATGGAATTTTTTTTATCGATCGCCGCGATGTCCGGGTGTGACAAAATGGCGATTCCACTAGGACTTTAGGACTAAGCTTTGCTATTTGTCTTTTTATTGCTAAATAGTATTTGTCGTACCGTTGTTTTTCCTTATTGTGGTTATGTTGAGTTTATCATGTTTTATTTGTTTTTGCTCTTTTTATTGTTTTAACATGTATAGTTATTCATGTTTATCATGCATATATATTGGATATGGATCTAAGGCCTTCACACATCATTCATCTCATTTTTAAAATACATATGATATCAACTTTAAGATAAGTGGAGGAGTAACGGCACCCCAATGGCTTTAGCTTGGGTAAGGCTCGCGAAACTATCCAACTCTCGCATGATTGTTTGCTCGATAGTGGTTGATATGTTGAACTAATATTACTCAGGGCCTCTATCTTCACGCTACTTGAAAACCTCATATCAACCTTTCGAGGACGATCACTGAACATGCAAAAGACCTTTGAGACTAGATAGCAAAATTACCCTAATGCATTTAATGACCAGAACCTACCTTTTAGGTTGATCCCTGTGTAATTTCACTGAGATAAGCTTAAATGTGTAGGCATCCTTATTATAAGGCTTTTGGGGGACATAATGACCGTTATTCCTAAGATAACAACTGTTAAGTATGGACTCGAGTCTAAATCACTGCAAATGACTGAGGGAGACTGCCCTAGACTGGATGTCGGTGAGATACCGCTACTCAGAGACATTAGATACATAATGAAAGACACCAAGAATGTGGTTGAAAGCTCAAATGAAAAAACACTAAACAGATCTCTTCTCGGCATTGCAATGAATATCGGATTCGGATCTGACCACACATTTAAAGAATAGAGATAGTTATGTCACAAAAAAAAAAACGAATTCATATCCAATATGTCGTGTTCATCTTCATGCATATTTGAACATACACTTATGAACTATCATAATCAAGGTTGTTAAAATCATGATTTTAACACGGCACAAAAAATACAAAACAAACTCAGATTGTAAAATCGGATCGTAAAATCGTAAGGAATTTTAAAATACATTAAAAAAATTCATGCTTCAAATAAAAATTCATACATAGTTCAAGCACCTTAAAATACATAGTTCAAGCCTTCAAATAAAAATTCATACATAGTTCAAGCATCTTAAAATACATTGTTCAAATAAAAATTCATACATAATTTAAATAACTTTTCATTAGCTAATAATTAACAAACTTAAAACAAACAATCTGCTGGTGTGTCATGTAAACTAAAACCAGCTGCATTACCTTCATCTTCCTCATTATTCATCAGGCATTCATCAATATCATTAGCATCAAGAAGATTATTAGTGTCACTACTAGTACCAACATCAATATTATGAACATTAGTGCTACTACTAGTACCAACACTAATATCACCAATTTGAATCTCCAAATCATCTTCAGTACCATGACTCTCCATTTTAACATTATTAGGAATTTCTTCTTCATCACTTTCATCTTCATTACCATTTTGTCTTCGTGTTGCATTGTCAATAGCACCAAGCAAATCAAAGTTTGAATGTTTTTCTCCTTCAGTTATTCAATCATCATCATATGAAAAATCATCTTCTACATCAAAATCATCAGCTTGCTTTTTGACTTGGTTATCATTCAATTTCAGATTGCACATTACAAATACCAAGTCATTCATTTTTTTTATGCAAACGATTTCTTCATTTTGTATGAACCTAAATAAATAATTCAAATTTATAAGATTTTTATCAAATATTTCAACATTTAAAATAAAAAATTAAAAAACTCATCATTTCAAATGCACTCCAATTACGCTCACATCCAGATGAAGTACATGTCAAACTTAGAACTCGGATTATTTATTTTGTATGAACCTAAATAAATAATTCAAATTTATAAGATTTTTATCAAATATTTCAACATTTAAAATTAAAAATTAAAAAACTCACCATTTGCACTCCAATTACGCTCACATCCAGATGAAGTACAAGTCAAACTTAGAACTCGGATTGCAAACCTTTGTAATTCTGGACATTCATCCCTATAAGAATCCCACCATTAAGCTGGGGTTTTTTTATCTCTCGCTGTCATGGTAGCGTCAATGCCAAACAACCCTTTGCATCATTGAATGATTCAAGTTGTAAGTCAATTTTGCACATTTCACTTGCATTAGGCACCATCCTTTCTAAGCATTGATATAATCCAATTTTAATGTTAGCATTAACCTTAAAATTGGGATTATAATGATAATGAGGATTCAAATAATAAGCTGCTGCATGTAAGGGTCTATGGAGTTGAAGTTCCCATCTTGCATCAACAATATTCCATATAGGTATATAACTATATAAAAAAATAATAAAAATATCATTAAAATCTAGGAATATCACAATTGGAAAACATTCATATTAATAGATGACAACATTTGAAATAAAAATTAGCAAGATATATACCTTTTTCACAGAACCAAAATTCACTTGTATCTTCTCTTTTGTTTCGTCCATTGCTTTTTATATAAAACTCATAGCTGGTTTCTCATCTGAATCAACTAATCAAAGAACTTGAATTAGAGGATACGTTGTCTTAATACATATACTGATATCATGCCAAAACCTGTTATCCAAAACACAATTTTGAATTCGTTTCCCTTCTTCTATTCTTGCAAACCTACATGAACTCCACTGTTTGGAAGTAAACATAGTCATCAGCTGCATTTTATGATCATTCAAACATCCTAGAGTCAAATATGCAGTATCAAACCGAGTGGCAGCGGGCCTAATCAAATCCCTTCCTTTCATAAAGTGTCTTAGCATGAAAATAATAATGGTTCTTAAATAAATATATGAGGTGATCCTCCTCCCCTTAGCAATAGTTACTTGATGAACCTCTAACTTCTTCTCAAAATCTTCTAATATCAAGTCAATACAATGGGCAGCACATGGTGTCCAAAACAAACTCTTTCTTTTTTCCATCAATAATTGTCCCGCTGCCTTATAATTTGCAGCATTATCGGTGACTACTTGGACAAAATTTTCCTCCCCAATCCTCTCCACAATGGTATCTAACATCTCAAATACCTTATCAGCAGTCTTGGACATATTAGAAGTATCCACCGATGACAAAAAAAATTGTCCCTTTAGGACTATTAACCAGAAAGTTACAAATACAACGTCTTTTTTTTATCTGTCCATCCATCAGACATTATTGAACAACTTGTTTTTTTTTCATTCTAGCTTGTACTCCTCGAGCAATTTCATTGTTTGATCCACTTCCTGCTTCAAATACTTCTCTCTAATATCATGGTAAGATGGAGGCTTGAAACCTGGCCCATGCTTTGCAACCATTTCAAGTGCCTTAATAAACTCAGGATTTTTTACACAATTAAATGGAATTGCACTATTGTAGAAAAACCTAACAATTTTTTGACATGCTTCTTCTCTAATATTTTTTTTAGCAATTGATTTAGAATTGTTTGTGTACTTCCACTCCCACTAACTACTCTCTTTCCTTTGTCCTTGGAGCTAATTTCTTTTATTTCATCATCATCATCGTCATTTCCACTATATTGATGGGCCTTTCTTTTCTTTCAGTTGCTTCTAGATTTTTCCCTAAAACACCCAAAATCATTTGCTTAACATTTTCTGATACTTACTGACATGGCTCAACATCCTTACGAGTGCAAGCTAAATACTGTTTGAAACTAAAAATACCTCCACTAATAATTTTTTGACAATACTTGCACAGAACTTTTCTAGAATTTTTATCAACATCTATACCATGCTGCCATCCCACATCAAGCCTATTATTAGAAGCATTTTTTCTAGATGCCATAAGTTTAACAATTCAAGGATCAACTCAAATCAACCCTGTAATCAATCTAAACATTTTATGATTGTAATTAATTTTGATATTAAACATCCAGCTATCAAAAAAGAATTACCATAATACTGAATTCAAAAACTAATTAAAATTAGTAACCAAAACACTGAATCCAAAACACACAATGACAGAATATAACATTATAACTCATGACTTATGTTTTTCTCCAAATGATTTATTTGTTGTTTGTAGTGTTTTCCTCTCTGTCCCGTAAGCTCTGAAAAATAAACAAGTAAACCATTTTCAAAATCAGAACCCAGTTTTCTGTCAAACCCATTCTGTCAAAGTGTTTTCCTTTCTAGTTATTTATTGTGAACCAAAACACTACAAACAAATGCACAGACTTGTTTCTGTCATCTATATAACATTCAAAATCAAAACATTATAACATATAATGCACTCATAATACCACACTCCAGGTGAAATATAGGTCTCCCATTGAAACACAGCAATGCAACTTGCCTCAGGTAGGACGCTTAAGGGGTGATAGTATTTTCCCTTTTGCGTAACTAGTCCCGTACCATAGAATCTCTGTTGACCAGTTAAAGTTCCTAGTGACCATAATACTAGGTAGCGACTCCTTGAACAAGACATTTTTCTCTAAAAAAACAAGATGTGTTCTTTTTCCATATAGAGATGTAATTTTTTTTTATCGGTTGCCGCGATGTCCGGGTGTGATATTATGTTAGTGTTTTCAATTTGGTTCTTATTTTTTTATTTTTTATGGCGTTATGTTTCTTTTTAATTTATCCCTCTAATAAAAAAAAATTAGTTTCCCTCTATTTTATTTTTTACTTTTATTTTCACCTTTATTTTTTTAATTATTATTTTTTAAGATCATTTTGTGTTGTTATTTTTTTTCTCGTTTCATTCTTTAGTATTTATTTTTTTGGGAATATACTTCTTTATTTTTTAATGAATGATACTACTAATTTAATAATCCAATTATAAATTTGAAAAATTAACATATATTTTTATTTTTTTTAGAAAAAATATGGGCTCGTGGTACGGCCTAGAATAATAATAGTGTTTGATATTATAATGCAATCATAGTTTTTTGATTTATTGAATTTTTTTAATTTTTAATTAATTTTTTTATATTTTTAGGTTATTTTAATATTAAATATATTTTTAAATAAAAAATATTTTAAAAACAATTTCATTAAAATATAAAGACCGACGGAACGATATCTCTTGATACACAGAAGAAAAGTAGCTACTTCCCTATTATTGCAGTGCCGTATCAACTGTCAGAAGGGACACACTGACTCACTTCGAAAAAATTAATAATATATGTAAGAATAAAAACAGCTTAAAAATGGCAGCCT
>Ga0325400_1002556_pt1 | contig 16053 bp, 6 predicted proteins | sample PopdelMetagenome_2_FD_205662 | JGI IMG/M metagenome (GOLD analysis project Ga0325400, IMG submission 205662) | Populus deltoides microbial communities from Bellville, Georgia, United States - Xylem-PdKOR-R1 | ecosystem: Host-associated > Plants > Phyllosphere > Stem > Wood/Secondary xylem... | reverse complement strand
TCTTGATGACTTTATTGTTGAATCATTTGCTTGTTTTATGTTTGATATTTGGCCTTTCTGTTAAGAGCCAAAATCTTTGTTGAATTGCAACTTAACTAGTTCTTAGCTGGACATGGTGTAAAATTGGCTAGCAATCATGGTTTTATCATATCTCCTCATTTCTTATAATATCAATTTGTTTTAATTTTAGCTTATAATATGCTCTGATAACATGATCGATGTCAAACAAACAATCACGCAACTCATGCTGACAGTGGATAAATTTGTTCATGAAGGGAGACCATTGATGAAGCAACGACAAAGGCAAAAGTGGAGCGGAATACCACAAATCTATAAACGAGACTAGCCATGTTTATATTGCAAGTAAAATCTAGTAGACTGAAGCGAGTGTAAAAAGAAGTAAGTTCCTTGTGAAACACTTCAGGTTTGTCTTGTCAGTTTGGCAAATGACATCAACTGCTAGATATGTTTGTAAGAAAAATGTGAATCTGCAAATCTTCGACAAAAGCTACAATAAGCCACCCATTAATATGGATTGGTTGGACAGACGAGATGTAATCTCACTGGATCTGGATGTCGGGCAGTTTAGAGTATGGGCCGTAAATGCTGTTAAGTAATCAAAATAAACTAGAAGAGGACCAACACTCGCTTTCACTGAGGATAAATCAATGTCCTGAGATAGAGGAGCAATTGAATCCAAGTTCAACAGAGGAGATTGAGACAACAAAAAGGAGGAGAAAAGCTAGAGTTAAAACAGATTGAATGTTTTGTCGACTAACCAGACTCCGAAAGAATTTTTGTACTAGCAAGTTTGTTGATGACTTGATATTTATTACGCGTTCAACTGGCCATTGTCTTCCCTTTCAAGTTTAGTTGAGGAGATGATGTATCCATTGCTCCACAACGGCGGGGGAACCGTACCATGGTCTCAGATCATCATCTGAACCAACCGGTGAGTGGTAAACTCCGTCCAAGCTAATGTTGAGCGCGCCATCCAGATGGGCTGACACCTCTGGCACCACTCCATCACCCCATACATCTGCCTGCCCACATACCTGCCAAAGTGCAACATGTCAATATCAGCACTTTCAAGTCAAAATTCTGGTCCTCGCTTATTACACGATGAGAGCTAGTACGAGGAAAATGTAGTTTCCTGCTTAGGTTACAGAAGATACATGGTTGCAACAGAATCTCTGGTTTGCTAAATGATTTGATGATTTGCCATCCATGCAATTGAGTTTACCTGCTTATACCCTTGCCCAACAAAACGAGCACGAAATCTGGGCGCAGTTGAAGTTGAATTGCCCATATCATTTACAAGTACAGCCTCTGCAGTTGGTTGATCGTTCTCAACAGGAACCATCGTTTTAGCTTCCACATTTGAGTCCCCCAAGAAGCGGGCCCCTTGAATATACCTGCAGTTTTATCACAGGTTCAAGGAACTTCACACGTCTGTCTTGACTGCGTATATCGTTTGGTTGTTTCATAATTATGGAAAATTCTATTGAATGATTTCTGCCGTGTTGTTACCAACTGTCTCGCTGACAAACGCTGCCTTGAAAGCTTCTTGGTGTGTGTATTCATAAGTGGCTATTTAATCAGATGTTTTGGAGCTAATGCCCATCTCAAGTGCCATGGCAAGTCAGATTCACCTATAACTAAGTAAACCAGGGATTTTGCTTACCCTACTCTCAGCAGAATCACATTACACTAGCTTTGCCATGATATGAAATTAAAATCAATTAGATAATTAGAATGAAATACTTTTTATCTTTCAAAGGAAAAGAGGGATTATCTAAGCAAAGCTTCCACTTTATTTGTTGTGATTTTCATACTCTTAACATTGCCCTGCTTATTGGGGTATCAGCGATTCTTTCTGTCAGAAGAAACACAAACTTTCATCTGCCTTGTAACCACTCAAAAATTTTGGTGTTTCATCTTTCATGGGTTCTATCAAATATGTACCTTATTAGATTTCACTGATTCCACAAAAACAGCTATTCAAGGCACTGAAGATATTCAAAATCATGATTTGACACTGAAATAACAAGAACTTGCTGTTTGAGTAATTGCGAAGTGTTGAAGAACAATATGCACTTGAAAATGAAATGACAGTGCCAACTGCCAATTGCAAGGTGTGTGATAGAGAAAGATGTTTGCTCTTCATTATTCGAGAGTGAAATATGTTGGAAGAAAGACCTCAAAGCATAGCAGAAATAGTGGCGTGAAGAAATGTTTATTTTAAATAGGATCTAATTCATCTTCAGCTTGTACAGGCTCTTCGATCCTCATCGTAGTCCATGCACTATAAATTCATGTTCCCCACAATGAGGATGGGAAGGATATTATCGTGATCTTAATACAAAACGAAGAATGTTCCAATTCTCTCTTCGGCTTCCTGGTGTTAAATTGCTTCCTAATAGACCACTTTCAACACACAATTTGAAGATTGAGTTAATGGAGACAGGTTATTTTTGACTTTTGAGAATGGGTGGAAGGACTTAGACGAGGAGAAGTACAGATGAAGTTTTCAGATTTTGACTCATAAGATGAATTTCTTTGTATATTACTTTTGGATCGGCATTCCCTTGAGAAGGAAAACAAAAGGCAGAAAGTTGGATATAGGTAACTAAATCTCATGCCATAACAAAAATGAACCCGGCTTATGAAAGATTAATCATTTTGTCCGCATAGCAAAATGTGAAATCTCAAGGCCTGGTTCCGCAGCAGGAAAATAAATATTCATTTTACTAGGTAATAATGGCATATTACAGCTTATATTCTTTACTGGAAAAAGGACACATCAAGCACTGACAGAAATATCTCTTTCTATTGTGAACTGTGAGGAAACAATTAGACTCATGATGCAGAAAAGTGATGCATGAAAATCTTGAAAAGACAAGTAATTTGGGAAAAATATAAAAAAGTTCTGGTTCGTGATTTTACCTCCCTGCGATGCATACATATCTCAATTCAGGAGTATACACAGCTTTCATGCAATGTTTTTCAACATAATCAAGGAGACCCCTTGTTTGATCAATGACCCCTGGCACGCCTTTTGGAGGTGGCCTGAAATGAAAGATAAATAAAACACGAAACAAGAGCACACTCAAGTGAAGTTAAGCTCTTGCGAAGAGAATGGATTGAGTTATTCATAAAAAATGAAGCTCTCAACTAAGCACAGAAAACATTAACAAGATATTGAACTGAGCACATCCAAGAGCCATTAGGAGGAACATAAAAATATGAAACTGATAACCTACAAGTGGGGAGTACCAAGAGTCAATAACAAGGAGACATCTAACTGCCCGAATTCTTCCATGTAGACACGTGCAAGCCATCCTCCTGCTGAGTGACCAATCAAGGACAAAGTCTGACCTGAAATAAGATGTTTTAATGTGTTTTACATGAAGTTACCCTTGAGGCATCATCAGCTAATGGCAACTCTGATGGAGAATTATAGCCGAAAATGACATAGGAAAGGGGTTGGAGACACAAAGTGTAAGGGAATACCCAATGAAATTCTCCATCTGTAGAAACCTTCAATGGTTTAACGGCAGGTAGTTTGCGTGATAATTCTAAGTGTTTATCCGGCCAAGATTCTCTAAAAACTCTTCTAAATACTAACAGTTTTGTAATAAGCAAGGATGATTACAATCAGATGCTGCTTTGAAGTTGAACTTTCACTCTGTAACTACGTCCAAGACAACATATTCAAGAAGTTTTTCTAGTGGACACTAATCTTAATTTTCCTTTCAGATAGCAGGTTTTATCTACTGTTCTAGAGAAACCTTTCAACCTGTACTGCCGAGGACATTATTTATAAAAATGGTTGAAGTCGACCAGCAAGTAAATTAGTGCATGCATGTTTAGGGGCTCAAGATTTCACTGCTTAATTAGTCAAAGCAATATGTTCAACCATGATTGCTGAAGATCATAATTAGAAGAGAGCTTATTAACTAAAACAGAAAAAGAAATAGCCAATTAGAAGAAAGCTTATTAACTAAAACATAATAATTTAAATCATCTATAGCACAACATAAACACCAAATATCGCAATATTGCAAGCAGTAGCCAATTAGAGCTAGGCAAAGACAATACCTTGTGCCAGCCCCTTTGCTTCTTGAACAGCCTCATCAATCCTCTTCAGATACCTAGACGCATCATATGAAAGAAACAAATAAAGGGCACTTCTAAAATCCAATCTGGATTGCAGTGCATCAGTTCAAAACCCCAAAAGTCCTGTAATTCAATTCACTTCACTTACCAATCAAGAACAGGCCGAGGCCTAAGAGTGCCACTCCAGTAGTTTGGATCCACCAAACCAGCAGCATTCCTCAGCCAATCAAACCTTGACACCTTAGCTACAACTGTGGGTACCCCATACTCTTGCAATGTCACCTCCAACTTCTGATAGTCCCCTGTATTGTTCCCTAAGCCCTGAAACAATCGAATACTACTTAGTGCACTCTATATTCCAAACACGTGCATACATACATACATAGAGACAGAAAGAGAGAGAAGGAGAGAGTAACTGGAAGAATGACAGCAGGCCGGATGGCGGTAACGGTAGAAATGGGGTTGGTAGGAGAAGGTGAGCAATGGGGTTTGAAAAAGGATGGTGACAAAGCCAAAGCCATAACCATATCCTCTTACAGTTTATTATGGTCACTACTTACTTAACTGCTGTTTTTTTTGACAGTTGAATGGTGATGCCCAAGCATGATTATGTGCACACTCTCAACACCAGTAATCCTCTACCATTTATAACCAATGGGATCCTGTCTTTTTTTTTGTGTGTGTGGTTTTGTCTCCAAAAACACTGACCAATGGCGCTTTGTTTGGCTGGTTGGACCTCTTGTTTTCTAGTTGTGGGCTGGGACATCTTTGCACTGGCCAGGGATGTCCTTCTTCCTAATGAAGACTGAAGAGGATAATTGGGCATCAACATCTATTTATCAACAAATCACTTTGAGATTTCTTGATATGAAAGTGGTAATGCCATTTCATATAGTTTGGAATTTTAGTTTGATCAAGAATATAAAATGTAATTTTTAAAATCATGAAGAAAAAAAAAAGAATTAATTTTTCTAAAATAATAATATCAAAAAGGCAAAGAGAAATTAAAATTCTTAGGGGTTGAGTTGATCTGGATCTTAAAATATAGGCCCGAGTCCGGCCATATAAAAGATAGTCAGTGTTGTCACTAAAGCAGGCAAAATGGCGGCTTCACTTGGTTTTCACTGCCACCACTATCATGTTGCAGCAGCAGCTAATCCACTACGCAAAGCCGCAAAGCAAGCTCTATCTTCCCTAATACTGAAATCTTCAAAGCCTCATCATCACCATAGTTGTTGCTATAATAGTGATAGTGTTGGTGCCAAAGAAATTAGAAGCCCTGACTTGGTTGCTTTGGAGTATGCTGACCTTAATCTTTCTGATAAAATTTCTGGGGTAAGAAAAACATTCTTCTTTTACCCTTTAACGCTCATATACTAGAATATGCTGTTTAAGGAGTTGTTATGGCAGGAATTGGGTCATGTAAGAATCAGGCAACATGTAAATCCTTTGAGTTCCTCGTTCTCTGTGAGTAATTAGAGCTTGTTCATTTTTATGTGGTGGCTTTAATTCTTGTAAAATCACCCTTTGGGTATTCTCTCTTTATAATTACTATTGCTGGATATATGATTTTGGTAGGTGCCTGCACAAGTGCCTGATTGGAAGGAAGTTTTCAGGGATCCAACATTGCCACTCATGGTTGATATTGGAAGTGGTATGTCCCCCTTTATCTTGTATTGTGCTGGTAATTATTGCTAATTAGCATTGGCATTGTAACTTATTTTTCATTGGCTAATCTAGCAATGACAAATTTTGGAAATGGATATTTTCTTGGTCGTAAGAGAAGGAACAAGAAATATCATTTAGTGATCCTTATCTTCAGTTGCAGAACATTAGTGTATGAAGTATTAAACCATATGAATCGTAATTGGTGTGAAAAAGTCAATGGGATATATGGTGTGGCTGGAACACTGGGGTATTCATTGAAGAAAATATATGTTCATTTTGCTGTTATGAAATGGTGAAAAATGCAATTTATCTCATACTTCCGTGAATTCTATTTTTGAAATGGTAAAAATTCAATTTGGATGCAAGAACATTAGACAGGCATGGAAATACTTCGGAAAATAAGGCCTTTGGTCGGCTACAATGGTTGTATATATATGAAGGCTCATGCAAGGACATTTACCATTCATATTGATGATTCTCTGCTATTCTAATCTTGATTTGCCAATTTTATCTGACTTGTTACGGAAATGAGTCTTAAAGCCATTTGGAGTACATAAATGATAAAATTGAGTAATTTCACAAGAGTTCAAAACTGTGGAGGAAGACATAATCTGATGGTGGAAAATGTCTGGGTGTAAGAGTAGACTTTGGTAGTTGGTGTTTTCTTTCTGCTCCTTTTCCTCCCCTATGTTGTGAGTCAATAAAAAGGTCAAATTTTTGGTCGATTGATGAAAGTGTGGGGCTCTAGGGAAGCATGCGAAAGAACTCTTAAATAAATAACTTTAGGTGAAACCATGCACCGTTCCCTTTCTCTTTGAAATTTAATCTTCTTACCTGGCTCAGACTTCGATAGCATAAAAACTTGAAAGGTAGTGTCCTAGTTTGTGAAACTATTTAGAACTTTTTAGGAACATCAAATCTAAGTTAATCTTGATGATATTTTAAATGCTTCATTATGGACATATGGGTGGTCCAGATGAAGCTGGCTGTATACTTTTAGCTTCATTCCTTCCTTCCTCTCTATTCAACATCAGGTTGGGTATATGTGACCCTTATAATCACATTTTAACACCCTGGTGTATTCAGTACCTTAATAAGAAAAGAACCACTCAATAGTTCTCTGAGATGGCATCCCACAGTAGTTAGTTGATACCATGTCTTTTCAAAGATTGACTTAGACTGCAGGGTACACTATGCAATATCCAGATTGTTTCAATTGGGAAACAACTTTATCAGAATTGTATGAAATCTAATCAAGGTAATGCTTTTTTAGCTTGGAGATCGCTTTGGACCAGGTGAAAACTTGTTCTGCCTTTATAACGCAGCCTTCTTGCTTCTGAAAAGCAATCACATTTTTCCTAGATTTTTTAACCCCTGTGAAACTTTTATTTCTGAATGTTCAATCCTTCAATTCATTCTTTTGGCAGTCATTTAGTTATAAGAATTGGTTTGATGGAGGTAGATTAGATGCTTCTGGAGTTTAAAGATAAGAATAAGAACAAAAAGATTGTAACGAAGAAAAAGAAATTCTGATAGGATTAGTAGGGCCATGTGGTCCCCTTCCTATACAGTATAAATATAAAGGAATGTGATCAGGATATACCTACAACAATAGAATAATTATCCTAGGAGTTTATGGACCTGATTGACAAGGCCAAGCTTGAAAAGAAATCCGCAAAGAAACCCGAAAGCATCTCATATAAAGCCTGGAGTTACTGTTTTCTTGTTTAAATTATTTTCCTAGTTAATTTTGAATTTTAATTATTTGTTTCCTACTTAATATAGAACTTTTAATTTAATTTATATTTTATTATTTATGAATCCTAATGTTAGATGAATTCTATTAATCAGAAATCATTTACTATAAAAGATTTTAGTTTTAATTAGGAATTCTTTCTTATAAAGGATTTTAGGACTAATATAAATAAGGATGTCTAATTTATTTTATGGAGATGAAAGATTATCATTCAGATTTAATAAAATACCATAGAATTTTCTCTAGATTTATCTACAGTTAGGTCTGTAACTTTAGAGCTTGAGAATCCTAATTTTATCTTCGTTATACGCTGCGTCAGGTGGTATCAGAGCAGGATAACATCCAGATTGATGGTGAACCGTGAAGAGAATCGTGGAGTAGTTGATGACAACTATCTTCATGACAGTGATAAGGGGATGGAGGTTGCTTGAGATTAGCTAGATTGCCATTTAGTAGTGTTAACAACTTTAGAGGGTAGAGTGCAAATTGAGTTTGGCAACATCAACGCCAAATTTGATGACTTTACAACTAGGTTTAAGGCACTAGGGTTGCTCGCAAACAAGAACTGAGAAAGAAGAGAGGCATGCGTTGGGGATGATGTCCGCCCTGTCTTTAAACCACTTTATGCAAATCCTTGTGGTCAGTATCACCACAGGTATTCATATGATGAAGAAGATCTATTTTCGCTGATGAGAGTCACATACATGAATCGTAAAGAGAAGGAAAACATGTTTGGAGACTTACCTCGGGATCAACCTTACGTTAGATCTATTCCTAAAATTCCATTTAGACAACCATATATCTATGTGAAGGGTGTTGGTGAAGATGAACTTGATGGAAACCAGGAGACAAATGGGAATGAACAACAAGTCGATTTCATTAGAACATAAAGTATAACATCAAATATGAGTTTTTTTTTTTGTTATAGACGTACCATAAATTAAATTTTAAAGTTCATAGTCAAAGACATGCTACTTCGTGAAGTTAGCTACAATATTATATTCAAAGTATTTGTTCATTTGAGGTGGAAGAGTTCAATTTTTGATAGATAATTCGAGGATGAGTTTTTCTCAAGTGGGGGAAACTGACGTAAAACAATTATCCCCGAAGTTTATGAACTAGATTGACAAGGCCAAGCTTGAAAAGAAGGTCGCAAAGAAACTCGAAAGCATCCTATACTCGTAAGCATCTCATATGAAGCTTGAAGTTATTGTTTTCTTGTTTTAATTATTTTCCTAATTATTTTTGGATTTTAATTATTTGTTTCCTACTCAGTTTAAAACTTTTAATTTAATTAGTATTGTACTATTTAGGAATTCCAATACTAAATAGATTCTATTAATTATTTAAGTTTTAATTAAGAATCCTTTCCTGTAAAGGATTTTAGTTTTAATTATGGATGTCTAGATTATTTTATGGAGATAAAAGATTATTATTTAGATTTAATAAAATACCAGAGAATTTTCTCTAGATTTCTCTAAAGTTAAGTCTATAACTTTAAGACTTGAGAATCCTAGTTTTATCTTTGCTATATACTTTGTCAAATTTTGCATGAATTGGTTGCTTCCAAGTCCATTCCAGACATTTGTACTTGGCAATCTCTTAACGTATACTGGACACTGGAAAATTTTCCTGCACTCCATGCTGAAGCGGAAGGAAAACATTAGTTGCTATTTTCTAGTACTTGCTCCTCTTTTTAAATGATAGTCTTGGCCTTCAGAATATGGTGGATGTATTATCATTAATATTCTTATTTGTTATTACTGTTAGTCATAATACTGGTAGTCATAATACAAAAGACGAGTAGAATACATCTGTTTCAATATGTATATACCTAACAGCTAAGTAAAATTCCCAGGGAGTGGCAGATTTCTCATTTGGCTTGCGAAAAGAAATCCTGATTCAGGAAACTATTTGGGACTTGAAATAAGGCAGAAAGTATGTGAATGAACTCCTTGATGACTTGTAATTCACTCCAGAATTCTTCTGATTATTTGATGTATATTTTCTCGTTCTATTTTCTTTTTTTCTCCAAGTATGGCTGCTTATTCTTATCTGGTAATGCTTTTATCCCTTTTCAGCTAGTCAAGCGTGCGGAATTTTGGGTAAAAGAGCTGGCTCTTACTAACATGTAAGTCTTTTGAAGTTGAAACGGACTTCATGCTTCATATTTTGTTGGCCATTAATGATGGATAATTTGAACTTATTGCAGACATTTCCTGTTTGCAAATGCTACAATTTCTTTCAGACAACTGGTTCTCTCATATCCTGGACCCTTGATGCTAGTCTCAATTTTGGTGAGTGAAATCTTGGCACCGGACCATTCAATACCGTGCTAGATGACTTAGTTCAGAGTTACGCCGAAACAGTTACTGACCAATAATTTTATGCAGTGTCCAGACCCTCATTTCAAGAAAAGGCACCATAAAAGAAGGGTTGTGCAGAAAGCATTAGTAGATAACATCATCAGTCACTTGGTTCCTGGAGGGAAGGTATTTTTTCTAAATATTCACTCTTTTACATGAAAGGTTAACATCTTAATTGCTTGACATGTAGTTTTCAACATCAATGGTTTTTCCTTTAAAAGGGAAACTGTTTCTTTGTTTCCTTTAAGGAGAACTTGACAATATGTCCTCCCCTCAATAATGTATAAAATTAGAATATTATTTATCCACTACACTCACAACAGTAGAACACCCTGATTTCTGAAAACAAATCAAATACTGTACTGCTATTCTCTTGATTTAAATTTATAAGCCATTTATGAGGACATTTTTTGATCATTTTTGCTGATGTGAAATGATATCCTTGAAGTTGGGTAGGACTTGATCGTAATGATTCTGACTTAATTTTTTAAGTGGTAGATGAAACAGCCAAGGCAGTACTGCGTATTTAGTAATGAAAATGAATTATGCGATCACAAGATTAAAATGTCAACAAATAGTGTTTGTTTGTATGTGTGTGTGTCCATTCTTGTCTTATGATCTTGAAGAAAGTTGTTTGTTTGTTTGGGGAGCAAGTGTGGAAAATAAGGGAAAGTGAAGGAAAACGAGAGAGGGAGAGGGAGAGAGACAGTAAGAAAGTTGTTTGCACCTTGTATCTTAGCAAATTGTATTGTTATCACTGTGTGTCTATGTATGTATGCACACACATGCTAGTTTGTGCACCTGAATCCAGGTTTGTTTTTCTTGGTTTCCTCTGTGCATATTGTACAACATGCAATTATTAACAAAAATCTAAAGGTATTTTTACTGTATACTAGGAGTATTAGGAGGAGAAACATTGATGATTGCAATTGATTTTTTTTTTTAATTTTGTTATTCTATGTTATGTTCAGCTTAATAATTTGTTTTAATTTTCTTTTTATATGGTTATTTTAATATAAAAGAAAAGGTTATGTCATTGAATTATTTTTCTTTTCAATCACCTAACCTGTGACTGGAATTTGGGCAAGTAGATAACATGTTGTGTATTATTATTATTTAAAAAAAAAAATGAAAGATGGATGTCACTTAAAAAAAACAATCGACAAGCCCACCAATATCTAGCCTTCTTTCTATTAGGCAAGGCTCATTCCTTTCTATTTATTTTTCATTTTTTTATTTAGATTTAAATGCACATTAAAAAAATTCAATTATTATTCATTGATTTGGAAGTTATATACTCCAAATGAGAAAATTAAAAATTAAAAAGTAGATAACATGTATTTCATTGATTTGGAAGTTATATACTCCGGTGGCCTACTCTGTTATGCGTTTCAGTCTATCTACATAGCAAAACATCATTTGAAAAGGTATTTCTAAGCAATGACAATTACATATGGAAAATATAGGATCCATTCTGTGGGAAAAGAAGACTCCTTAGACATAATTAATGGTGCTTAAATAAACTATAAACTAAATCAGAAAGGCTTGTCCTCATAATTGCTTCCAGTGTTAAACCAGTTCATTTAGATTTTGAATCATATGAGAAAGTGGATCTTTATTCTTTTCATTTTTCTTTTTGAAGGAAAGACATTAGTGGGATAAGTATATTTCACATGAACCATCTTACATCAATCCTGTATCAGAACACTGGTTAGTCACTTGTCGAGAAGAGTAATGCTATGAATACTTTCTTGTTCTTATACTTGAGCTTCCCTTTTCACTCGCTCCTTTTCTTAGTTATTGAAAGTTGAACTTCTTGAGCATGTAAGATTGGGAAGTAAGTGGAAATGTTGCTACATCTGTCCATAGATTTACAGTAACCTTGTCCAAGTAAAGAAAGTCTACCATGCTAGCAGCATTCAAGTTTTTATTCTTATAAAAACTCCACAAATATCAAAGTTTTAGTCATGTGATGGGGTTGCATTTGCTTTTGATTGAACAGGTTTTCTTGCAGTCTGATGTGCTTGATGTGGCTCTGCACATGAGAAGCCAATTTGATGCGGAGTCGGATGCGCTTCAGCACATCGATGAACTTGACCCGAGTGTACCCTGTGACAGTGATGGATGGCTACTGGATAATCCAATAGGAATAAGGAGTGAAAGAGAAATCCATGCTGAATTTGAGGGAGCGAAAATTTACAGAAGGTTGTACCAGAAGAGGACATAATTAAGAAGTAAGCTGTTTTGACAAACTAGTTAATGTTCAACCCGTAAACCCGTAAACAAAGTGGAAACGATAAATTTAAAATTTTTCTGTGAGTTCTAAGATCTTGTTAAATAATTTAAAATTATTTAGGGTTTGAGTAAAATTATATAAAAATCAAATTTTTTAACGACTTTGAATAATTATTTCAAAGTTGAATTGTCGCAAATTATAAGTTGTCAAAGTATCATGTTTTTTTGTCTGTGTAGTAAATAAAATAAAAGGTATAATATTTTATTTATAGAAAAACCTGAAAAAACTCTTTAAATAACAAAGTATCAATTTGCCTCATGAATAATATTACATGTATTACTTAGGATAATTTTTAAAATTTATTCAATCAAGTCCCTACTTGATTATTTTTCAAGTTTAGAATTGTATTAATTACATTCTAGTCCTTGATTTCTAAATTTTTTTTACAAACAAGTCACACTTGATTAATAATTGTAGTTTGATTTCTAACCAATTATTCTTATGTACGTAACTATTAAGTTTCTTGATAAGTTAACTCAAATATAAATCATAGTCTTAAATAAAATAGGATTAAATAAATTAATCTATTATCAATTATTGATTTATAGTTAAAGATCAAGTATGATGTCTAGCAACGTGTCATGATCCCCTAAATTTTGAGAAAATCATAAATGATTTAATTTAACTTTTCAATAACTAGTTTCTTAGTGTAATTGTTATTTCTTCATCAACAATGTCCTGATTTAGACATTATAGTATGGAGTGTGTTTGCTTTGTCAAACCATGTTTGTTCTCAACACCATAGTCATTGATTATTTGAATAAGATTTGAAATTATTTTCAAATCTCATTTCACCTTGCGTAATAAAATCAATACTGTTTAAGAGCATATAAAATATTTTTTTTTCTAATTTATATAGGGTGATGAATCCTCTGTTGATTGCTCAAATACTTTTATATAGTTCATGGTATACTTGGTATATGCTTGTTTGTTACCTTTGATCATGATAAAGTGTAGTGGGATCAAAGCATAACATTCTCTATATAAGATAACTTAGTGATGTTAAGTTTAAGGATCATTTACACAATTGTCACGTGAGTCTTTCCATAGATACAGATGATTTCTTCATATGAAACTCTTATGCTGGTTAGTTTAGTGTATTTGTCATCTAATAGACACCTACATATTAATTCTAGATATCTCTTATACCTTAACTCATGAAAGAGCATGAACTAAAAATATTTAGAAACAATACTTTGATACAATGTGAATCTCATAATTATAACAACCTTATAATTTCATTTGCAAAATATTGTTGTCCCAATGACTTTATCTTTGCTTTATATTCATTAATCAAATATTAGATAAATATTAAAGATAAATAAAGTTTTTATTAAAAATTAAATATGTTTATATGAACAAAGTCAATGTCACGTATAACCAATTAATTAACTATAAGATATATACACTACCAGTTAACAAGGTTTTTATTGGTTTGGTGGAATTTTTTAAAGCTTGCTTGGCATCAACTGTGTAGTATGGTATCATGTGACGTGACAACAAGTTTGCTAGGCCAATTCCTTTTCTAAGGAACTGGGAAGAAAAAGGGAAAAAGTTTATCCATAAAAGAAGATCATCTAAGCAAATCTGTCCCACACCGAACAAGAGATTTCATAGTAAAAACCGACTAAACTCCATATAACTATTTTTCCTTTTTGTTCATATACATATGAAAAAGGGAATTGTGGGTTGGATTATATAGTTTAATGTCTTAAAACAAAGAGAAATTAGGTTTTTGTTGTCAAAATATATTGTATTATATTAGACTAGGGAGCAAGGATGATTAGTTTATTATAAAAAAAGTATACAAACATAAAAGATTGTTCAAGGTAATCTTAAAGTGAACATGCAAAATAAAACTCAAAACAAACATGCATATAATAAAAAGAATATTAGCATGCATACTAAGAATATATCCAAACTTGCAATATATATAAGATCAAAGTTCTAGCATGCATATTGATAATAAAAACAATAATGCTTAAATTAAAACAAAAAATGATACTTGTGGAACCATTTTAAAGGAATGAAACTTTTGTTGTCAATAATGAATCATTTGTCCTTAAAGCTTTATTGTTTCTCACTTATGCAATTATGATATTTGTAATATTTTTCACAAGATTCTAACAATACCAATTTAATTTAGATGCACTTATGAACAAAGTTTTTGAACCAAATAAGAAAAAAAAAATTAAATATCTCTCAATAAAGTATCAACCTAAGCTCTAGATTCGAGGGAAAAAACAAAGCATAAAAAAAATAAAAACACTAAAAATAAGGTGAGAAAAGATGTGAAGAAATTTAAAATCCTTAAGTTGGAAACTCTTCATTCACCCTTCTTCTTATAGTGAATTTTGAAAGCTAAAAGGTTGAATAATTAATTTCTATAATTATCAATATTTGATTAGCCAATATAAATCAAGAATTAAATCTATAAAACCAAGGGTTCTTTGATTAAGAAAACAAAGGGTTTATTGAGATTAAATTTTCATTCATCTATAATTTGTTTAAATCATATTAACTAAATAAATTTTCAAAAATCCCTCACATTAATGGAAATTGTCTTAATAGTTTAAAAATGACTTGTAAACTTTTTGAGAGATATTGATTTGGTAGATTATTATATCAGAATAAGTAGCTTTTGATTTTGAATCTTACTTGGTAAAATACTATCGAATTTACTCGGCTAAATAGTGAATGCGATATCTTGAAATATTTAATTTTTTACGTAAACCAAAACAGTAGTACTCATATAGTTCTTTACTAGAGGTTTCTTTAGTTCTCATTGTTGTGTTGATTTCGGCCTTGAATAACTCTTGGATTTATAAGTGCTTTAAAGAATTTAGCCTTTATCAAAATTCTAAAAGAAATTGTCACATTTCTCACTCATATAGGTAATTTTCATTAAAAGTATTCTACTATATTCCACTTAGTGTACCAAGATATGAAAATCATTAAAAGCTCAAATCATCTTTTATCGCACTACAGCTAACAGTTATTTCATCATAGAAATAAGTAAGAAATAATAATTTTCTAATGTTACCAAGAATGTTATATGACTTAGTCTTCCATTTAAACCTAAATTTTAAGATCTCCAATCAACTAAGTATGGTTACTATCATTACACTCATTCATATTTTAAAGGCTTAAACCTAATTTTTTTTATGAATTATACATAATCTCTCTCGAGAAACCTTTGAGTGGTGGATCTGCAATATTTTTCTTTAACTTTACATCGTCAATGAAAATAATTTCATTCGAGAGTAAGTGTTTAACAATATTATGTCTATGACGTATATACCTAGACTTCTCATTATATATATTACTTTGTGCTCTCTAATTGTTGATTGACTATCGTTATAGACACGGATAGTTGACATTGATTTTGGCTAACATTGAATATCCTCTAAGAAATTCTAAATTCATTCAACTTTCTTTTCAGCTTTATCAAGAGCATTAAACTCTTATTCCATCGTAGATTTAGCGTTATACATTTGTTTACAGGATTTCCATGACATAGCTACTCCACCAAGTATGAAGACATATCCACTTATAGATTTTGAATTCTCAGTGTCATATATCCAATTAACATTATTATATCCTTCTAGTATTGGTGGGATAATATATATCCATCAGATGTTATTGAAATTTATATTCTTAGTATGACATATGTAACACTCAAGTTTTTCATGTCAAACTTGTTAGTTAATATTTTTTTAGTATACTTAATCATGTGATTATTGATACTTAAAATTTGTGTATCGTTCACATAGAGATACACAATGACGTAACATTTATCTATGTTTTTCACCTAAACACATTTATCAACTTCGTTGATTTTAAACTCA
>Ga0325400_1002554_pt1 | contig 16059 bp, 9 predicted proteins | sample PopdelMetagenome_2_FD_205662 | JGI IMG/M metagenome (GOLD analysis project Ga0325400, IMG submission 205662) | Populus deltoides microbial communities from Bellville, Georgia, United States - Xylem-PdKOR-R1 | ecosystem: Host-associated > Plants > Phyllosphere > Stem > Wood/Secondary xylem... | reverse complement strand
AAGATAAGAATTTTAGGTAGAGGTACCTAATTAGAGAAAAATTTTCAGGAAAAGACAAAATTTAAAACTTTCTAGTTTTAGGGTTAAAATTAAAAATTATTGAAAGGGGTTGAAATTTTTTTTTCAAACATCCTCTGGTTTTTGCATGGATTCTATTAAAAAAAACTCTTTTAAAATTGTGATTAAAAAAATTATAGTTATTTTTCATACTATTTTTAAACTTATTTTTTAAAATTACAACTATAAAAATACTACAATGCTGAATTAAGTCAATTTTTGAATACTAATACCAAGTCAACCTCTCTAATTCAGCAAAAACATTCTATTTATTCTAAAATTGGATAAATTCGTAAAACTTGATTTGAGATTTAAACTATAAGGACTAAATATGAAATATATCACTTTGAATATCAGGAAAATCTCTTCTTAAAATGTGACCATTTTATTTTATTTTATTAAATTTCTCTCCTAATTTTGATGTTTCACTAGAAAGTTAATTCATCAAAACGGTGCGTGCGGGGTTAAGTGAAAGAACCAACAAATGTCATATAAGGATAATGGTAATAAGAAATCAAGGGATCAAGTTATAGATTTTCGAAACTGAAGGACCAAAGTTATAATCAAGTTTCCGCTGAGAAAACAAATAAAGTTAAAATCTAGGGTCTAAAGAATAATTTATCATTTTATTTTATCCATAGTACCATAATGTCATGACTTGTAGACAAAGTCATTACAACCAACTCTATTCAATTATTAGATAATGGATTAAACAAATTAATTAAGTTGACATGAATAAATTTAAAATAATAATAATAATAATATTTTAAAAAATAAATTAGATTTAATTCAAATTAAATTTAGAATTAATGAATATATCATGATGATCTGTGAGATCAGGTTAATTTATATATATATATATATATATATATATATATATATATATTTTTTTTTTTTAAATGAAGTTGGTGTTTAGAAAATAAATAAAGGTAAAATCAAGGGTTTAAATAATAATTTATCATTTTTAAATCCATAATACTGTAGCATCTTGACTTCTAGATTGACTAGGCTCTCCATGATTTTGAAGTAAAAAACAAATCGAATAAAGCTAAAAACTTTAGCTTGATTTGAAAGACTCCACTTACTAGCCAATAGAATCAAATGCAATTTTTTCACAAATTTTAAATAAAAAAATAAAAAAAAGTATATTTTAACTTTTTATATTAATGGATAATTTTACTCATAGTTATCGAATTTAGCTTGATATAAAATCTAGATTACAATCAAGTCAATTTTTTTATTTTAAAAAAATCAAAATAGTGTTTTTATTTAAAAAAATCAATAATTTTTTTATTAAATTATAAATTAACTAGTGAAATCAACTAATCAAACTATATTTAATCTATAATAAATAATAAATCCTTGACGTATCATGTTTTTTTTTTAATTTTATGATGCAAAATAATTTTATATTGGCTTATATATCAACCAAGACATGTTTGTTTTTTTCTTTTTATAATCTTAAAATGATATGATTTCCTAAATAGAATAACTTTATAAAAGCTTATGCTCATCCAATTTAACCTCACCACCTCCTCTTCCCGTGTGTAACAACAATGATCACAGCTCTATACGGTGATCATAAAATCAACGCACCACATATAACAAACACAACCTTAGTTCATGGCAAGTGGGAATCTCCAGACAAATAAATTAATTTCTACATCAAACAGTTGAGGTTGTGGCGAAGAAAAAAATTTGATTTTAGGGGAGGTCCGTGGACTTTAAAAAGGGAAGACTTGGTGTGGGCTCAACGGTCTTCGTCGTCGACATGGGGTATGGCATACGGAGGAGGAAGAAATTGCTGCCATTTTTTCTGGTTATTTCCTAATTTGTTCTCATCTTCCAATCGGGACAAATTGGAGTTAGTGTTGCGGACAATTCAGATTAAATGATGAAATGAACTATATGCTGACTTGACCATTTCAGATTAAAACTGAAATCGAGTAAACTCCCTGCAGATGTTAAGTTGACTCAAAGTTTTGTTGCAGGTGTGCTCGACGACATTGTTGCTGATACAAGTTCAATTGCTCATACTTTTATAACCTAATCCTAAAACTTAATAGCCCTGAATCGTGTGCTCGTCTTCAACCCATCAGGGCTTTGCAATGTTGTTTTCAAAACTATTTCTAAAACTATTGCAAATATATAGACTTGAAACCATCAATTCTTCATAAAATTATCCATGTGCATGCTATTATTCATGGCCGGTTAATTACTGATAATCCCTTGCTTTTGAGTTCTTTCATTATACGAAGATAAAACCACTGGGAATCAAGTTTATTTGGGTTAGTCTTGAATCTCTACGTACTTTCTCCTATTCTATCATCATTAATGGCGAGCCTGGTCAACCCGTCTTCTCCAGGGTATCTTTATCTTTTTATATGCTATGTTCAGAAGGCCTCCTTCGAAAAGTAGAAATGGAGGGTATCCATGGCTTGGTGCAAACGAACTGCTTTAGCACACGCCTTTACTCCCAATTTCTGTGTAGATACACGCGCACAATTTTTTCCATCACACAAACTTATTTTCTACGCAAAGACACGACACCACGTTTTTACACAAATGGTGCATGCCACGTTACGCCATGCCATCGTTTCCACCAATGGTGCTTGCCACCATGGTTAACCAGTAGATTATCAGCTCCACAATTAATGTTCATCGCCTATTTCTCTGCTAATTGTATGTCTAAAGACATACAGTCACCAAGCAAGATGGAGGAGAGATGAAGGCCACACAAACACACAGATCACATTAATCTAGCACAGAGCCACACAGGCATATAGAACCACACAGATACACATTCTCTAGACCCTCATTTTATTTTTCTTCCAATTCATCATTCCCTCTACATCTCCTTATTTAAGCGATGAAGTTTCAAAAATTCAACTAATCTAGGAATAGAGTTTTCGGGTTCAATAATCGGTTAATTAATTAGTCCTAACAATTTCGTCCTTTTTCCCAAGCCAAGACAGTTGATAAGTTATACTTGGTGCTTAGTAGACCAATGTCACTTGTGATTAGTACCTACAAAATATCTTGTTTGGTAAAGGTGAAGACTCTCTGATGTTTAAATAAGTATATTTTTGAAGAGAGAAAATACAAGAATATTCTAGAGAGAGATGCTCTGTGTGTGTATATATATATATATATATATATATATAGTAAAGAATAAAGATTGTGAACCTTTGTTTTAAAGGTCTCATTGGGTATTTATAATTCATGAGTTTTGTTCTTTTGTGAAGAGGTCTGAAGTGCAATCTTACCCTGATAATATTTAATGAAGGATAAATATCTCTTATATCTATTTTAATGTTTGATGAGAATATGATGGGTCCTTGGAGGACTTTTATACACCTCAAAGGTGTAAAGAGATTAAGGTCCAAGACGTCAAATATAGCTAGGCCCAAGGAAGCTGAATTCTTCCTCGAGGTTAGACTTAGGGGAGGTTGATTATTCTCCTGAGCGTGCCAAGGAAAGATAGTCATTACCTTAGACTTGATTAATTGTCAAGTCTAAGTGCCTTGAGTCTGACATGTTTATCAGACTCACGTTGTCTTGGATAGCTGATAGCTAGGTCTAAGTGTTTTTGGCCTGACATGTTTGCCAGACACGTGTTACTTTAGACTTGGCTAATTGCCAAATTAAAGTACTTTAAGTCTAGCATATTTGTTAAATCCATGTTATCTTAGATCACATTATCTTGGACTTGGCTAACTACTAAGTCCAAGTGCGCAATGGAATTGACTGACTGCCATGTACAAATATCTTGGGTCTGACATGTTTATCAGACCCACATTACCTCAATTTCTTGGGTGTATCTAGGGAGAATGATAATTCTCTTGGGCATTCCAAGAAAGGATGCACATTTTCTTGGCAGTGTGCCAGTGGCTTGGCACATTGCCAAGCTCATTAATGCATGGGTGTGACTAGCGCTAAACCCAGCATGTTGGGGCTTGACACATTGCCAAGCCTAATTGCAGCTGGGTTTGACTAGTGCCAGACCTATCATTCCTAAAGCTTGGCACACTGTCAAGCCCCCACTCAAGATATGCTCATTTTCTTGGGTGTCTAAATTAATAAGAAAGGTTATAAAAGTTTTTTAGCCTGATAAAAATAGGTTTATCACCATGTTTGAAGAGGAAAGTGGTTTTCAAGAATAACTCAACATATGCATTCAGTCAGGAAATCAATTTCTTGTAAGTTTTTTTACGAGTTGATCAATAATCTTCCCTTTGCTTGTGCTTAGATTGCGGAGGCCGAAGGATTGATTCGAGTCATTGAGGATTATGAGAATGCATTGGCTCAAAGAATCAACCTAGACAATTTGGAGTTCTTTTGTAGCCAAAATATGCAAACTTAGGCTCTCTTTAAACTACAAGGTAAATATTATCGGATTATTTTAAAATCAATTAAAAAATTATTTCAATCATCTAATCAAAGAAGAAATTATATCAATCATTTAATCAAATGAGATGTTTTATTATTTATTTTATTCTATTTTCTTATGTGTCTTGTTATATATGGCTATATAAACTCTACATGAGTTGAATATAATTTATGTATCAAATTATCAAGTCATAGACCTAGTTCTGTCAGCTTCTGTTTCTAACTTCCAAATGAACTCTGCTGTGATTTTGGAAATTAATCCTTGGTTCTCATTAGCCTCCCGAGACTCGATGCTTGAAGATTAATGTTGATGCAGCAGTAGGAGTTAATGCTTGCGTTGGGTTAGGAATTGTCATTTGTGATAGTCTATACCAAGATATGCTCTCTGCTTTGATTTCCCACAACGCTCTATGAATCTATACCAAGATATGCTCTCTGCTTCGATTTCCCACAACGCTCTATGAATCTATAATCTATGAAATGTATTATAGTTACCGAAAGGTTGAATATATAAAAGATCAAGATAATAATAATAAAAAAACACTTATTTAAGCTTAGTTTAAGAGCTATTTTATGATATTTAAAAAAACAATCAAGTATCGCTTTATTTTCTATGAAAATTGAATTTATAATTGTAACTTTGTATGAATGTTAAACGAAATGGTTGAAAAAAATTCTTGAAGAACTTAATTTCAAGAAACAACGCTCTAAGGTAATTTTTTGTAACATTAACTCAATAATTAAACTCTCTAAGAATCCATATCTATATGGTAAAAATAATCATATTTATTTAAAGTTTCACTTCTTAAGAGATCCCGGAGGATAAGGCCATTGAGATTATTTATTGCAAAAATGGAGATCAAGTTGTTGATATATTCATAAATTTTTTCAAATTAGAATCATACGTGAAGCTAGGAGATTATTTGGTATATACATTCAAAAAGATCTTAATTAGAAGAGTGTTCTTCATTGTTAAACTCAAGGTTAAAAATATCAATTTAAGAGAGAAATTGTTAGATAAAAATCATAGCTTAACTAGGAATCTTTTATAAAAAAAAGATTTGTGTTAGAGTATTTTTTAGAATTTTTATTTAATTAGATAATAAAATTCCAAATTAAATTATGATAGTTAAAGATATAATTTTCTTATAAATATACATTAAGTACCATTGTAAGATAAATTTAAAAGAGTGAGAATTAATTAATAAAGCTTGGAGGCCGATTCAAATTATTCGATTTTTCTATATCTACCAATTTGAACTAAAAACTTTTAAATGCCCAAGAAAATGAAAACCACACACTGATACAAGAACCGGACTTGGTACGAGAAAGAAGAAACGACGAGTCCCATCGTCGAAGAAGAAACATTTTTTTCTGATCAAATCGCATCCACGGTTTGCCTGGTATGCACTGATCTTATTCAGCTTCAAAAATTACAATTTTTTTTTTGCAATCTGAACTGTACTAGAGAGACACGCACATGTGTTTTGCTGATGTGTTTCTGTTATCTTAAGATTTTTTTTATTGATACAGAGATTTTTGCAATGCAAGTTGACAGTTTTGAATTTTTTGAATTATGATGTTTAGCTGATCTGTCTGTGATAATCAATGACAAATAATGCTGCTTTCTCAATGTTTTGTTGTGTTTCGAGGGAGATTTTGGTGGTGATATGCACAATTTTGAGGAATTTTTTTTTTTTATGATTTGGGTGTAAGTTTTGGAAGATATTTGGTCAATGGGTTTGGTTTTTGATCATCAAGATCGTTGCTTTTATATTTGTTGAGATGATTTTGGAGAAATGGCAAAATGGGTTTTGTTTGTTTCTTGGTTTTGTGTAGGAGTTTTGGTTTTTGTTTGAGGATTTTGTTCTTTTTGAATTTTGCAAAGTGAACTGTAATAGAAAGATTTTGAGACATTTTTAGCTGATCACTATCTGTAATTCACAATTCAAGGAGATTTTTTTTTCTTTTATATTTGTTTTGTTTGTATAATTTTATTCGGTTGAATTTGGATGTGAGGTTTGGTTTCTGCTAATTAAAGATCATTGCTGTTATACTTGTTTTGTTGTTTTTGAGAGAATTTTGGAGGAATGGCCAAGCGGGTCATGGTTATATCTTGGTTTGTGAAGTGGGTTTGATTTCATTTGGAGATTTACGAAGGTCAAGGCTAATAAGAACTCGGTGTGTTGGGGGAATTATTGATTTAAGGTTGACTCATGGGCGTAACTGTTGTGTCCGTTTCATTTGTGCATATATTACAGGGAATAAAAGGAATTAGATCATTCAATCATCGAGAAAGAGCATTGCAGGGTGGTTTTGCATCTGAGAAATGGATCCTGGTCGCTGTGGCCTTCAGCAAGGATGGGATAATAACAGCGTAATTGTGGTTTCCTCCTTAAAAATACTGATAAAAATGCAAGAATTTTTTAGGATTGTCCATTAGTTTTTGGGCATCATCTATCTCATCCTTAAAAGAAAAATAAGAGAAAGCTGTTGGGGGCAGTGAGGATGTGGAATGGGTTTGCCTAATCTCCTGCTATCTTGATTGGTATTTGTTGCTGACATAAGCCTATTCTCTTGAATCCACAGGCTCTAGAGGGGTACGGTGCTGTCCATGAGCCTAACTACCGGTAAGTACTGCCTGATGCTTCCTGTCAGGGCATTCATGGTAAAACATTTTATTTGAAAATTTATGCAACATTTTCCTTTGAGTTTCATTGGTTATGATATTATTTCATGCAAGACCTTTCAAAAGCCTCTTATGCTTGATATTTTCTATTTGTCTCCTTTGTTGTGGTTGCTGTAATCTTATTGTCATTTATTTCTTTTTCAAGCTTTGGCTCATGGTGTTATTTTCATGTCTATTCTTCCATTGAATTATTTTATTTTAGCAGGGTTGGTGGTTCATATAATAATAGGAGGTTTATCAATGACCGGTATTCAAGGGATAATGTCTACCCAAGAAATGCCTTCCACAGGGACATTCTAGAGAGGGAGAATTACCCCCCTCCTGCTGTTGATGTTTGGCCCCAATCAAGAAGGAGAAGTTATGAAGAAGAATACCCCATCGAGAAGGAGTCTAGGAGACATGAGAGACCGAACTTTGATTCTTATCGTGATATGGATGCTGTTCATGACCGGGATGGCTACCATAGCATCGACAACTACCGTGATCATAAATTTGACAGGGCTTCTAGGTTTGGGGAACATGACCGTGATGATTATGCATATGATGATTATGACTATAAGTCACGTACTTCCTATCAGAAACGGGGGGATAGCCGTGAGAGGGATTATGAACATGGTCGCCATAGTTATGATTCTGATTATGAAAGAAGCAGCAGGAGAGATGGCAATTGGAGGAGGCGTGAATCCCATGATCGAGAATGTGATAAGAGAGCTTTGAGTCAGGAAAAATCTCAGAGTCCAAATAGATGGCATGAACGATCTCAGTTTCGTGGATATGATGATCGTCCTAGATCTAGGTCCCCTCGAAGTCGAAGTCATAGCCGAAGTCAACGGGAGGACAGCTATGATGATGGCAGACATGAGAGGAATGAAAGGAGGAGGGACCGTGAAGACAAGCGTCACCCTGGTCATTATGACATGGTATGTTTCGTACAGTCTTCATGATTATTTTTTTTTACTGGTTTCATCTGTGTTGAGTGACTGGGCTTTAACAAGAACTGTCTCCCATAGGCTCCATCCGCAACCGTTGTTGTGAAAGGTCTCTCACAGAAGACGACTGATGAAGATCTTTACCAGATACTTGTAATGCTTTACTTTGCATTCTTTATCTGAAACTGTTGATTTTCCTCATTAGATATTTTCCTAAAGTTTAATTGATTTTTTTTTTGTGGCCATCAGGCTGAGTGGGGGCCACTTCGCCATGTTCGTGTGATCAAAGAGAGGAATTCTGGCATCTCCCGTGGATTTGCCTTTATTGATTTTCCTTCTGTGGTATCTGTCCACCTAATCTGACAATGTTGCATTTGCTTTCATGAATGGCATTCAAGTATTGTTTTTGTTCTGAAACAGGGAGCAGCACGTGCAATGATGGATAGGATTGGGGATGATGGTCTTGTTGTTGATGACAGAAAGCTTTTCTTTGAGTACAGGTATTTCTCTTTCCTCACTACCATGATTGTGGTACCATTATAATCAATGGTGATTTTTTATTCCATGCTATTATCTGTGTTGTATATTGAGCTAGTATGTTTGGTCTCACATACTGGTGAAATCCAGATAAATTCTTACTTTGGCTGTCACTGGCTTCCTTAAAACTATTCTCCATCAATATCTGACTGATTGTAGCATTTTTTGATGAAAAGGCTATCCTAATGCCTTTGTACATAAATATGGTGGCCCTGTGGTTTATTTTTGACTTCAAGCATAACCATTATCACTTTGGATTCTGTTTTCTTTCAGCAGTAAGCCAACTGGGGGGGCAGGTGGACCTTTTGGTCAAGATAAATTTGGTCAGCACAGAAAAATCACAGTGCCATCTGATTGGATGTGCACCATTTGTGGCTGTATCAATTTTGCAAGGCGTACATCCTGCTTTCAGGTTTGTTTATCCACCTTTTTTCCATTTGATTTTTGATAAGTTGAGAGATTATAAAGCTCTATGAATACACAATCCACTGGCTATTAGTTTGATTTGTAAGCACTATTACAGCAAGAACAATGCCCCTCAGGTGCTGAGCATGCATGTCAAGTGTTGAAATGACAAACATTATTATTTCTTGTGCTGTTTTGGAGGTTAACATGTATGTTGGAAGTCACATTGGCAGCTTTGACATGCTGCTACTTTTTGGTTTGCCTTAGTTAAATAGTGTGGACTTGTAGTTCTTTTCTGTAGAGTTTTTGATCAATGATTTTTCAGCAAATGGAAAAGAAAAAACTTTACCCAGGTATACTAGTGGATTCTATAATGGTTTAAGAAATAAGATCCATGAGAACAGATCATTGAATGGCTGCTTTTATTCTATGTTGCAGTGCAATGAGCCACGAGCTGATGATGCACCACCAGCAGATATAGCTTTATCAAATCCACCATCCTTAGGAAAGAAAGGATTTGAGGCAGGTTGGTTTGAGATGTTACTTTTTTCCTGACTAGTTTATATATATATATAGCTACAGCTTGCTAATTTCAACTTTATCAGGTCCAACTCATGTTTTGGTAGTTCGTGGATTGGATGAAAATGCGGATGAGGAGATGCTTCGCTATGAATTTTCCAAACATGCTCCAATAAAGGTACAAAATGCAATAAAATTCAATTGGTTTTTTAGAGAATTTCTCCCTTTTCAGGAATCTTCAGATTTTTAATTGATCTTAATTTTCAGGATCTTCGACTGGTTAGAGATAAGTTTACTCATGTTTCAAGGGGATTTGCGTTTGTACATTTCCATTCGGTAAATCAATGTCATTGGTGATTGGATTTATTGACTATTTTATTCCTCTTATTTTGCTTTCCAGTTTTTCTTGGTCCGAGTAATCTTTGATGGTTGTTGTGCAATTCAAATGATGGAGTACAAATTTGTTATAAACAATACATAAGGACATATATATGTAAGCTTTATTAGGAGTTTTGTAAACTTATTAATAATGATTCAGAAGTATCTTGTAACAAAACTATGGAGAAAAATTATACAGCAAACTGTGATTTGGTGGTGCTGTTTTGCTTTCCACCTTCCAGTCTAGGCTATCAAAATTAACCAAATTTAGTGTTGCCATGGAGACTCGCAAAATTTGTATGTTACTGATATCAACAGCTTAGCTACCTAATGAATTCCCATTTCAAGCACTTTATGCTCCTTCAAGCTTTTCTTTTTGAAAATTTAGCTGTTTGGCCTTTGTGCCCTGCAAGACCCCTGTCCTCCTTATGGAGGATTTTATTTGCTCTTTATAGAATTAGAGAAGCAATAGAAAAGAGTTGCATGAAGAAATAATAGATGCACTCTTCGTAATAATATGGTTCTTGTCTTGTAGGTTGAGGATGCTACTAAAGCCCTTCATGCGACCAATGGAACCGCTCTTGAGAAGAATGGGCAGATCTTACGAGTGGCTTATGCAAAGAGCATTCTTGGCCCAGGGGCATCAGGACCGTCACAGTCAAGCAGCTTAGCAGCAGCTGCAATTGAGGCAGCGGCATTTTCCCAACAGGTATTTCATGGAACCTTTCCTTTAATTATTGCTACTTCTTTTTGGTTAAGAACTTTAATTATTGACATACTTTCAGACTTAAGAATTTGAAGGAGCAGGGAAAATCTACTCTTTTTTTTTAGCAAGAAAATCTACACTGTCCGTAAACTACTTTGCTATTCTGTTATTTGAAGTCACTGAAAGGTTTTTGTGAAGTGATTGTTGGTGGGAAAGTAGGAGAAAGTTGACATTGCTCTTGTGTTTTGTACCATAGAAATATAACAGATACCCCAAAGACAAGGGCCTCACTCTTCTAGGAGAAATGGTTTTGTAAAGTGAATGTTGATGAGCAGAACAGAGGAAAATGATATTCTGATATGATACATCCATTTCATACCTCAGATTAACCAGTTTAGGCATTTTTTTTTAATCTTTGAGGCCATAGGCATTTCTTTTGATCGAAGAATAAATATCAGTCAGATTATCAACATGTAATTTGTCATGGCAATCAGGCGTTGACAAGGAATCCACTCCATGAACTTCAGATGAATGTGGTTGGGTGTTTGTCAAGGTCCTACTTCCACCTTAATGGATTTGTGCTCAAACCTTTTGATGTTGATCTTTATGCGATTTCATTCATGCATTAGACAGAGCAGGTTTTGCTATGGTTCGTTGAATGGAGAAATACCTCCTGAGGATTCTTTTCTTGTCCCTACCAATTCTATTTGTCACTTGGAATATTACTAACTATAACTTAATATTGTTATATTTTTAGTAGCATTACTACCACCCTTTATCTTAATTCCATGTGCTTCCTTTCTGGTTTATGAATATGCTGATTTTATACATGATGATTGAATTTTTAAAATTTTATCTTTTCATATTCTAGTATGATGCTGCTGGATGGGCACCCAAGGAATATAACCCAGATGACAATCAATCTGCTGGTGGGCAGGAGCAAGCCGGTGGGGAGATTACAGTTCAAAAGGACGGTTCTGCACCACAATCTGGTTTTGTGTGGGATGAAGCATCTGGTTATTACTATGATGCTGCTTCGGGCTTCTACTTTGATGGAAATACAGGTTCCTTCTACATTTCTTGTTTGGCTTGTATCAAGTGGAAGTGAAAGATAAGATTTTGTACTTGTGGATCTGAGCTGTTGTTACAATGCATGTATTCAGTTGTAATTTGATCTAGGTCTCAATAACATGATGACAAGTTTATAATCATTGTCTTTATGTTAAAAGAATTCCTGGAAAGGCAATGCTGTTTTCATCCTTTTAGTATAATTGGATAGGTAGCTGGCTCATTGCAAATGCTTTGTTACAGGTTCTCTCTGGTACAAGCTGACATATATTTCCTCTATGAAGTATTATAAATATATATTTTCATTTAATTCCTACGAACAAGTTTTATCTGATGATACGGTTATATAGAGAAAGAGGTGGGAACAACATTCCTGTGTGGAACTTGGAAATCACGTTCATGGTTAACTGTCTTTCTGGGCATTTCAGCCTTTTGGGTAATTCAAAAGTAACAAGTTATAAGTTAGTCTCTGAGATTGTGAGAGAAAATATACATAAAACTTCCTGCAGATCTTGCACAAGTGCTTACCATGAAGAATATTTTGGGAACAGATGGCCTCCTTTTCTGTTGTGTTATTATTGTTATAGTTAGTGGAGGCTTTTGACTTCTATTTTAATCTGGGAGCTTGAAGTCTGTTACCACTTCTAATAACTGCTGAATGATTATTTGTATACTTTGTGAATAATGTATTAGGAAAATCTTTCATGTGAGTTTTAGGAAAAAGAATAAGGTATCTCTCTGCATATATGGTGCATGTGCTTGTAATTTACTTCGTTGCCTTCCTTGAATTGACTGGAGTTGCTTATCTGTAAGCCTGTGTTTACTCTCATGGCTCTCAATTGTGCAATCCATAACCTCATCACTTAAATTTCTCTCAGGAATCATTCTGATCCTCCGCTTTCATTTTTCTGAAGATTCAATTTTTGCTTGTTTCCTTGGAAAAGTTAGGGATTTGGCTCCTTATCAAGGAGAATTGTGATGAAAATAAAAAACTTGGCTATTGTTGCTTGAGAACCCGTTCAAAAGGTTATGTAGGAAGAAATTATTTTGCTGTGGTGGAGTGGTTGTCTTCTAGGAAATTTTTTATGGTTGTTGCTGTGAACTAACAACATACAGTATGCACATGGACCAAGAACTTCTGAACTTAGAATAGTTGTAACTAGCATTCTACATGTGTCATCTTTAGAGCTTAATCTAAAATCATAATTCCTTTTCAAGTTAGTTCTTTGATTGCGTGATATGCTCCTGTTCTGTGCAGGTCTTTATTATGATGGCAATCAAGGGGTTTGGTACTCTTATGACCAGCAAACTCAGCAGTACATCCCTTCCACAGATAACAATGACAATAAAGCATCTAGTAATCAGTCTGAGAATTCCAAGTCATCTGACGGTTCCAGTAACAGAAAAGTAGTAATTTCTGCTCCAGCTGCTACAATTACATCCACAGAGAAGGCTGCCTCATTACCTGATGCTGTCCAGGCTGCTGCTTCAGCAGCATTAACTGCAGAGAAAAAAGAGAAGGAGAAAGCAAAAGAGATAAAACTTGCTTCAAAGAGCAGTATTTTGGCTAACAAGAAGAAAATGAACAATGTATTATCAATGTGGAAGCAAAGGAGTCATGAAGGACAGACTGCCCGTGTGGCTCTTGATGATAGTCATCCATCTACTCCAGCTGATGACAGGTCGTTTTCAGTTGGGCAATCCACAAAGAGCAAGTTTAAATCTGATACAACAACCACAAAGAAGAGCTCTATGTCCAGTTCAGGAGTAGTCACAGCTCCATCTGCCCAAACTAATGGTTCGGAGTCTTCAGTCAAGCCAAGACCTGTGAGCAACAGCTCAGGAGGGACTTTGATGGGGGTTATAAGGGGTTCTGGACGAGGTGTTGTGAAGTCTGATACTTCATATTCCGGACCATCTGCTGGTGTTTCTACATCCAATGCTGCTGTACCTCTAACCATGGCAGGTTCATCAACAAATGCAGATACATCTTCTTTTGCAACTCCTTTTAGGACAGATGTATCTGCATTGGGCTCTTACACACCACCTGTGGCTGCTGGGAGTGGCAAGAGGAGATTTTCTGAAATGCCTCTAGCTTCTGCTTCTACTCACAAGGAGCAACCACAAAATTCCTACAGGGATCGTGCAGCTGAAAGGAGGAGCTTGTATGGTTCTTCTTCTGTTGGAGACGATTTGCCTGATGCGGATCCACGTAAGCCTTAACAATATGTTTTTCAGTATACCTTTACTCTATTTCTACAAGGTCATATCTTGTTAGGTAAATTGAACTTGTGCCTTTTACATCTGCCTGTTAACCCCTGGATGTCTATCAGATCTTAGTTTTCCCAAACTTCTCAGTGATTCGAGTGAATGGGTTCCCATGTTTTACTTCATAGAAATATTAACTTGTGAGGAATCCTTTGTGTTTGCCATTCATGATCTCTTAAAGATCGGGATTCTGCATTCAAAAGGAGTACTTTGGATCCAATGCCTTTCCCCCCTGGTGTTGGAGGAGGACGTGTGATTGGAGATGCTCAGAGTTATGAGGTGATTACAGCAGACAAGGCACTTGGCGAGAGCAATGTAGGCAATCGAATGCTTCGCAATATGGGCTGGCAAGAAGGCTCGGTATCATTTCCTTCTCTTGCACTTGTAGTTTTAACCGTGCTCATTTATGGTCCACTGTTCATAGCTATGCTGATTATCCTTTTGAAATGGGTTCGTGGCTAGTAAATCTTCAGTTACTGCTGATAACTATGGTGATTATCCTTCTGAAATGGGTTTTGGTTAGTACAGCCCTTTCTTTTGTCTAAAAAATGCTCAAAAAAACTTTATATATCATTAGAGTTTTGCTAATATATGAAATAATTACTTCAATGGTATGATGTTCCTCTCATCTCTTTTCTGTTACATGCTTGTGCTAGAGTCCAATCGTATATACTGGTTATCTATGCTTTTGCAGTAATCATGGTACTGGATTCTAACTTGTATCCATTGTGGGGATTGTCTTCTCTGGTTTTTGTTATGAATTGCAGGGACTGGGGAAGGATGGCGGTGGAATGATTGAACCAGTTCAAGCACAAGCCATAGATAGGAGAGCAGGAGTTGGGAGTCAGCAGAAGAAGTTGGATCCTAGTCTTGAGGTGCAGGCTGGGGATAGTTACAAAACACTGATTCAAAAGAAGGCTCTTTCTAGGTTCCGGGAGATGTAGATTAGGGCTTAAGCTATATGAGGCTGTGGTTGTAGATAAGGGCAATAAGCTATGACGGTGAGGGTGGAAATGTGGTAGTTTGGCGGGGCAAGGCAAGTGCTTTTAAGTGATTTACTGCAAACTCAAATCTCTTCTGCAATAGCCAGTCTATGTAGATTTGTAAAAATTCATTCATAGAAGCTCCGGAATTTTGTCTAAATTGTTTCCTTTTCTTCCCCAATGACCAGAGTTGCAATCCTACGCCTGCTGTCAAAGATGCTACAATATCAAATATCAACATGCCATTGTAATGACCAAGGGAAAAACCAGTGAAAATGGATGAATAAATTTTATCTTCAAGTTAAAAAGATTTTAGTGTGCATTATTTTACCACCACACTTCTAAACATTCTCTAAATTATTATTTTTTATTTTAAAATTGTTTTGATGTAAAAATAATTTTAAAAAATAAATAAAAATTTCATTTTAATATATTTTCAAGTAAAAAAAATATTTTGAACCATAACCGTTATCATATTTCTGAACATTTTTAAATTTAAATTAGGTCTTCCAGGGATTTTTTATTTTTTCCCCTCTTATGGAACATATGAGATTCTCTGCAGTCTTCAACTAGTCCTTCGTGGCTTAGTTTTCTAGATCAAGCAGTATTCACATTTCTACTTGTTTTTAAGATAAATCAGTTTCAAGTCTCTCCCTTGAAGGAAAAAAAAAATAAAAAAGGTTTTAGGGTTTGCAAAATTGAGTGCTCTTTGTCAGGCTTACAGTCTAAGATAACCGAGTATTTTCTTTTTCTCTATAAATATGTAAGCTTTTCTTCCTTCCAAGTTCCTTCTCCATTTGCTTGGTTCTTCCTCCTCAATTTCCATATCTGACTCCCCAAATCTAAACCATTCCATTGTTAACTTGTTGCAAGAGCTAGCAAAAGGATTCCGTTTTGAGTTTTCATGAATCAACTAGAAAAAATTAAAAAATATATTTAAAATTCTAATATTTTATATAAAAAAATTAAGAAAAAATCCATGTAAATATAGATTATATATATTGTAATTAATGAAATTTAAAATAATATTTAATTTTTTTTATTATGTTATCCTACATAATAAAATAATAAATTAAAAAAATATTTAAAATTCTAATATTTTTTATTATATTTAAAATCCGACAATGAAAA
>Ga0325400_1002553_pt1 | contig 16062 bp, 8 predicted proteins | sample PopdelMetagenome_2_FD_205662 | JGI IMG/M metagenome (GOLD analysis project Ga0325400, IMG submission 205662) | Populus deltoides microbial communities from Bellville, Georgia, United States - Xylem-PdKOR-R1 | ecosystem: Host-associated > Plants > Phyllosphere > Stem > Wood/Secondary xylem... | reverse complement strand
GAAGTAATTTTTAGTGCCAAATTACGGGTTCTACCGCATACCCGCGTAGATTTGGCCGAGAACTACACGAATCAACCATGCAACGGCTCTTTTTCTTTCTCTTGGTCTTCCCCTTTTCGCTGTTTGCGCAGCATACCGCGCACCGGGATCCCTTCGCTCATACCTTCTCGATTGTGGCCCGCGACGAACGAACGGGCGACCTGGCGGTTGGCGTCCAGAGCCACTGGTTCTCGGTCGGCACGAGCGTGTCCTGGGGCGAAGCGGGCGTTGGCGTGGTGGCAACGCAGTCGTTCACCAATAAATCATTTGGTATCCGGGGACTGCGCTTGCTGAAAGAAGGCAAAACGGCGCAGCAGGCCCTGGATGCGCTACTGGCCGCGGACCCCGGCCGGGACGTGCGGCAGGTGGCTATTGCGGACGCGAAAGGGAATGTGGCGGTGCATACCGGCACCAAATGCGTTGACTTTGCCGGCCATCGCAAGGGTAAAAATTACTCGGTGCAATCCAACATGATGCTGACCAGCAGGGTGCCCAACGCGATGGCTTCGGCGTTTGAAAAAGCGTCAAACCTGCCCTTGCCGGAACGCGTCCTGAAAGCGTTGGAGGCCGCTCAGGGCGCAGGCGGGGACATTCGGGGGCGGCAATCGGCGGTGCTGCTGGTGGTGAAAGGCAAGGCGACCGGCGCGCCCTGGGACGACAATCACCGGGTGGATTTACGGGTGGACGACCACGAGCAGCCCCTGCGCGAACTGGACCGGCTCCTGCGTCTGCACCGCGCCTACGACCACATGAACAACGGCGATCTGGCCACGGAAAAGAACGATATGAAAAAAGCCATGCAGGAGTACGGGGCCGCCATGAAGCTATTCCCGCAGAATCTGGAAATGCAGTACTGGACGGCCATTGCGCTGGCCAACACCAAACGGGTGAACGAAGCCGTTCCTATGCTCCAGAAAATTTACGCCAAAGACGCCAACTGGCGGGAAATGACCCGCCGATTGCCTAAAGTCGGTTTATTAACGGTCTCGGATGCGGAGTTTCGGCAACTGCTAAACTAAACGCCTGAGGGCAGGACCTGGGTGCGGATGCATAAGTGAACCAAATAGGCCATCTGTTCATGCGCCTGATCAGTGAAAGTAGAGTTGACCGGACAGGTTTCTTTTTTTACCGTATTTTGCGGCATGATTAATCGTTTTCGGTCACTGGTTCTGCTTATTCTGGGCCTGTTGCTGGTGGGGCAGACTTCTTTTGCCCAGCCCTTGCCCGTTGTTCCTGCCCAGCCGGAAGGCATCAACAAAGGACGCTTTACGGGGGTGGTCATTGGTACCGCGGTATTTTACGGGGTGACGCTGTATTTCCTGAAAAAAGCGTGGTACAAGAAAAAAGTGCCCTTTCATTCGTTCAACGACAACCGCGAATGGTTGCAGATGGACAAAATTGGCCACGCAGCGACGGCCTACTGCTTTAGCCGGGGTGGCTACGAACTGATGCGCTGGAGTGGCGTCGGCGAGGGGACTTCCATTCTGACCGGCGGGCTACTGGCGTTGCTGTTCCAGTCGACCATTGAGGTATACGACGGCTACTCGGAAGGCTGGGGCTTTTCGAAAGGCGATATGCTGGCAAACCTGACGGGCACGGCTTTATTTGTGGGCCAGCAGTACGGCTTTGGTGATCAGAAAGTAAGCATGAAATACGGTTGGCGCAAAAGCATTTACGCGCCTTACCGCTCCAACGTGCTGGGCAAAACGACCGGCGTTCAGCTCCTGAAAGATTATAATGCGCAGCAATACTGGCTGTCGTTCAATATTGCGTCTATCGTACCGGTTGGGCCTTCGTTCCCGCGCTGGCTCAATCTGGATCTCGGTTACAGCGGGAGCGGCATGGTTGGCGGCCACGCGAATCCCCGCATCGTGGACGAGACCGGGCGCGAAATTAAATTTAAGCGTTACCGCCAGTTCTACCTTTCGCCCGACGCCGATCTGTCGCGGATTCCAAGGAACGAATCCTGGCAGCGGTTCATTGGTACGGCCCAGTTCTTTAAAATTCCGGCACCCTCGGTGGAGTTCAACGAGGTACACGGCCTCCGCTTTCATCCGTTGCTGTTGAGTCGGGATTGATGGCCCGGAGCCAGCAACGAGATTACTGATCGGGTCAGGCTCCTCTTCTTCCTGCCGTTAGTTGCCTGGATTAGCCCAGCCATCTATTTTTATTGGACCAGTTGCCGAAAATTTTGTAAACTCGGGGAAACCCGACGGGTAAAATACTATGTTAACACTTCGACAAATGACTTTCGCGGCTGTATTGCTGGCGGCTCAGGCCCCGGCGATCATGGCTCAACCTTCTCCTGACAAAGCAAAGATGAGTGAGAATCCGCTATTAAAACCGTTCCAGACACCACACGGGACGGTACCGTTCGACAAGATCAAGAATGAATACTACCTGCCTGCCCTGAAAGATGCGATGGCCATGGGGCGGAAGGATATTGACGCCATTGTGACTAATTCCGCCAAACCCACGTTCGAAAACACGATCGTGGCCCTCGAACATGCCGGCGAAATGGTCGGCCGGGTTTCGTCCATTATGTTCAATCTGAACAGTGCGGAAACGAGTCCGGAGCTACAGGGCATTGTGCGGGAAGCCTCGCCGTTACTGACCGAATACGGCAACGACATCACCTTAAACGAGAAGCTGTTTGCCCGGATCAAGACGGTTTATGACCAGCGCGAAAAACTGAAACTGGACGGCGAAGACCGAATGCTGCTCGAAAAAACGTACAAAAGCTTTGCCCGCAACGGAGCCAACCTGAACCCGGCGGACAAGGATAAGTTCCGGGCTATCAACAAGGACCTGTCGCAACTGTCGCTGCAATTCGGCGAGAACGTCCTGAACGAGACCAATGAATACCTAATGGAAATCACCGACGAGAAAGACCTCGCCGGTCTGCCGGATTTCGCCCGCGAAGCTGCGAAAGCTACCGCCAAGAAAAAAGGCAAGGAAGGCTGGGTGTTTACGTTGCAGGCGCCGAGTTATCAGCCGTTTATGCAGTACGCCGACAACCGCGATCTGCGCAAAAAGCTGTTCCTGGCGTTTGGTTCACGCGGTTTCCACGGCAATAAAAACGACAACCAGCAGATCATCGGTAAGACGGTGCAGCTGCGCTACGACCGGGCTAAACTGCTGGGCTACAACACCCACGCCGACTTTGTTCTGGAAGAAAGCATGGCTGGCTCGTCGCAGAAAGTAAAGCAGTTTCTGGATGAGCTGGTTGGATACGCCAAGCCCGTTGCCGAACGGCAATTGAAAGAACTGACCGATTACGCGAAGGAGAACGGCTTTAAGGACGAAAAACTGGAGCGCTGGGACTTTAGCTACTACGCCGAGAAACTGAAAAAAGAGAAATATTCGCTCGATGACGAAATTCTGAAGCCGTATTTTAAACTGGAAAACGTCATCGACGGCGCCTTCATGGTGGCTAACAAGCTGTACGGTCTGACGTTCAAGGAGCGGAAAGATATTCCGGTGTACAATCCGGAAGTAAAGACCTACGAGGTGTTCGACCAGAACGGCAAGTTCCTGGCGATCTTCTACGGCGATTATTTCCCCCGCGAAGGCAAGCGCGCCGGTGCCTGGATGAACGACATTCAGGGACAGAAGGTAGAGAACGGACAAAATGTTCGTCCGCATATCGTCAACGTCTGCAACTTTACGCGCCCCATCGTGGAAGTGACGACCGAAACAAAGCCGTCGCTGCTGACCTTTGGCGAAGTGACGACGCTGTTTCATGAATTTGGGCACGGTCTGCACGGGATGCTCGCCAACAGCAAATACGAAAGTCTGTCGGGCACGAGCGTTTACCGCGATTTCGTGGAACTGCCTTCGCAGGTGATGGAAAACTGGTGTTACGATCCCGAAGCGCTGAAACTGTTTGCTAAGCACTACCAAACTGGTGAAGTGATTCCGGCCGAACTGATTGAAAAGATCCGGGCGAGCCAAAACTTCCTGGCGGGTCTGAGCAACCTGACGCAGTTGCGCTATGGCCTGGTGGATATGTACTGGCACGGTAACGTACCGAAGGGCGAGACGGTAGAGCAGGTTGAATCGCATATCGATTCGCTGGTGAACCTGTTCCCGGCGGTACAGGGCACCGCCTTTAGCCCGGCGTTCTCGCACATCTTCGCGGGAGGTTATTCGGCCGGTTATTACAGCTACAAGTGGTCCGAAGTACTGGATGCCGACGCGTTCGAATACTTTAAGGAAAAGGGCTTATCCAACCGCGAGGTGGCCGACAAGTTCCGCAGAAACGTGCTGGAGCGGGGCGGCACCGAGAAGCCGATGGAACTGTATAAAAAATTCCGGGGCCGTGAACCGTCACCGCAGGCCATGCTACGCCGGAGCGGACTGACGCTGTAACCGCACTGTATTGATGTCTAATCAGCAAAGCCACGACTGCGAGCCGTGGCTTTGCTGGTTTTAGGGACCGGCTGATTTAGGTGGGATGATGACAGAAAATGAAAGCGGTACTTTTCGGATAAGGCCGCGCTTTTCCGGCCCTGATTGCTTACATTTGATTATTGTTAACCATTGACCAAAGAGCTATGCCCAGCTGGTATCAAGGCAAAATTCGCTACCAACAACAAGACCAAACTGGTAAAACCAAAACCATTAACGAAACGTACCTGATTGATGCAGTTACGTATACCGACGCCGAAGCCCGGCTTTATAAGGAGGTGGCTGCGAATACGCCTGACTTTACGGTAACCAATATTTCCCGCATGAAACTGGCCGATCTTTTTCACTTTGACGAAGGCGGAGAAACGTGGTATAAATGCAAGGTTGTGTACGTAACGGAGGATGAGAAAGGTCGGGAGAAACGCATCGTGAACATGATGCTGGTGAACGCCGAAAACGTGAAGCAGGCCTATGACCGCATTGCTGAAAGCCTGAAAACCATGCTGATTCCGTTCGATACGACGGATATTAACGCAACCAAGATTCTGGACATTTTCCCTTATACGGAAGAGGACGCACTGCCGCCCAACCTGCGGCCCCTGCACGAAGCCGTCACGGAAGAATAGCAAAACAAAACCCCGCCGATCAGCGGGGTTTTGTTTTTATGGGCATCGGCCGTTACCGGCGGGCCACCGGGGTCAGTGGCACCAGTCGTTGCTTACCTTTCGAATCCGTTACAGCCACCGACCGTACCTGTTTGCCAACGGCCAGCTCCCGGGCGTTCTGCGACAGAAACGACTGACCGTAAGTTAATTCGACCTTTTGTTTTTTGCCATCGGCGTAGGTCAGAACGGCGGTCGCGTCGGTTGGCTGGAGTTTAATCAGGGTAGTTGGCTTCTCGCAGCGGAATACCTTGAGTGGCCCCCGGTTCTGGGTGGCAGCGACGAGGGCGCTGCCGTTGGCCCCTTTTAAACGAGCCAGCCCTTTGGCGTTACCGGGTACGTAAAAACCACTGGCCGCTGGACTGAGGGCCGTAAAATTGCCCTTCCCATTGCCTTTCAGCAGTAACCCGTTGAAGGCGTCCATCCGACCCACCAGGAGTTCGTTGCCGAAATCATTGCCCACCAGCAGTACATCCGTCAATTCGTCGCCATCAAAGTCGTCGGCAATCATACCGTAGATGGGGGCCATCTGCGCCTGAACGGGCAGGTCGTGCAGTTCAAAGGTCCCATCGCCTTTGTTTTCGATATAAGCCGATTTCATATAATTGGCCTTTAAAACAATGGCGTCCTTTAACTCTTCTTCCTTCAGGAGCTTGCTGACTGGCGCCGTTGCCAGGTCTTTATGGTAGGGGAAACGAGCCCGCATGGAAATCATCTGACGCATAAGTTCCTCGCGTCCGTTGTAGGGGAATTCCTGCCGATTGCCCTGTTCATCGGTGAAGAAAACGGTCGGGAAGGCATCGTAAAAGCCATTGTTATCAAAATCTTTGGCGTAAATGGCAACGGGTTCCCGTTCGCTGGCGCGGGCGAGCGTGTTGGTTCCTAAGTTACCGGCCAGATAATCAATGTCGCCATCCCGGTCAAAATCTGCAGCTACCAGACTGTTCCACCAGCCGACGCGGGTGTGGTTCACATCAATGTTATGGAGTTTCAGCGGCTGGGCACCGGCGAAATGACCTTTATTGTTAGGTAGCACCGTCAGCGGCATCCACTCACCCGCCAGCATCAGATCGGGCCAGTTGTCGTTGTCAATGTCGGTCCAGAGCGCATCGCAGACCAGCCCCAGGTTTTGCAGCGACGGAGCTACTGTTTTGGTAACATCCGTGAAACGCGGTTCATTGGGTTTAGAGTCATTCCGCAGAATAAAGCTGGAAACCGGTTTCGGGTACTGATTCGGTTCTACCCGGCCACCGACGAACAGGTCCAGATCGCCGTCGCGGTCGAAGTCGGCCGCTTTAACGCAGGATTTGCTGATCAAACTCTTGGGCAGTGCCTGAGCAACCACGTTGAAATGCCCCTGGCCGTCGTTGACGTACAGCCGATCCTGATAAGCCGGCCCATTGGCTTCGGTTTCGTAGCCTCCGCTGGCAACATATAAATCCAGATCGCCATCGCCATCGGCGTCGAAAAGCAGCGTGCCCATGTCTTCTTCCTGCTTGCTTTCATCCGCCGGACCCGCCAGCCGATCTTCCTGCACAAAACCACCCGCAGCGGTTTGAATGAGGAAAACGCCCTTTTTTGTGCGCGACCCTCCAATAAACAGGTCGTCCAGTCCATCGCCATTGACGTCGCCCGCCGACACCGCCGGGGCATACTGCGAGAGCTTGTGGGGCAGCAGTTTCTGCAGGTTGAAATCAATGTATTCCGGCTCCTGATGCACCAGGTTGATTTTCAGCGAGTCGGTTATATCCCGGAGTACCTTACCAGCGGGGGCTGGCGCGGGCAGCGTTGCGGCTTCGCTGGCATTTTTAATATCAACGGCTAAAATCTGATTGGCTTTTACATTCCGCAAGGTCTGCGACTTGCTGGGTTGGCCGTCGTGGGCGGGCCAGGTAATGCGGACCTCATCCACCGTTTTGACGGAACCCAGCCCAAAATGAGCCGCGTTTTCGACCGTCGACAGGTAACCCCGGTAAATAGTATGTTCGTACACCTGTTTCTTACCGCCATCATAAGTCAGTTCCACGAAGGCGCCCAGGCCCATCCGGTTGTATTCGCTGCCTTTGAATTTAACGCGGAGGTAATTGGCCCCTTCGGGCTTTTTCTCAACCAGATTATTCCGGTACACAAAAGCCGAATCATTGATATTATTAACGACAAAATCCAGATCGCCGTCGTTGTCGAGGTCACCGTAGGCGGCACCGTTGGAGAAGGAGGGCAGATTAAGACCCCAGTCTTTGGTAACGTCTTTAAAAGTCAGATCGCCGTTATTTTTAAAGGCATAGTTGCTGATTTTAACCACCGGAATCTGGGCCAGCAGGTATGCGTTGGTGGCAACGGACGAGTTATCGGAGCGGTACTGGATAAAGTCGCGGTCGGTAACGTCTTTGGGGTAGCCGTTGGTGATGATAATGTCCCGGTAGCCGTCGTGGTCAAAATCCATGACCATCGGGGTCCAGCTCCAGTCGGTTTCGGCCATGTCGGCCAGCAGACTGATTTCACTGAACACCGGCTCGCGCGTGCCCGGCTTAAAGCCCTGATTCAGTTGGAGCGTGTTCCGTACGTACTGGTGGGTAAAGCCAAACTCCTCATTGTTCAGGTAGGTCTGGTAGTTGGAAGGACCCAGGAACATCTTTTTCCGAAAGTTGTCCTTCGGCAGCATATCCACAACCACAACGTCCATTAGGCCATCATTATTAATATCCGTGATGTCATTACCCATTGCCGTGTTACTGGTGTGCTTAAAGGCTTGACCAGCGCCATCGGTGAAGGTCCCGTCGTGGTTATTGATGTATAAGTTGTCGTCGCTCAGGAAGTCATTGGTTACGTAAATATCTTTCCAGCCATCGCGGTTGATGTCGCAGATGTTGAGTCCCAGACCATAGCCTTCCATCTGGATCCCGGCTTCCCGGGAGACGTTCGTGAAAAGAGGGTGGCCCAGCTTAGGGTCAAAATCGTTGCGGTACAGACGGTCGGTGGTGGGGGAGGAGCCGTCGGCTACTTTCTTATGGTACGCGTTCGGGTAGCGTTCGGCCACGTTCGTCAACACGTAAAGGTCCAGATCACCGTCGTTGTCGTAGTCGAAGAAGGCCGCGTTGGTGGTATGGCTGTCATCGGCAATGCCGTATTCTTTCGCCATTTCCTTGAACCGGGGCGTACCCTGCTTATCCAGCCCCTGATTGACAAAAAGAAGGTTTTCGCGGTCGCGGCTATTGGGTTTGATGGTTGCGCCGACGTAAATATCCATCCAGCCGTCGTTATTGATGTCCACCAAAGCCACGCCCGAACACCATTTACCATTTCCGCTTACGCCGGCCCCGTCGGTAATATCAGTGAATTTAAAGTTGCCCCCGTTTAGATACAGTCGGTTGGCAACCATATTCCCGCTGAAGAAGACGTCCTGACGCCCGTCGTTGTTGAAATCGCCAATGGCCACGCCACCCCCGTTATAGAAGTAGTCGATACCCAGAATATTGACGGTATCCTTTTCGGTAAGGCGATTGGAAAAGGTAATACTGGATTCGTCGGAAGGAATTAACGAGAAAAGAGAGTCATGCGAGAACTGACACGATCCGACTAGCCCACCCGCTAAGCATAAGAGAATGAGAGACGTAAGAAAACGAAACATGAGTTACGATGTAAAAACGAATTGCTAAAATACAAAATAGTAGGAAAATGATTATGTACTGCGAGGTTAGTAATAGGAATTTCAGAGCAAAAATAAAACCAGGAAGTAGCTAGAGTAAATGTAATAATTTCGGGACGCCCAATAAGTACTTTATTTGTTATTGGGCATAATTACCTAAAACACCCGAACGTGATTTTAATTTTAATTGTACTTTTTTAACAAAAATTAACACCATATGAACGAAAGATAGTCCTTTACTTAGAACTATTCATGCATGTTTTTGAAATTTAGGGGAAATGCATCAATTTAGTGCAAAATTAAACCCCATATTTACTAACCTTTATGAACAACAAGTTTTACAAGTTCTTTAAGGCTGCTCTTGTGCTCACATTAATTATGTGGAGTACGAAGATTATAGCCCAGGACCGCCGTATTACAGGAAAAGTTACTAGCACGGATGGAGCCGTACCCGGTGCTAACGTCGTATTGAAGGGAACGACGACTGGTACGGCAACGGACGCCGACGGAAATTTTGCGTTGGCCATCCGGGGAGCGAATCCCGTGCTGGTTATTTCGGCGATTGGTTACAAGACCCAGGAGGTCACGGTTGGCAATCAATCTAATGTTACCATTACCGTTTCTGAAGAGGCTACTGCGTTGAGTGAAGTCGTTGTAACGGGTTATACCACGGACAGCCGGCGCGAAACGACCGGTGCCGTCGCCACGGTAAAAGCCCGCGACTTACAGGCTATTCCATCATCCAACGTTGAGCAGCAGCTGCAGGGCCGGATTGCCGGGGTAACGGTTATCGCCAGTGGTCAACCAGGTTCCAACAGTACCATTCGGGTACGGGGTTTTGGCGCCTTCGGTGGTAACCAGCCTTTGTACGTTGTGGATGGGGTTCCCGTCAGTAATGACCGCGGGATTGGCTTTATCAGCCCGGATGATATCGAATCAACGACTGTGCTGAAAGATGCCGCTGCGGCTTCTATCTACGGAGCGCGTGCTGCCAACGGGGTTATCGTTGTTACAACCAAGAAAGGTCAGCGGTCAGCGCAGAAATTGACCGTTACGTATGATGGTTTGTTTGGTTTTACGGATCCTGGTCATGGACAGACCATCCTGACTCCGCAGGAGCAGGCTGACTGGACCTGGGCGGCCGTTCGTAACCGGCAGACTGCTTTAGGGCAGCCCGTTAGCTATACTGGTATTGCCAGTGGTCAGTATGGATCAGGCCAAACACCGGTACTGCCCGACTACATTCTGGTTGGTAACCGGTACGGGGTGGTTGGTGATGTGGATTTAACCGCCGAACGCGCCAAGTATAACATTGATAACTCGGTTGGTGACATTTATCAGGTAGTGCGCGCGAACAAGCAGGGAACCAACTGGTACGACGCTATTACTCGCACCGCTCCGCTGCTGCGTAACACATTAGGGTTCTCCGGTGGTACTGAAAGCAGCCGTTATTACGTTAGCTTAAGCCAGCAGACGCAGGCCGGTATTCTTTTGAACCAGAACTTTGCCCGGTATTCAATCCGGACTAACAGCGAGTTTGATTTGATTAAAAGCAAAAAACTGCGCTTTGGTGAGAACGTCCAGTTGACGTATCTCAATATCTCCGGTCTGGCAGGGGGTAACAACGGACAGAACCTTTCGCAGGAAGAAAGTGATATCCTGACCGCCTTCCGGATGGCACCAATCATTCCGGTGTATGATGTGTTTGGTGGTTACGCGGGTACGGCGGCTAAAGGTTTCAACAACCCGGCTAACCCACGGGCTTCACGGGATGCGGCTAAAAACAACCGCAACTTCGTTGGTAGCGTCTTTGGTAACATATACCTCGAATACGATCCAATTCCGGCATTGACGATCCGCAGTAGCCTGGGTGGTTCTTATTCTAACTATTATAACAAGACGACCAACCGGAACACCTACGAAAACGCCGAAGGGAATGGTCGGGGCTTCCAGATCAACGAAGGAGCTGGTTACTCACTGGCCTGGACGTTTACGAACACGGCTCAATACCGCCAGAAGTTTGGCATCCACAGCATTGATGTCCTGGGTGGTTTAGAAGCTCTGAACACTGGTTTTGGTCGTGACCTGAGCGGGGTTGGTATCAATCCGTTCTCAACGGATCCTAACTACGCATCCATCACAACCTCGTCTTCTACGGGTCGTCAGGTAAACAGCTCGCTCTACAACGGTGTCGATTTCTACTCGGTATTCGGTCGTGTTAACTATAGCCTGTTAGATAAATACATCTTTACCGGGGTATTACGTCGCGACGGTTCATCCCGCTTTGGTTCTGCCAACCGTTTCGGAACGTTCCCTGCGGTATCAGCCGCCTGGCGTTTGAGCAGTGAAGAATTCCTGAAGAGCGTAACGTTCATTACGGATTTGAAAATTCGTGGTGGCTGGGGTCAGATGGGTAACTCGAACAACGTGGATCCCAACAACCAGTACAGCTTATACCAGTCTAACATTGCTAACTCGTACGATATCGCTGGATCAAACACGAGCGTACAGCCGGGCTTCTTCCGGAGCCGGATTGGTAACCCGAACGCGAAATGGGAAACCAGTACAACCACGAACATTGGTATTGACGGTAAATTCTTCAATAACAAACTGGACGTCGTATTAGACATCTGGCGGAAAGATACCAAGGACCTTCTGTTCCAGGTGCCTATCGCGGGTGTTGTCGGAAGCCGGGCCACCGCTCCTTCGGTAAACATTGCCAGCATGCGGAACCAGGGGATTGATATCGCACTGGGTACTCAGGGTAAAATTGCCGGCGATGTTGGTTACGAAGTCAACGTTACAGGAAGCTTCCTGAAAAACCAAATCACGAGTCTGGCTCCGGGCGTTCCGTACTTCTACGCGTATCCGCCGACCAGCCGGTTAAGCTTACCGCCGACTCGTAACGAACCGGGTCACACAATTGCAGCTTTCTACGGTTACAAAGTGATTGGTCTGTTCAACAGCCAGGAAGAAATCAACTCAGCGCCCGCTCAGGATGGGGCTGGTCTGGGCCGCTTCCGGTATGCTGACGTAAACGGCGATGGTAAAATTGACGACAACGACCGGACCTTCATCGGTTCGCCGGTTCCGAAGTTTACGGGTGGTTTCAACCTGCGGTTTAACTACAAAGGATTCGACCTGGCAACGTACGTATACGCTTCACTGGGCAACCAGATTTTCAACTACTCGAAGTGGTACACGGATTTCTATCCTTCTTTCCCCGGTGCCGCCATCAGCGCCCGCGTGAAAGATTCATGGACGCCGACGCACATGAACACGACGCAGCCAATCTTCGAAGATGTTTCGAACGCCAGTACGAACACGCAGCCTAACTCGTTCTACGTAGAGAATGGCTCATACCTGCGCATGCAGAACCTGACCTTAGGTTATACACTGCCCAATAACTTACTGGGACGCATTGGCCTGAGCCGGGTACGGATCGCCGTTGCTGCAAACAACCTCTTCACGGTTACGAAGTACTCCGGTCTGGATCCATCAGTGGGTGGTGCGGCCGATCAAAACTTCGGTATTGATTTCGGTAACTACCCAATCACGCGGAGCTACAACGCAACGCTTAACATTGGTTTCTAAGCAGAATGTTTGATCGGCCTGATTCTAGGGAGTCAGGCCGAAAAACAGACTTACTTTTCAACATCGAATTGCCTAAGAAGACAACATGAAACATATAGTTATAAAAGGGGCCATGCTGGCACTCCTTTTAACCGGACTTACCTTTTCCTGCAAAGATTCCTTTCTGGAAGTACCACCGAACGGCCAGTTGCAGAACTCCGATTTGACCAATTTAGCGGGTCTGGAGGGTTTATTGATTAGCTCCTACGCGGAATTGAACGGTCGCGGATTCTCGCAGACGGCCAGTTCGACCAACTGGGTGTACGGTAGCATCATGGGCGGGGAAGCCAATAAAGGCTCCAACGCCGGTGACTTTAGCGCCATCACCTTCTTCCAGACGTATCAGCTCCTGGCTTCCAACGGGGAAATTAACGACCGTTGGCGCTGTATGTATGAAGGCGTTAGCCGCGCCAACTCCGTACTCCGTACGCTGCCCAACGCTCAGTCGACAGTATCGGCGGCTGATAAGCAACGGATCGGGGCGGAAGCTCAATTCCTAAGAGGTCACTATTACTTCGAACTGAAGCGTACCTTCAACATGGTTCCGTACATCGATGAGACGGTTGACTATGGAACAGGTGCTGAGAAAGTAGCGAATAACACGGATATCTGGCCAAAAATTGAGGCTGATTTCCAGGCTGCCTACAATAACCTGCCAGAAACGCAGACTGCTGCGGGTCGGGTAAACAAGTGGGCCGCTGCTGTGTATCTGGCGAAAACGTATATGTACGAGAAGAAATACGCCGAGGCCAAAAAGCTGTTTGATACCATCATTGCGAGTGGTAAGACATCCAATGGCAAGAAATACGGGCTGGTGGCTCGGTATTCTGACGTGTTCAATGCCGATAACGAAAACAACGAAGAGTCGATCTTTGCCACGCAGAACGTAGCGAACACGGGTAGTTCCGATGCGGCATCCGGTGACCTTAACTTGAACTGGCCGTACAACACGGGTACGCAGGGTCCGGTTGGCTGCTGCGGTTTCTTCCAGCCAAGCTTCGAACTCGGAAACTCGTTCCGGACCGACGCCACGGGTTTGCCTTTGGACGTTGCTCAGGCGGGTGGCGCTTATGATAGCGCGGATAACCAATTGAAAACCGACCAGGGTTTGACTTCGGCGGATGCCTTCACGCCGGACACTCGCCCGGTTGACCCACGTCTTGACCATTCCATTGGTCGTCGGGGTATTCCTTATCTGGACTGGGCTACGCACCCCGGTCAGGACTGGATTCGTGACCAGGCATTCGGTGGTCCTTACACGCCTAAAAAATACATCTATTACAAATCTCAGGAAGGGCGTCTGGCCGACGTTTCGAACTGGACAAAAGGCTGGACGGGTATCAACATCCTGCTGATTCGTTACGCTGACGTACTGTTAATGGCTGCTGAAGCAGAAGTAGAAGCAGGTAGCCTCGAAACGGCGCGTACGTACGTAAATCAGGTACGGGCTCGGGCGGCTAACGCAGCGGGTTTCGTGAAGAAAAGCGACGGTACCAATGCGGCTAACTACGTGATCAGCCAATACACGGCTCCCTGGACGGATCAGACCGTTGCTCGTAACGCTGTACGGTTTGAGCGTAAGCTGGAACTGTCAGGCGAAGGTCACCGCTTCTTCGACTTAGTACGCTGGGGTGTTGCTGCGCCAACGCTGAATAGCTTTGTCTCTTATGAAAAAGGGAAACTGCCTAACGCCTACGCAAACGCGAATTTCACGGCTGGTAAAAACGAATACCTGCCGATTCCGATCATTCAGCTTGACCTCCAGAGAGGTGTGCTGACGCAAAATCCGGGTTATTAATTACAAGTTGGAAGTTTGGGTTAAAAGAGATGGGGCTGAGCCCCATCTCTTTTTTTATGAAATTTTGGGTGGGTTGTGCAGCTTTTTTTGCTCCCTGCGGAAAACACGAACCGTTACTTGGTTTTGTGGTTTGAAGTGTAGACATTTACCGCATTATGAAACGCGCTTTACTCCAGTTCATGTGTTTGCTGATGGCGAGTATCGTACTGATTACCAGTACGGGCTTTGGCCTCATTGAGCACTCGTGTATGGTGCGTGGTAAAAAAGTGTCGCTGGTGCTCAACCAGCAGAAACACCGCGAAGGCTGCTCCATGCGTTCGGAACGGTCAGCGCCGTTTGTGCAGCTGGATTCCAAAACGCCGGTTATCAAAAAGGCAGACTGCTGCCAGGAAGATCAGCGGTACGAAAATGTCAGCTTCACATCGTCGATCAGCCAGTTAGTTGCCAAATTCATTAAAGCAACGGCTGATTTTACGCTGGTCAGCGTTGCCTTTGTTTTCGACTGGTTGCTGACCCGGTTGCTGCCCACCGAAGATGGCCCCTCGCTAGCGTCGTTCTCTTCTCCTCTTCTTCATTACGGACGGAGCCTGCTGGTTTTCGTTCAGAGCTTTTTGCTATAAGTCAGTTAGAAACCAATTCGGAGCCAGTGCCGCCGAGGCACGGGCCCATTGTCTGTTTTTTCTAATCTGATTTTCTTATGAACTTTTCGATAAAAAGCCGCGGCTGGTTCTTGGCCGCAGGGCTCATTATTTACCATGTTACCCTGTCTTCGGGACAAGTTATTACCGGAACCGTTACGGAACAGAACAACGGGCAGTCCAGGGCGCTGGTTGGCGCCAATGTGTACTGGGCGGGGACGACAACCGGTACGGTCACTGACACCGCCGGGCGTTACCGGATCACTACGATTGATCAAAATAACCGGTTGGTATTTAGCTACGTTGGTTACAAATCCGATACGCTGACGGTGACGAACCAAACGGAACTCAACGTTACGTTGTCCAGTGAGAAAACCCTGCAGGAGGTGGTGGTTCAGGCGGCTTCGACGCAGATTGATCAGCTGTCGCCCATGCAGACCGAGCTACTCACGACGCGGACGCTGGCCAAGGCGGCCTGCTGCAATCTTTCCGAAAGCTTTGAAACCAATGCGTCGGTCAACGTGACGATGAGCGACGCCGTTACGGGCGCCCGGCAAATTCAGATGCTTGGATTGAGCGGCAATTACGTGCAGACCAACGTCGAAAACATCCCCAGCATCCGCGGGCTGGCCTCCACATTCGGCTTAAATTACATTCCCGGTACCTGGGTTTCCTCCATCGATATTGGCAAGGGCGCCGGCTCCGTGGTGAATGGGTACGAAGCCCTGACGGGGCAGATCAACGTTGAGTTGCAGAAGCCCGATCGCAATGGAGGACCGGCCCTCGAACGGGTTTACGCCAATGCCTACGTCAACAGCTTTGGGCGCGTGGAAGGCAACCTAAATCTGGCTCAGCCTCTAAGTAAACGTTGGCACGTCGGTTTCCTGGGTCACGCCAGCACGTTACAGAACCGGATCGACGGCAACGGAGACGGCTTTCTGGATCTGCCGCTGTATTCCCAGTATAATGGCCTCCTGCGGGCTAAATACAACGGCGAGCGGTTCATGGCTCAGTTTGGCGTGAGAGCACTGGCCGAAGACCGCCTGGGTGGTCAAACCGCCTTCACGGAAGCGGCCCGGACCAGTGGAACGATCTACGGTTTTGGCGCCAATACCCGGCGGATGGAAGGGTTTGCCAAACTCGCTAAACTGTTTCCCGAAAAGCCCTACAAGGGACTGGGCCTGATCATAAACGCCGTTCATCACGATCAGTCGTCTTACTTTGGTCTGACTCCCT
>Ga0325400_1002552_pt1 | contig 16064 bp, 9 predicted proteins | sample PopdelMetagenome_2_FD_205662 | JGI IMG/M metagenome (GOLD analysis project Ga0325400, IMG submission 205662) | Populus deltoides microbial communities from Bellville, Georgia, United States - Xylem-PdKOR-R1 | ecosystem: Host-associated > Plants > Phyllosphere > Stem > Wood/Secondary xylem... | reverse complement strand
CTCTCTCTCTCTCTCTCTCTCTCTCTAGACTGTTGACTGATGAGTAGTGATTATGATGATGTTTTTCTTTCATACTCGTTAATTAGCATCCCTCTCCGGCTCTCCCTCTCTTAAACAGATCCAAAAAGATCCTGCTCTCGCTCCTCAGTTTCTTTTCCTTTGCATGTACCTCTCTCTTCTTGTTTTTTTATTTATTAGTTAGTTTTTCACAACGGTGCTCCTCTGATTTTTCATTAAGGCAATGATATCCTACTCTCCTTTTCTTTCTCTGTTTTCATTACACACGGATGCTATTAATATTTTTTCCCAGCAACCAAACAGCACTAATTTTCCTTCTTCTCTACATTTTCATAGCTTCCAAACAGAATAATTTGATTTTTTCAAGTTTTTTTGTTCCTCTCTGTTGCTACAGTTAATTGAAGGACTGGCTTTGGATTAATTAAAAATGGCGACGAAACAGGGATCAAAATCAAGAATATCAGTTTTAATCAGTAATTCCAAGAAACCAGCAGCGAATTCACAGTCATCATCAACGACATCTTCTACTAAGCAATTTTTAGAGAATTCAATGGACGGTCAAAGCTCACCTGTATCCTCCTCAGCTCGAAGCAAACCACAATATTTTTACTCCGAAAGTGTTAATCTGGATACTGAGAGATCCAAAGAAAATGTAACTGTCACTGTTCGCTTTCGGCCCCTAAGGTTCGTGCTAAATTTTATTGTTAATAAGTACTTGTTTTTGCTAATTTGTGGTTTATTTATTTTTTGTTTTGGTGTTTAGTCCTAGGGAAATCAGGCAAGGAGAGGAGATTGCGTGGTATGCGGATGGAGAAACTGTCGTGCGAAATGAACATAATCCATCTACTGCTTATGCGTATGGTAATTTGTTAAGCTTTCTCTGAATGTATTTAATTGGAATGGCATTGGTAGTGTAAGCCGGATGCATTTGTAGATTAGTTAATGTGTGGATAGGTAGTGTGAAGTTAAGTTAAAATGCGCTTGAGAACTTGTATGCTTTTGTTTGAATTGATTGGTAGTGTGAAGTTAAGTTAAAATGCGCTTGAGAACTTGTATGCTTTTGGTTGAATTGATTGAGGGGTGTCTTTTATGGTAATTTTGAAGAAACTAATGTCATATATTGGAGAGTTAGTGCTATGAGTCTAGTTGGAACCGAAGATATTGTCCGAAGTCCATGGCTACGTTAATCAATTCAAAGGTTCTGCGTTTTATAGTCGTTTGTTTGTGAAATATTTTCCTTTTGCAAAACTCTGAATTATATTTTCATAGTTTTCACGTCATTGTAGTGAATGTAAGAACACATTGCAGATGGGCTGGCTTTGTGCTTCAATTTCGATAATCAATCGATAGAAGGCTTTATTTGCACTCTAAGGACATTGTTGTTCTTACTCTAGGGGTATATACTTCTTTGCAGTTCCAGGAGATAATTCTTGCTTCTGGGATTTTAATCCTCTCATGCCAGAAACATTACCAAAAAAGGAAAGCGAGAAATTCTGGGCTTCTTTCTACCCAGCATTAATTAATAAACTATTAGGCTCCTTCATTTTTTTCCCTTTGGGGATAATAGCTGATCAAACGAGTTATATTTAAGACATTCATGTTATTCCTTTTTTTGTCTCTTTATTTATTAACCCATGCTTGTAGATCGGGTGTTTGGTCCTACAACTACAACGCGCCATGTATATGATGTTGCTGCTCAGCATGTTGTCAATGGTGCTATGGAAGGGATCAATGGTAAACAAAATGGATATCCCTCTGCTTAGGAACTCCAATTTCTGCTTTCCTTCTAAAGCTTATAGTTTTTTACCTTTGTTTATACATGCTCTTACAGGCACCATTTTCGCATATGGAGTGACTAGCAGTGGGAAAACCCATACCATGCATGTGAGATTTTAATACCTGAGATGCTATTTTTCTGCTGTGCTCTTACTATGCATGCAAAATTAAATAGAAATGCCTTAAATACCATAAACACTCACACACACACACACACTGCATATTTCTATGCCTTAAATCTCCTAGCAGATCATTCTCAGACTGCTGTAAGGAAAAAAGGGGAATTTGCTTAATATGTCATTATAGTTTAGGGTCTAGTCTCCAATGTCCAATCTTTTCCTAAAACTTTAATTGCATCCAATCTATACTTATATTTCAGTTCATTCTTTCTCCAATCTATCTTTCTAGTATCTATTTCCATGCAAAAACTGATGAAAATACCTTGATTTGATCATTTGAGAAATTCAAATCTAACCTAATTTATTAAAGAAATAACCATGAAAAAAAATAAGAATCTTAACATTATATGACAGTTCGTTCTTTTTTTTCCCTAAAAGAACCTAATTTATTAAAAAAAATAACCATGAAAAAAAATAATACAAATATTAACATTACATGACAATTCATTTTTTTTTTTCAAATTTATAACTTTAATATATTAGGTGGGGGTTTGAATTTCTCAAGTGAGGATATTTTAGTTAGTTTGCATGGAAATATCTATTAGAAGGATAGATTGGAAAATAAACTAAAATATATATAAAAAAAATAGGATGTATTAAACTCGTAGAAACAAATTGGAGACTAGACCTAAAATATGAGGACATGTTCAGTTAATTTGCTAGGAAAAAAAATAAAAAAAATCTAAATCATTCCCTGCATACAACACGTAAAATTAAATAAAAAGACCTTGTGTTCCTTGGCATGTATATTTGTATTTGTTGTCTGTGTAATTGAGGTGACATTATTCATTACCTTTTAACTAATGTTAAAAACATTATGCTTATATTTATCCATATAATAATCAGGGGGATCAAAGGTCACCTGGAATTATACCATTAGCAGTGAAGGATGCTTTTAGTATCATTCAAGAGGTACTTTACAATGAATTGAACCCCCTTGTACGACTCTATCTGATACTTGTTTGAATGCTATTAATTAACATTTTTCTTTGCCTTAGACTCCAAACCGTGAGTTCCTCCTCCGTGTTTCATACCTGGAGATCTATAATGAGGTCAGCTTCTTCCAATTCTCTCTAGCTACTAGCTTAATAATGCTGCAATTTACTGCCTTATTATTAATATTTCTATTGTTTAATATGAGGTAGCTCCACAGCTCCTCCATTTTACAATTTCTTTATTCTTTGGTTTTTGTCATTTCAGGTTGTTAACGACTTGTTGAATCCAGCAGGACAAAATTTAAGAATCAGAGAAGATGCTCAGGTACTTGCTTACCATCTCTGTATTGTGTTTCTCTATGCTTACCTTCAGCACTTATATCATCCTCATGGCAATAACTTTTATAGTTGTTTTAATACCAGGATACAATTAACTATTTGCAGTTGTGTGACCAATTATGACTTGCTAAATATTTCTTTTATAGCTTTGGACTTTTTGAAAGTCTAAAATAGCCCAAGAGAGGAGTGAATTAAGGCTAAATTGAACATTTGATGCTTTAATAAAATAAACACCTCAATTTCAGTAACAACACACAATTAAGCAAAGAACATATAAAATAAGATAGATAGTAAGAGAAAGACATCGATTCTTATAGTAGTTTGGACAATCGCTTACTAATCTCCTTGAACCTCCATTCAAGTATTTACTATTAAGTTACGGTCTTTTTAGTGCGTGAGACCTTGCTGATTACACTAATCCTTTTCCGGGATCAAGATTAGAAAACCTTACAATCACAGTCTTTTCAAGGATCAAGATTTAAATCTTTGAATTGGCTCACAACCAAAAATTACCCAAGTGATCAAGTGCCATTTACACTTTCACTATAGATAAAAGTCTCACAAGAATTATCACACTTCACAAGAGAAGATTACAAAGCATTAAGCTGAAGTCTTTATAGAGATGTAATTTAGCTCAAGAATGTGAAAGGGGTTTCATGCAATTTAGGGTTTAAAGCTTTAAGAATTATCACACTTCACAAGAGAAGATTACCGTTCTCTCGACTGTTATCCATAAATTATGAGACCATATCAACACATAGCTGGCATCATGGCATGCAAACTTTATGAAGTTCGGTTTGAGGACGACCTCAAATGATGCCAGGTTCTTATGATGATGGTTTACCACTTTATTAAATCAATATTGAGCTGATGAGAATGAAAAAAAAAGTTGTTAGGGCACTATTTATTTAATGATGATAATGATGGCAAGCCCCACCCTCTCTACAACTGAGGCACAGCATCAAGCAAGCTTTTACATGTTGCTGAGAGATCCCTTTATCGTACAATAAATTATGCATCATGGTCTTGGAATATGCATAAACCTTGCGGTGCAAGCTACAAGTCTGCTTGGTTCTTTAGGTGGAATGGGCTGTTGCTGGGTGTCTCATTCCACTTTTGCTTCCATGGGTTTTCAGTTTTCAGTTTCATTATTTATATCGGTTCAAATCTCTTGGTCAAGGCATGAGATTTTGAAGCATCTGGTGTTATATGGACTACTTTGTCTTTGCATCATATCAGAGGCAACTCTTTCTGCGCTTGCGGGGAGCAGGTGGTTATCAGAATCAGCATATTTTTATTTTTTGCTCAGGTGATATGGTTAAGCTGTTTGAGGAGGACCTGCAATAGATGACTGAATGATCATGTGCTGTCTGGGAAATTGCGACTCTCATCTGAACCACCGATTCTGCTTTTATGAAAGAATCGGTATTTAGATCATTTGAGCACCCTACTCATATCTTAACCTTTTTAATTTTTTTGAGTGTGGGTAGAATCTTAATGAATAATAGGCAAGTAAATGGTATAAATTTCAATTTCCAATGTAGAAATTTAATGGTTTCTCTAGTGATATGGTCAGCTGATTAATCTAAAAATGTCAGTTTCATACGTGTTGGAAATAAACATGTTTTAATTTATTTTGATTCTTATCTGTAGGGAACTTTTGTCGAGGGAATAAAAGAAGAAGTTGTATTATCCCCTGCTCATGCACTTTCCCTTATAGCAGCTGGGGAAGGTAACTCTCAAGTCAAATCGTATGCAGTAAACAAACGCAAGAGCATTCAAACAGCATTAGCTTTATTTAATACTATAGTTTCTAACTCTACCTCTCCAGTTCCAAAATAATTATGTTACCAAAACTAATTTTAACCAAAATTCTGAAGAACAAAACAAAACTACATAATTGAGACACTAATCAGCATATAGCCCTTTAAATTGAATACTTATGCAAGTAATGGACCGACATCTATGGAATATTGATCAAAATGATATCCTTTTAAAACTGATGTGCATTACTTGTACCGATAGAACTGTGGAAGTTAATGCAATAGGCAGGTTTGTTGAAAGTTAACAACCTATAGAAAAAATTTACAAATTGGTGCAGAACTTGTCTGTCTTGCAAAAGATGCTATTTGATTCTCTCTCCTCCCTGTATGTATATCAAGACTGCAATGTCTTTTCCATGATATCACAATTCTTTCCACGCTTTCTGATCAGGTCTTTCCTTTTGACACAGAGCACAGACATGTTGGGTCCACAAACTTTAATTTACTCAGCAGCAGGAGTCATACAATATTTACACTGGTATTCCTATCTTCCTGCAGCTTTAGTTGATTGTTACATTTCATATTCTCTTTCTTCAAGATAATTATAAGCTTTACATGTTTATTATATTGTAGTGCATTTGCAAGTGATAGTTTTACCTTTTTAGCTTACACGTAACTGTCAGACTTGCACTTCATATTCATCGACCTGCTTGATGAACTTGTTTGTTTTTCCTGAAACATTTGAATATTCACTTGTCTACTTGTTAACATCCAATCTTACGCCATCTGCCCACTCAGTGGCCAATATCCAATCTTTTTGGCAATTGCTAAATTATTCATTTGCCTTTAAGAATTGCAAGAAATCATTGTCAACTCTGTTTTGGGATAATTCATTTCATCAACTAATGATAGTTTGATCATTTATATATTCATTTCATTGTTTTATATCCTTTCCCACTAACTTTTTCCAATTATTCTAAATACAGACAGTAGAGAGTAGCCTGTATGGTGAAAATAGTGAAGGAGAGGCTGTAAATTTGTCCCAGCTGGTAATTCCTAAGGCTTCTATCTAGAATTGATGTCAAAGGACTTGTTGGTCACCTTTTTAAGTTTTTCAGTGGAATTTCTCCTGTTTCTTTAATTATGACAACTCTTTCTTCCCCTTGATTTACTACAATTAATGATTTTGCTTGCTATGTTTGATTTCAATAAATTCTTTTTAACTTTCTGATATTTTACTTATACATGCAGAGCCTCATTGATCTGGCAGGTTCTGAAAGCTCAAAGGCTGAAACTACTGGCGTGAGACGGAAAGAAGGATCCTATATTAATAAAAGTTTGCTGACACTTGGAACTGTGAGGCCTCTTGTACCTGTATTATTCGTCTGTACAACAATAATTGACCACCTTCATGATATATAATCTGAAAACTATCACATAAAAAACATTATTTATCAAACTTACAGCTTTCTGTTTCAGAATTTACTGCCAATATTTCACTCTTAAACTGAAGGGACAGCCTTACTGCCTTACATATGTGTTATATCATGCTTGATGGTTTTTTGTTTCTGGTAATCATTTTCTATTTGATGAATTACCCAGCCAGGAACATGATAGAAAATGAGAAACCAGTGTGACTGGGTTACCTTAAGATTGATTGACTTGTTTTAGCTATCTTTTCATGCTTCTAGGTCCGTGTGCTTTTAGGGACTTAATATTGTAATTTGATATTTATGTTCTATTAATGTGCCAAGACTGAATGCACTCTCTCTTTCTCTTCGCCTCCCTTTGTCCCTCACACATGCACACACTAATGGAAACCATCAATTTGGTGCTCATTAATTACAATTAAATGAACTGTGACTTTTATTCCCTAATAATTCCTAGTGAAAAGAAGTTATGTGCTTCATTTGCTAGTCCCCAATAATTTACAATCATAAATATTTAAATTGTATGGATAAAATTGTATACTTGTGACTTGCATAGGTTATATCGAAGTTGACGGATGGGAGAGCCGCTCATATTCCTTACAGGGACTCTAAATTGACAAGGCTACTTCAGTCTTCATTAAGTGGTCATGGGCGTGTATCAGTAAGTGCTGATAATATTTTGCTAAAAGAAACTACTTTTCTGGTCGTATGATGCATGATAATCGAATCATTGTCCTTCAAACAAATGCTGCTTGCATTTAAGAGACTCATTTTCCTTTCGTGTCTGAATTTACAGCTCATTTGCACTGTCACTCCCTCATCTAGTAGTTCGGAAGAGACACACAATACTTTAAAATTTGCCCACCGTGCAAAGCACATTGAAATTCAAGCAGCACAGAACAAGGTATTTTTCCTTAGAGTGTATGCATTCATTCAAACAATCTCACTTGCCAACATTTGAAATGATGTTTCAACCATTTGCAGATTATTGATGAGAAATCACTTATCAAGAAGTACCAAAATGAGATACGCTCTTTAAAGGAAGAGTTAGAACAATTGAAGAGGGGTATTGTGACAATTCCTCGATTGAAAGACATTGTAGAAGACGACATTGTCCTCCTCAAGCAGAAGGTACTTCTTAAAGAGTTCTACCATCACTTGGAAGATTCTTTCTCTATTTCATAAATTTTCATTTGTTAACTGCAAGATTTAATTTATATGTTTGATCTCAATGTTAGTTTCTTTATTCCTGTCCTTTTCTTCCTTTTCATCCCATGTCCCAATCTTGTATATGACTGTCACTTAATTAATGCATAATGGTTTGATACATTTAGTCTGAATAACCGTTATTATGACACAATTTCCTTGATTTGATTTGATATGTACAGCTAGAAGATGGTCAAGTGAAACTGCAATCAAGATTGGAACAAGAAGAAGAAGCTAAAGCAGCCCTATTGAGCAGAATACAGCGGCTGACAAAATTAATTTTGGTGTCAACAAAAGCTTCACAACCATCAAGGATCTCTCACCGCCCAGGTCCAAGGAGGAGGCATTCCTTTGGAGAAGAAGAGGTACTTGGAGCAAATTTGTTTGATTTTTTTGTACTTCTATCTATTTTTCTCTTGAACTATGATTTTATTGTTGTATAAAATCTTGGATTATGACTTTTATCTCTAATGCTTTCCTAATCTGGAACTCTTTAAGTGGGAGCCTCTGTATAGCAGGGCTTCACCCCTTATTTTTCTGCACTTTCTTATATCTGATTATGGTTGCTTATGTGTAATTTGCAGCTTGCATACCTACCGTACAAGAGGCAGGACTTGATATTGGATGACGAAAATATTGACTTGTATGTTTCTCTTGAAGGAAATACTGAAAGTGTGGATGAGACACTGAAAGAGGAGAAGAAAACCCGAAAGCATGGATTGCTGAACTGGTTAAAGCTACGGGTATGCGTAATTCAAAAGATTTATCTGCATGTTTTTATACTGGTTCTCTTGTAAAACAAAGTAAACTTGTTATTTTATCAGCTAGAGTGATCCTTAAATGATCGGATAGCCTCCTTTTAATAGTTCCAAATTTTGGTTTTTATTCCTTTAGTTCCTTACTTTGGAGGATCATCCCTCTTGTAAATTTCAGCACTGATACAATTGAATTCAATTTTCTTTTTTCTTAGAAATATCTATTCTTCTTGATTAGAAACGAGATAGTGGATCGGGAATGAGCACCAGTGACAAATCAAGTGGAGTTAAATCTAATAGTACACCTTCAACACCTCAAGCAGAAAACAGCAATTATTATGCAGAATCCAGACTTTCACATCCTTCACTTGCAGAAAGCTCTCCATCAGCTGATCTTCTATCTGAGGTCAGGCAGGATAGAGAGGTACCTGAGGACAATTTCCTCGAGCAGGAAACTCTGGTATGCTAATGGTCCTTTCATTTAATTGTGTATTCTTTCTTCTTTTTGGCTGGGGATGATTACCATGGTCTGCATGCTTAATTTTCATGCTTTGCTGATTTCTAGAATAGCATAAAAACAAGTGATCAGATTGATCTTCTGAGGGAGCAGCAGAAAATTTTATCTGGAGAGGTGGCACTCCATTCAAGTATTTTGAAGCGATTGTCTGAGGAGGCTTCAAGGAATCCCCTGAAGGAACACATACAGGTATTGTGTTGTTCCTATACCTCCTTTTGTTATTAGCTGCTCTTAACAGGCTGAGAAATTTTGCATCATCATACTTTTGTATTTAAGTTGGAGATGAAGAAGTTGAGTGATGAAATCAAGGTGAAGAATGAACAAATAGCTTTGTTGGAAAAGCAAATTGCTGATTCCATCATGACCTCTCACAACAGCATGGCTAACTTGGAAGCATCCCAAGTAAGTTTAGCTCCCTTATGGTAGCACAAACTCCTTGTATATGGCAGCTGCAAGTCCATCTTTAAGCCTTTTGTCTTTGTATGCTTGCAGACGATTGCTGAACTGACAGCTCAATTGAATGAGAAGTCATTTGAACTCGAGGTGATGTTCCTATACAGCTTGGCCTAAGAAAATTTGTCATTAGCTCTGAACTGAATATTAACATGTTCGATAATCACTCGAAAGAATCATTTGGAAACCTTTTCATCCTCCATCTAAATTCATTTGCATAACAAATTGGAGTCATCAATAAGAACAATGCAACACATTATAAAGTCATGGGTAATGGTATCCAAGTTGTGTGAACAGACTTATTCAATGGGTTCCTTTTGTTTTAGTCAATGATACATACCCATGGTTTTCTTTTAGGCATCTGATTTTATTAATTTGGCCTGATGATTGTTGTATTGCTGTATACTGTTTCAGGTTAAAGCGGCAGATAATTGTATAATTCAAGACCAGCTCAGCCAAAAGGTCAAACAGTTAACATTTTTTTTTTTTGTGCGTGTGTTGGTAGCTTTCACTGTTTTGCAAGCTGTGTTGTCGGTTGATGGCAGGTTCTAACTTGACATTGCCTCTCCATCAGATCTGTGAATGTGAAGGATTGCAGGAAACAATTGTCTCTTTGAAGCAGCAGCTCTCAGATGCACTGGAGTCAAAAAATATTAGCCCTCTAGCTAGCTACTCTCAACGAATTTCTGAACTAAAAAGCTTCCATGCACAACATCACATGAACAAGGAAACTGCAGCATCAAAAGATAGAAATGAAGATTTGCTTCTACAAGCACAGGTATGTATTTAAACCTTTTGGCACCCCAATCACGTATTATTTTGGTTGCTAGAGCACTATTTCCTTTTTCAATGCTTCCCCACCAGAGGTAAAAGATTTAGAAACTAAGGAAGATCTCAGATTTCATTCTGAGCTCGTGACGCTAAATTTTCTGATAATACCATTAAAATGTCTACAAGGTTCTCATACCTTAAGAAACCAAAATAGAAGCTTGTAGGATCTCGAGGATCACCATCCCAAGGAAAATATGTATCGCCCATAACATGTAGCTTTGAGGAAAGTTAGGTTGGCTGTTCTATTTAAATTAAAGAAACTACTTTGAATTAAGAAGTGTATTCTTGTGCCAATTTATACTTGTGGTGGATCATCAAGAAAAACAAGCTTTTTGGTGGATTGCAGACATATAGATGGAAAATTCTTTGCTTGGCTTTCTGTATCTCTTCATATTGTGTTTTTACTAGTGACAAATTTTACAGCATAATTTCCATCATGTGATGGCTTTTGAAGTTGCATTTCTCATACAAGTACGAGAGGTGAATCCTTACTTTTCCTTGATCAGGCCACTGAGATGGAAGAACTGAAGCAAAAAGTTGATGCACTAACAGAATCAAAAGAGCAGTTAGAAACTCGGAACCAAAAATTGGCCGAGGAGAGTTCATACGCCAAAGGGCTAGCATCAGCTGCTGCTGTTGAGCTCAAGGCATTATCAGAAGAAGTGGCGAAGCTTATGAATCATAATGAGAGATTAACTGCCGAGCTGATAGCATTGAAGAACTCCCCCACTCAGCGTAGAAGTGGCAGTACTGTTCGAAATGGCCGGAGAGACAATCACATGAAACACCAAGACCAAGTTGGGGCAGCCTCAGAGCTCAAGAGAGAGTTGGCTGTGAGTCGAGAAAGAGAAGTTCAATATGAAGCTGCTCTTATGGAGAAGGATCAAAGAGAGACTGATCTTCAAAGGAAAGTTAAGGAATCCAAACAAAGAGAAGCTTATCTGGAAAATGAACTTGCTAACATGTGGGTTCTCGTTGCGAAGCTGAAGAAATCCCAAGGAGCTGAAATGGATGTCTCCGAGGCAACAGGACATGACGGTTTAGGAATCTGAATTTTATCCATCCAGCAAGAGGTGATTTAAGGCTTTTGAATGTTTCAGAAAGGTCTTCTGGCAGAAGGTTTGAGAGTAGTGTATAGAAGATTGTGTTGTGCATAGCTCATTCCAAGATAGGAGTGTTTGTGTATTCCAATTATATTTTTTTATTCTTGATACGTGAAACATGTTGATCCAAATTCGAGGCCTTCCTTTTCATTTTCTGTTAATATTTGTACGAACTAAATGCTTTTGTTGGTTCATGCGGGGGTCTAATTGCGAATTAATGCTTGTTTGATTAATCATTTGTGTTTTGTGTTGCCTAGACTGGGTATTATTCAATGTAGAGTGTAGACTGATTAGGCTCATGCTGATCTTTTGTATGTTTTCCCGTACAGGTCGGTCTGGTGTTTTGAACTTGGAAGAAATTCTTGCCCTAATTTTTTCCCCGCACAAACACAACAGCTAGTTTCTTTCCAAGAATTGTAGACATTTTCGGGCCTTAAAGAGGAGAGTCAATGATAGCAAAAAAACCAAGTGACAAAGACCCAAAAGCCTCTGAAAGAAAATATATAATTTTTTGATCTGAAGCGCATTAAGTAATAGATCATTGTGCATTAAAAACAAAGATGTTTGTAAAGCCCCTTTGCCTTTTTTTTTTATTTATTTTGCTCTTAAAGTTAATTTTAGTCATTTCCCTATTACCAAATAATATTGTAAAAAGATCGACCGATATGATTAATGTGTTGTTATAAAAAAAAAGCTATTTTACCTGTAGATGACGAGTTTATTAATTAATGATTTTACCAAACTTGAATCAAGATTACACCCACGACAAGTAAGAACTTTAAGAAATGCCTACACATATAGAGATTAGAGAACCTTTTCTAAAAAGCTTCAAGCTGGTCCAAGCCCTAGTCTCAACTCCAAGTCCAAGTCTTCATCGCCATTTTTACCAGAGGTGAACTTGGTATCACCATTTTCTTTCCTAGAAACCTCAACAATAGGATTAGTTATGGTTCTCGCAAGATCCATATCTACCCCGTTATTAATCTTGACACCATGAATCAGTACTGTCGTTATATTTAGTAGTCTCCCACCTCGAGGAGCCTCATTAGCCCTCTCGTAAGGATGAGAACGATGAGTTTCAATATTTAACTTTATATTTTTCTCAAGGCCCCCTTGTGGTCGTGTCGACGTGGATTCGTCTCCAGTTTCATAATCGACACCAGACTGCACCCCTGGGGTTGGAGCACCATGAGTGAACTCGGATCCATGTCGTGGTGCAACTGGTGGCTCAACATCAATGGAAGGAACAGGGACTCTTATGACCCTTCCTACAGTTCCGGGCACGTATTTTCTTTTTCTTTTTTTACTGTGGGCATTATAATGGCCACCTAATGCATGCCCGCTCTTGAATTCTCTGTCACAAAGTGAACATATGTATCTACTTCTAAGCTTGGAAGTGACAGTACTTCTTTCATCAGAACTTGTATCATCATCTTTTCCCACCATCAAGAATGAAGAAGATGGATGGATTTAGAATGGGGGAAATAATGAAGAGAAGAGACTAACAGTTGTTTTACGATGAAAACAAGGATAATTATATAAGAGAGGAGGAGAGATATTCTTCATGTATAAGAAAATGACTTGGTGAAGAGTATATAAAGGAGTTTCGTACTTCAAAATAGCTTAAAAACTGTGTTGAACTGAATTAGATTTTGTAAGTTGTGACAGATTTACTGTATAGACACAGAGGCAACCCCACTACATGATCTAATCTTTTAATATAATGCTTTTTATAAGGAAACAAAGGTTAATAATATTAGAAAATAATTTATGTTTTTTAGGCTTATGATCCCTTGGAAAGATGAACAGAATCTAGTATTTTTTGGTATCTTTGGACTCCCTTTTAAATTTTTTAACTAAAATTTGGAAATTACTATTACTTGAGTTTTTTTACATGGAATGATTATAGGTGGCCCTGACAATATACACATATGAGATCCAGAGGTGTCAATCAAATTTCTCACCAAAATAAATTCTCTCCAAATTCTCACCTTTTTTTTCCCCAACCCTCTGATTTGTTCAAATGATGTTCCAGTGAAAAAGCATGCTTACCAATTAAAACGCATGTATTACATTGATATCTCTCTAGATTTTTGTTTCCTTTTCTCTCTAAAGAATCTATAGAGTAAGAAATACGCATGTATTACATTGATATCTCTCTAGATTTTTGTTTCCTTTTCTCTCTAAAGAATCTATAGAGTAAGAAATAAGCATGTTCTCACGCGCTATACTGCGGGTTTATATATTTTTAAAAAAATAATATTTAGGTGATATAAATGATTTGTATTTTTGTTATAAAAAATAATGTCTAGATGATACAAATATATTATAAATAAATAAAAGAAATTAACGGTTCGAGTTATAATACTGACTAAGATAAATAAGTTGGTTTTGTTTTAGTTAGAGAGTAAAAGAAAATTTAGACAATAATATTAATCGGAAAATATTTTAAAAAAATATTATGATACCTTGGAAAAAAAAAACAAAAGGAGCACAAAATCAGATAAAAAAATTGGACCGGGTTAACAAACACAGAAGAATATAACGGTGAAAAAAATTAACTACACAAAAAATCTAAAATAAAAAAATGATAATTAAAAAAATAAAGCTGAAAATCAAAATAAAAAAAATAAAATAGATTGAAGGGTGAGATTAAATAAACTAAATTTTTTCAACTGGAGGGTTTAATTAAAAAGAATGCTTGTCATGCACGCAATGACAAGCATGGTGAAAATTTTTCATATTTTTCACAAACGGGTAGGTTACCCATGAGAATGAGACTATGTTGAATTTTTTTATTTTTTTAACAATGGGTAGATCGCCTATGAAAATGAGACCATATTGAAAAATTTTTGTATTTTTCGTAACAGGTAGGTCACCTATAAGAATAAAACCATGTTGAAATTTTTTTGTATTTTTTACAGTTGGGTAGGTCGTCCATGAGAGTTAAACTTTTCTGAAAAATATTTATATTCTTCACCTGTACAAGTTGCTTATGAGAATTAAACCAACCTGAAAAATATTTGAATGATTCTAAAGTTACCTGTACTGGAACAATGAATTTGTTATTGCCATAAGATCTCGAGAAGCCCGGCTTGAATAGCTGGGTTAACCAAGAATGTCCCAGGACGCAAGAAACTCCATGAAGAAACTTTGAAAATAATAGTTAAGATGATACAATTCTTTTGTTATTTTCTGATTAAAGCAAATCGCTTAGATGATACGATCTTGCCTCGATCCAGGTAGATCTATAAGTCGATTTTACCTCACTTTTTGACAAAGGGATTCTTTTGTTAATCCTAATCTTTTCTATGAAAAAGAATCGATGAGATGATATAATTTTTTTCTCATTTTCTGATTGAGATAAATCGCTGAAATTATATGATCTTGTTTTAATTCAAGTAAATCTATGAAACGATACTATCTTATTTTTAAGAATATGGATTCTTTGTTAATCCCTTTTAAGAAATATCTATTATTTTTTTTTACATGCTTACTATAAAAAAACTATTTTCAAAACTTCGCGTTGTAAAGAGGGGTAGCTATAATAATTTAATTTTGGATCCGCTAAACTTTTTTAAATTTTTTTTCATTTTTCTTCAAAAAAAATTTAAAATTTAAAAATATATTTTTCTCAAGTCAATTGTTTTTTTTTCAATCAAAACCAAGTTATCTGAATTAACAAAAAAAAAAATTAAATCATGTTGATTGAGGTAAAAAAAAAATTGAGTTTCTAGGTGTTTCATGTTAAAACTGAATCCACCACTAATACTAATAAAAAAAATATTTTTAAAATTTAAAATTAATTTTTTAATAATTAAAATTAATTTTTGCCAGTTCAAATGGGTTGATGTATACTCATTCGAGTTTTTTTTTTTAGTTTTTATCCATGTTCGTATAATAATAATAATAATAATAATAATGCAGAAGTTTTTCAACGGAGCAGGTGAAAAGTTTTTCTTCAGACGCCCTTTGTCTCCTGTCGTGTCCCTTTCTGTCATGTAAAAGCCACTGCAAAGTCCTAAAAAAAGGAGGTCAGGAGAATGACAAGCACAATTGTTAAGAGATGAAATTACTGCACACTTTACTATTCATCCAGTAATTTCTTTTTCTTCACCGTAGCAGGATATTGATTTTAAAAAAAAAAAACTCAAAAAATACCAAAAATATCCCAACTGTTAGATGCCATATTAATTAGGTGTGAATTCTTGATTTGATTTTATATTACTACTTTTGATTAAAACTCAAACACTTCATCATCTTTAAAAACAAATTGTTAATTGAATTGATTAAAATTTAAGCTATGCAATTTATTTTGAATTTTTTATAAGTTTATCCTGATTTTATTATTTAGTCATAAATTTGATGTGTTAACATGAATAGATTTTGTTTGTTTTTTTATGTTTTTTTAAATTGATTTTATTATAAATTTTATCATTTACTATTGTATTGATTAAGAATTAAGTTTTATAATTTGTTACAATGATTTTTTATGGGGTTATCACAGTCTTGCAAACCCAGATCATGAATTTGACATGTTAACTCTGGTCGACCGGATCAATCTAATATGTTGTCTCAATATTTAAAAAAGTATATATTATCTTAAATGTTTTATAGTCAAACTATATTTTAACCCGATCATATTATATTAAGCCCACACATTTATTATTTTTTTTACTAAAAAATATGTTAGCAACACATTAATCCGATCCATAACGGTCGGCAAGCTAATGATCGAGTGTATAGTTATAATATAAAT
>Ga0325400_1002548_pt1 | contig 16072 bp, 7 predicted proteins | sample PopdelMetagenome_2_FD_205662 | JGI IMG/M metagenome (GOLD analysis project Ga0325400, IMG submission 205662) | Populus deltoides microbial communities from Bellville, Georgia, United States - Xylem-PdKOR-R1 | ecosystem: Host-associated > Plants > Phyllosphere > Stem > Wood/Secondary xylem... | reverse complement strand
ATTAATACAAATATTATCTCCATCTAATTAATAAATAAATACTATATTAAGTATAAAAATATGTTTGCTTATAAAAATATGAACTCAGCCTCTAATATATTTGCGTATTATCTTTTATTTCAGAAGCGAACCAAGGTGCTTACCTTCATTAAAAAGGGACTTCAAGTTGCAGGCATAACTAGTAGTGATGTTGGAGGCATAACTAGTAGTGATGTTGGAGGCATAACTGGGTACTGTAGCATTTTGTGAAAGAAACCAATGATGCATTTTATCACCAGTCAAATGCATCCAATCGTACAATAAATATTGCCGATGAGGTAAGAGGAAATGGCTGAAAATTTACTGGAAACTCTTCAAGTGGGCTCAGATCCAGTAGAGAATAAGCTCAAGTTACTTTATATTGCTGTATCTTTTTTGTGGCAATAATTGTATTCTCATGCATTCGATCTCCATAGTCTCATGTGTACTTTTGGAGGGCATTGAGAACTTGTTTAATCTTAAGCTGCTTGTGTGTAAAATATCATGTTGTTAATGAAGCTTTTCTTGTAAAATCATTGAGCACCATCACAACTGATTTCATTGGAAGCAAGACGTTATTATGGTATATTTTAAAATTATGTTTCACTTTGAAAAAATATTAAATTTATTTATTTTATGTTTTTTAATAGTTTTTATCTTTTGATGTTAAAAAAGATTCTAAAAAATCATTCTAATTAATATATTATAATTATTTTTCAAAATCATTATATATCACAATATCAAACACTCATTTTTTCATACAAGAGAATACAATCTCTTTAACGGTAACAAAATATTAATTTTATACAATGAAATTTAATTGAAAATTGAAGGAGCACCTAAGCAACCATATAATAATTTTATACAACGAAATTTAATGCTTGTGTGGGTTAATGACCATGGTTTTAAAAGATGAGTTCCTCTAGGCATAGGCAAGAGGCTGGATCCGGTTCATGATTCATGAATTAAGCGAGTTGACCCACAAGTGAACCGATCAAAAGTAAAACAACGATGAGTTCCTCTGGGCATAGCACCCCTATTTTTTCATTATGTCGTTTGAATTCCTACTTTTCTACTAACAAAAAATGAATAATAGTTATATAATCTCACCGTAAAACAATTGTTTTATGTACATTCAAAGTTTAAAGCTGCTGCTAGTTCTACCATCTTAAATGCTAATTTTTAACGTATTTTTTTATAAGCTTTCAAAAAAATCAAAAAATAGTAAAATAAAAATAATGAAAATAATGAAAATCCAAAAAATATATATTATTGGTATATTTGCATCGTTTTTATTGTTTCAATGTTATTTTAAAAGGAATTTAAATTTTTAAAGAATTTTTAAATGTGTTCAAACGTGTTCGATTTTTAACTTGTTATTTTTAAAACAATTGATTTTTTTCATTGAATCGATATTGATATTATTTATTTTTAAAGTATAAAAAAATAATAAAAATCAAAATTTATAAAAAAAGAAAATTAAAGGACTTGAGAAACCTAGCAATATTTACCTTTAAATATAGGTCTCCACAGCAGACAGAAAAAGGAGGATTTTGAAAATTAGGGAAACACAAAGAAACTGTAAACCTAAACTCATCTACAGACAAGCCACCACCCCCTCCCTTGAGCGAAAACCAGAGAAACCCCTGGCTTTGGGCTTTTGAATTTTCGGCTTCTTCTCCCTTCAGCGGGACAAGTCTTCCCCTTCCCTCTCCATCCCCACAGACCCAACCATCTCCTTCCCTTACTAGATCTTCCCACTTGCCCTCCATCTCTCCAGCCGTGCACCCTTTGGCCAAATCGTCCTATCCTTTCCCTCACCTAAAACAGCCACACGCCAGACCTTCTCCCTCTCAGGTGTTCTTCCCATAGCCACCGAGAGCACCACCTCCATCTCTTGGCCACACCAGAGCTGCTGCTCACTGACATAGGAGACCAGCCCCACAGACGTCGTCTCCAGCTTCCCTCATCCCTGCTAATCCGAGACCCATCTCTCTCTTCCTTGACCAGAATCCAGTGGCAGCCAAAACATAGTACCTCCCACAGACCCGTGACCGTTCCCTGGGGCCAGGAGACACTTACTTCTCCTCCATACCAAGGCCTTCAAGCACTGGCAGATTCGTCCACTGCAACGGCCACTGTCACCGCCAGATCTACAACCATCAAATCTGCCACCTAAAGAAGGAAAGAACAATGAACCAAAAAAAGACAAAAAAGAATAGATCTGAAAAAAGGAGAAAGAAACAAAAACTTTGCTTGTGTTTTTCTTCTTTTGTAGATGGCGATGGCCCTCGCCACAGATAGGGAAGAGAAGAGAGGAGGGAGTCATCCCAGATCCACTCATCTCTTGGGCTTTGCTTGCGGCGGTGCATGAATTCATGTGCCGTCAGTGGCGATAGCGAGTGGAGCAAGCACCCGCTACTGTTCCATGACTCAGAAATTCCTATCACTGTTACCGAATTTTTTTTTTTTGTCTATTTTGTAATATTTTAATTGTATCTATTTTGAATTTTTATTATGTCCTAACATGTAATATTCCTAGGAATATGGGAGTAAAAATAGTGAAAACTGATGTGTGGTGTTTGTACTTTCTTTTATTTATGTTTTTAAAAGATAAAAACTAAAAGGAAAAAAAAAGAATTAAAAAGATAAAAAATTAAATGTTTTAATTTGCATAGAATTTAGTTTATATTTTAGAAAATATTGTTTTCTTTCGGTATTTAGGATTATGATCTTATACGGAAGACATATTCTTAATATTAAAAAAGTTTGATGTTAGAATTTCTTTATCTGATAAGTTAAGAATCTTCTCAGTGATGAGAACTTTTCTTCAACTTTAGATAAATCGTTGATAAGACAACCGTCAAAACTTACAAATCACATTAAATTTTGAAGCAACTTACATTAGGTAAGGTGCGCTAGGGGTGCTAATACCTTCTTTAACTACAACCAGTCTCTTACTGGTGAATCTCTACAAAGACCAGTATATCTAGGTTTTCTAGTAACTCTGAACTAAATACTAGGTAGAAACTTCCAAGAATCAACAAAGAAACAAATAAAAATTGTTATCGACGTCACACGGGCACGTGCGACAGAATGACGACTCCACTAGGGAAGGTACTGTTTCTGACAATATTGGACTCAGCTTTGTGTATTTGATGTGTTTAAGTTTTTGTATTTTTGTCTTTTATTAATGTTTTTGTTTCCATGTATTTTATAGAAATGTCTCATGCATCATATGTTTTTATTTTTAAAAGCACAAACAAACTTCTAAGTTAGGTGAGGAATTAGCGATCTACCCTATGACTATTAGTCAGGGTTTAGACACATGAAACACTCAACTCGTATTTGAGTGTCTGCTTAGTAATGGTGGGTATACATGCCTTAACCATTTCTCACAACGCCTCTATATTGTCTTTACGAAGATCATAACAAGACAAATATGAGACCCTTTTGAGACCAAGTAGAAACTTACCCATGTTCATATAATGAATAGAACTTGTCCTTAGGTTGCTATCTTTACTTGCATTAGGACAAACCCTTCTTGAAGCATCTTGAACTCAAGACTTATGGGTGACACAATGATCGTCACTCAAAAAATTTGCATTGTAGAGTTTGGACAAGAATCAAGATTCTTGTTTCATCATGCAAGAGTTACGATCATATATCACCCCTCGAATGGCAAGTTCATCGTATAGATTACATGTTCATATATTTATTATGCATGCACCGGGATTAAAAGTAGGTTCCCCCACCCGAGATCTACTACACTAGACTGAGAAAAGTTAGAAAATAAAGAATGGGGTCCGAAAGAGGCTCATTGTCTAAAGGAAATTGAGAGTATCAAATGTGAAAAAGCTAGACTCCTTGATCTGCTTAAAAAGTTGTTCCATTTTCCATCCTCTCTGACATGTCATTGAGTGTTGTGTTGTTTTATGATTATCTTTTTGGTGCACATGCCAATAAAAGGCAATAACAATCAAGGTTAATAAATAAACCAAATGTCATTAGTAATATTACTGTTAATAATAATATAATAGTATTATTATTATTATTATTATTATTATTATCAATGTTTCCTTGTATGTGTTTCATGGACAATATATCTTATTTTCAATCTAAATCTCTTTGATTCATATTTTAAACAAGCCATTTAGATCTAAATCATGCATTTGTAAAAAAAAAACAATTTCCTGCAATCATTCATCAAATTAAAATTATATAAAAAAAAGGGAGTAATCATTCATCAAGTTCTAGTAACCTCTATGTCATGTGAGCACGTTTGTTTTTTTTTTCGTGGGATACAAGCAGCATCTCCTGCACTAACTTTTCTGGAATGTCCTAAAAACCTTTAGAGTTTTCAATCCTCTCTAACATGTTATCAAGAGCTGTGAGGTTTCATGATTATTTTTTTTATGGACATGTCAATCAAGGTCAATAACAATCAAGGATAATAAAAAAAATCAAAGATCATTAGTAATATTACAGTTAATAATAATGATAATAGTAGGACAATTATTACTAACAATGTATCCTTGCATATCTTTTATATACATTATATCTTATTTTCAAACTAAATCTCTTTGATTCATATTTTAAACAAGCCAATTATATCTAAATCAAGCATTTATAAAGATTTATTTCTTGCATTCATTCATCAAATTCAAATTATAAAATAAAAAAGGAATAATCATTCTTCAAGTTCTAGTAACCTCTCTGTCGAGGGAGCGCGTTTGTTATTTTTCCTAGGATGCAGACACTGTCTCCCCCCACTAACATTTCTAGCAGGTTCTAAAAAGTTGTTTCGTTTTCCATCCTCACTGACATGTCATCGAGAGCTGTGTTGTTTCATGATTATCTTTTTGGTGCACATGCCAATCAAAGACAATAACAATCAAGGTTAATAAACAAACCAAAGGTCATTAGTAATATTATTGTTAATAATAATATAATAGTATTATTATTATTAACAATGTTTCCTTGCATGTGTTTCATGGACAATATATCTTATTTTCAATCTAAATCTCTTTCATTTATATTTTAAATAACCCAATTATATCTAAATCGTGCATTTATTAAATTTTATTTCTTGTAATTATTCATCAAATTTAAATTATAAAATAAAAAAAGGAGTAATCATTCATCAAGTTCTATTAACCTCTTTGTCATGTGAGCGTGTTTTTTTTTTCTTAGGATGCAGGCAACATTTCCCCACTACCATTTCTGGAATGTCCTAAAAAACAGTGCAGCTTTCCATCCTCTCTGACATGACATGAAAAGTTGTGCGGTTTCATGATTATCTTTTTAGTGCACATGTCAATCAAGGGCAATCATTCATCAAATTAAAATTATAAAAAAAAGGTGTAATCATTTAATAAGTTCCAGTATCCTCTCTGTCATTTGAGTGTGTTTGTTTTTTTTCCCTTGGGATGCAGACAACATCTCCCCACTATCATATATGGCATGTCCTAAATAACTGTGTAGTTTTCCATCCTCTCTGACATGTCATGGAAAGTTGTGCGGTTTCATGATTATCTTTTTGGCGCAGATGCCATTTAAGGTCAATTATAAAATAAAATAAAAAGAGTAATCATTCATCAAGTTCTAGTAACCTCTCTGTCATGTGAGTGTGTTTCTTTCTTTTTCTTGGGATGCAGACAATATCTCTCCCACTAATATTTCTGGCATGTCTTAAAAAACTATGCAGTTTTCCATCCTCTCTTACATTTCATGGAAAGTTGTGTGGTTTCATGATTATCTTTTTGGTGCACATGCCAATCAAGGTCATTAACAATCAAGGTTAATAAAAAAAAAAAAACCAAAGGTCATTAGTAATATTAGTTTAATAACAACGATAATAGTAGTACAATTATTATTAACAATGTATCCTTGGATATCTTTCATTGACATTATATCTTATGTTAAAACTAAATCTCTTTTATTCATATTTTAAACAAGTCATTTATATCTAAATCTTACTTTTATAAAAAAATTATTTCATGTAATGATTCATAAAATTTAAATTATATAATAACAAAAGTAGTAATCATTCATCAAGTTCCTATAAGCTCTTTGTCAGTGAGCGTGCTTGTTTTTTTTTCTTTGGATGCGAACAACATCTCCCCCACTAATTTTTCTAACATGTCCTCAAAAACTTAGTTTTCCATCCTTTTTGACATGTCATCAACAGTTGTACGGTTTCATGATTATCTTTTAGTTGCACATGCAATCAATGTCAATAACAATCAAGGTTAATAAAGAAACCAAAGGTCATTAGTAATATTACTGTTAATAATAATGATAATAAAGAAACCACAGGTCATTAGTAATATTACTGTTAATAATAATGATAATAATTGTACTATTATTATTAAAAATGTTTCCTTGCATGTGTTTCATGAACAATATATCTAATTTTCAAACTAAATCTTTTTTATTAATATTTTAAATAAGTCATTTATATTTGAATCGTGTATTTATAGAAATTTATGTCCTGTAATCATTCACCAAATTAAAATTATAAGAAAATGAGTAATCATTCATCAAATTCCAGCAACCTCTTTGTCATGTGAGCGTGTTTTTTTTTCTTGGGATGCAGACAACATCTCCCCTACTAACATTTCTGGCATGTCCTAAAAAACAGTGCAGTTTTCCATCTGCTTTGACATGTCATGGAAAGCTGTGTGGTTGGATGATTATCTTTTTGATGCACGTGTCAATCAAGGTCAAACCTTCATCAAGTTAAAATTACAAAATAAAAAAGGAGTGATCTTTCATCAAGTTCATGTAACCTCTCTGTCATGTGAGCGTGTTTGTTGTTTTTTCTTAGGATGTGGACACCATCCCCCCTACAAACATTTCTGGCATGTCCTAAAAAAAATTGTGTAGTTTTCCGTCCTTTCTGACATGTCATGGAAAGTTGTGCGGTTTCATGATTATCTTTTTAATGCACATGCCAATCAAGGTCAATAACAATCAAGGTTAATAAAGAAACCAAAGGTCATTAGTAATATTACTGTTAATAATAAATATAATAGTAGCACAATTATTATTAACATTGTATCCTTGCATATCTTTCATGGACATTATATCTTATGTTTATACTAAATCTCTTTGATTCATATTTAAACAAGCCATTTATATCTAAATTGTGCTTTTACAAAAATTTATTTCTTCTAATCATTCATCAAATTTAAATTATAAAATAAATAAAAAAGAAGTAATAATTCATCGAGTTCTAGTAACCTCTCAGTCATGTGAGCGTGTTTGTTGTTTTTTTATTTGGATGTGGACAACATCCCACCGCCCCTAACTTTTCTGGCATGTCCTTAAAAACTATGTAGTTTTCCATCCTTTGACATATGATTGAAAGCTATGCAGTTTTATGATTATCTTTTTAATTAACATGCAAATAAAAGTCAATATCAATCAAGGTTAATAAAAAAACCAAAGGTCATTAGTAATATTACTGTTAATAGTAATGATAATAGTAGTACTATTATTATTATCAATGTATCCTTGCTTGCATATCTTTCATGAACATTATATCTTATTTGCAAACTAAATCTCTTTGATTCATATTTTAAACAAGTCATTTGAATCTAAATTGTGCATTTATAAAAATTTATTTCCTGCAATCATTCATCAAATTCAAATTATAAAATGAAAAGAAAAAGAGTAATCATTCATCAAGTGGTATTAAAGTAGGTCAGCATTCAGATCAATAGCAAATCGTGAAGAGAATTGTGGAGGATTTGGTGACAATCATCTATGTGACGGTGATCAGGGGATGCAAGCTATTTGAGATCAGCTAAATCATCGTTAGAGATAGTAGCTTTAGAGGGACAAATGCAAACTGGGTTGGGTGACATCAATATCGGAGTCAATAACCTTACAACCAGGCTTAAAGCATTAGTATTGCACGTAAACACGAACTAGGAAATAACAAAGGCATGTGCCTAGAATGACGCCAACGACAAACCTATCCCTGAACTAGTTCATGCAAATTCTCATGGCCAGTATCACAATGGTATTCTTCTAATAAAGAAGATGGACGTAAGGTTGCTAGAAATAATACATATGATCAAGATTATCATATGAAGGTTGAGATTTCTTGTTTTGGTGGTGATTTAGGAGTAGAGGATTTTCTTGATTGGTTAGTTGAATTTGATTGATTTTATAAGCATACAAGAGTTTCATATTCAAGGATGATAAAAACTATAGGGTTTACATTGAAGCATGGGACCTTAATCTAATGAGATAGGCTATTGGAAACTAGGAGGCAATAAGGTAGAAGACCTATTAAGACTTGGGAGCACATGAAGTAGTTGTTGAGAGGTAGATTTTTGCCTCTTGATTTAAAAGACCTCTTCCTTAAGTATCAAAGATGTTTATAAGATTCTCAAAACTTGCATGAATATACAATGAAATTTTTGCTCCTAGCCGAGTGAAATAATCTACATGAAACTTGTTGCATGTCGAAGCCAAAATACACATATTATTGAAAATTAGAGTCCCCACCTAGAAATTAAAGGAAACTAAGGATCCTAAAAAAATAAGCATTAGTTCTAGATATTCAGGTAAGAGGTTAACTATACTTAAGATAAGAACAATGTCATCCATAAAGCATCATATTTTATGAAATGTTATCTTTACTATATGTTCACTTAAATTTATTTTTTTTTATTGTCATCAATTATCCTAATTAATTGTTTTTATTATTTTTTATTTTATAAAAAGTTTGACATTAGTCTTCAAATACATTAAGATTCCTAAAGGAATCTTCATTGAAATTGCTAAAAAATAAAAATAACTCGCATGTGATTTTCACATTTGAACATCGATCGTTTTAAAAAAGGATTAGTCAACTAAGCCATTTTTAAGACGTGGTTCCATATGAATAATAAAAATTGAATTGGAATTTAGCCCATTCACTATGGTGAATTGCAAAACAAACCCGAAAATCATTATTATTATTCTATGAGCTTTAATAAAACCATGCATATTGACACAACCCAAGTTATCAATTCGTATACTTGGAAAATATAAGGAAGCATTTGTTATAATTTTTCTTTTGCATTTTGTTTTTATACTTTTTTATAAGAATGTCACTATCAATAATAATTAAAAAAAAATTGGACTTTCACAAAAATAAAAATAAAAAAAATATGTACAAAATTTAAACATATAATTTAGCAATAAAATATTTATTTGGGTTGAAATTGGGCATGATCTGGAAAAACATTAAAAAATACCACTGGACCACGTGGCGCGCATGCATCCACATGCTGGCTATTTCACCAATCTTAGGATTACACCCACGTGCCTTCACTCACCATTTATATCCTGCAAAGGGACTGAATTAATTTGACCACCAGCTCCTTTTCTTCTCCTGTTGCCAGGCCTCTTTTTTTTTCTTTTTTTTTTTTGTCTCTCGGTGTTTCTTCTCTTTTCAGCTGGGTTGTCGTCGAGATAGTTGGGTTGGGTTTGATTGGTTCAGTTTTAAGAAGTGGGGTCTGCTGGATTGTTCGCGTGAAGGGGGACCTGCCTTCTGGTTTCGACAGTGGATCCTAAGGTCTGTGAGAGGGCGGTTTTCATGGTGATTGATAGCTGTAGAACGCATATGGTGGCTCAGGGCTGTGGGATTTGGAAATTATTCTTGAATTTTAAATTTCTTTCACTCCAAATTAAATCAAGTTAAACTATTTTTTAAATATTCTCTTCAATTGAGACCTTTACAATGACCACAAAAAACTATCAAACTCAATTTGTTTTTATTTGTGATACTCTATTTATTATTGATCTAATTTCAAACCTCAACTTTTTTTGTATTGTTTTCTTTTTTTGTTTTTTTGACACACAAGAATTAAATACAAAAAATAAAGAAAATAACTAACATTAATTAAAAGATATTTTTTTATTTTTTTTTCAAAATATATACAAAAATAAAAATAAAAAATTAGATTACAACAAAACTGACGGGCAATAAGTATAAGTAAATGGATTGAAACTTGCCATCAAAGATGGAATTGGGCTACAAAGGAGGGTTCCTGCCACAGAGCCTTGACTTACACCAGTAGAGAAGGGTAAGCAGCTATAAATAAAAAATTAATCCAAACAACCTAATGTTGGTTGTGGTTATGATAAAAATATGCCTCAAGCAATTCCTTGCGAGGATAAATAGAAAAAGAGATAATCCTCATGCTAAGCCACTTTTAATAAAGTGTTATCGATGCCATTAAAAAGGGCATAAATTCAATGTATATCCTAGGTTAGTTGGTCGGTCATCGGAACCTTCAAAATATAATTTTGACTTTACTTATCACAAATAAAATAAATTCATAATATGATTTTGAAAACCAGAGTGAACCCATGGGAAATTTTGTTTAATCTTCCTATTAAATATTGAAATAAAAAAAACTAGGGATTTGAATAAAAAATTAAAGAAACAAAATTCTGAAAATAAAAATAATAAATTGATATGTCATTAACTCAGTTCAAAGGTCCAGACATTCATTCCTATAAATTTTCATTCCTATAAATTTGTTGATCATCAAAGTAAAACAAATATTCTTACAATTCAAGCAAATAAATTCAATGTCTCTTAAAGTTAAAGGAAATCGAGGAGATTTTGACTAAATTAATTAGATAAAGCTTTCTCATCAATTTTTTACCATCAAATGAATTAGACATTGAAAACCAATTTTAATTCACACTGCAGTAGCCTTACAAGCACAGTCTGTAAAATTTATTCTAAGCAACCGTTCAAAAAATTCAACAATTTAACTTAGCTTATTCATCCCTAATAAATTAAAGTAATAGTTGCAGCAATCAAGTTAACTCATTTGCTTTTTATTCTAGACCCTAACAACAATTATAGATTAAAAGAAACTAGAAAGTGTTGAAGATTCTGAAGTAATTAAGGCTGATTTGAACCTGATTTATAGAAAATAAAAACAGAAAGTCAAATTTCTTTTCCATAAATCAGATTCAAATAATAATACCTATTTATGTGTAGTTAATAGTTGTCCTAATATAGATTTGTAGATGTTGTATATACTTAGGAATCTATTTTGAAATAAGATGAGAAATCAGAATTTAAGAATTTTTCACATGGTATTAGATCTTTAAATCGAGCCTATCTTTTTTCTTCTGAACCTACCTTCTCTCTGAACTTGGAATTCCTTCTCTTCCCTTCTCTTCTCTTCTCATCTGTCCTGACAACCCTAGTCACTTGATCTAGCAAACCTGTCCAAATCTGAAAAACATGTTTGAAAACACTACAAAAGAAACCTAAATATCAGGGGAATTATAGAGTTTACAGTCATCCTACCGACTGAATGGACAAAACTATCTGAAGTAGTCACAAATAGTGAAAACCTTTCTCAAAGGAAAAGGAAAGATCAATCATATGATGGACAACCCTTCTAGTCCAAAAGACCCAAATACACTCTAAAATGAAGAAGACTCCATAATTATGTCATGGTTGTGGAACTCTATAATGTTAGAAGTTTGTGGGCCTTATATGTTTCTGATTACAACAAAGGATATATGGGATACAGTGAGACAGACATATTCTAAAGTAAAGGATGTTGCGTTAATCTATTAGATTAAGACGAAGTTTTCAATGACCAAACAAGGTAATATGATGGTTACTGAATATTACAATACTATGAAAAGTTTCTGGTTAGAATTGGACTACTATCAGGATTTTAAGATGCAATGTAGTGATGATGCTGTAATTCTAAAAAAGTATATGGAAAGAGAAATGATCTTTGAATTTCTTGTAAGAATCAACATAGAATTTGATCAAATGTGAGTCCAAATACTTGGAAAGGAATCTCTACCCTCACTCAATGAGGTGGTCTCATTGATAAAGGCTGAAGAAGGAAAGAGAATTATGATGCTTGATGTCCCTAATATTGAAGGGGATGATAACTAATAACAGAAACCTGAGTGATGCCATGAATGGTGCAGAAGTGGTGAAGACTGAAAGGAAAAACTCCCTAAAGATGATCTGTTTTGTAACTATTGCAATAAGTTTGTTTTGTAACTATTGCAATAAGACAGGTCATAAAAAGGAGACCTACTGGAAAGTCCATGAAAAACCACCAAGGATAGGGCATAATGGAGGATACAAATGGAACCAATCAAGAAGACATGCAAACTAGGCAAATTCAGAAGAGCCAGCCCATAAGTCTAACACCCTAAAGGTTGGGGTTCAATAAGGAGGAGATTGGACGCATAAAAACGATACTCTACACAATGGAGAAACCATTTGGGTCATGCTCTCTTGGTATGTTAACTTTTTTTATTGATGTAATGGAAGAGTGTGAAGTTGTTTTTGTATGGCTGGAATAACGTAGTTAAGCACTTGCACTTGTTGAGAGAGTCATTAAAGACCTAAAAGTATTAAAATCCTTATGATAAGGAGATCAATTACTCTTCTTTGTCTTGGAGTTTCATCAGTCATAGACAATATTTTTTATGAACAACAAAAGGGAATGAACTAGATTTTTTATTGAGATTCTCACATGCGACTCTATTAATGAAGTCATGAAAAACTTCAAACATATTAGGCTTTCCTTAGTTAAGTACTATGTTGGTGACTAACTTACAAAACAAGTTCCATGTCAAGATAGGGGATCCTTTGATGCTTAAGTTAACAAATATAATAAGAATGTGTGTGTAAAAAAATGTATGTAATGAATGATGTAAGTATGCTTGAGTGAGCTTAGTTAACGTATATGAGCTTGAATGCGTTGTCTTCAAGACCTTATAGATACAGAGGAACATAGCTTATCTTATAGGAAGATTATATGGTAGAGAGGGAAAAACGACGGGGAATATCTGGTTTCCTATAAAGTTGACTGCTTGATTGGCATGCCAGACTTGCGGGGATAGATTAGTGCTTGAAAGTAAATCATTATTGGTAAGAGTGGCAGGCCACGAAAGGCAAAGAATGTTGATGCAAAGTTAGATATAGATTGGAAAGGTTAGCCTAAAAAGTTAATAAGAGATTGTTTATTAATGAGAGAAGGTGGTATGGTGTGTGGTGGATGGTTCATGCTTCTAGAGGAAAATATTCTGAAACATGCGCAAACAAGAAAGGGTGAAAAGGAGAGAGAGAGAAGATGAGTAGCTTAACTGCTGCTAAGGTGACAGCAACCCCTTTCTAGCTAGCCAGACCCAGCCTTGCTGTTGCAGATAACCCCAGTCTGGGCCGAAAAGGCTCTGCCAGGGGCTGCTGCATGCTACCCCGATCTGGGCTGCATCATTATCAATCAACACAAACATACTAATATGGTGAAAAACTTATTCGTTTGCATTCAATGAGACAGTCAAATTTTAATCACCCCATGCATCGCAAGACATTTCAAAATAATATAAGTAGAAGAAGTCACAAAGTTAGAGAAAAAGAAAATGAAAAAATAATCACCCCAATCGACTGGGCTCTCTTTGTAAGGGTCTTTGATTTTTTTATGTTTTAATTTAAATTTATTTAAATTAATTCATTTACAATATATTTACAAAATTATTTTTTAAAATATAGTTCACCTTTTTTATATAATATTAGCTATTGCTCTTTGTTATAGCCTTTCATGATTGTTTTTTAATTATTTTTTTAAAATTTATTTTTGTTATCTTTTCTTTGCATATCTTCAAAAAGAATTACAAAAAGTTACGTGTGACAATGTGCTAGTGGTGTGTTGTTCTTATATTCTCATAATGAAATTATGTTTTTTTTTTTAATTTGAGAGATGTATTTTTATTTTAAATTATCTAGATTTTTTATATTTATTCTAATTGCTTTCAGTTTTATCAAATTTTAAAATCAAGATAAAAAAAATAATTTAAACCAATAATATGTGTTACAATCAGATTCTAAAGAGAATACATTCAAGCCTGCATGTTTGAAGAAAAATATATTAATAAGGAAACGAGGAATTTAAATCCATTCTTTAAACCAATTTAAATGAGTGATAAGCGTGTGTTCCTATAAGGCTTTGCTCGCATGAAATTAACAAAATACTAAAGATATGTTAAATCATTATAGTTATACTCGTAAAATATGATTTGATATAATAGTATTTTGTGTTTTTTTAGATTTTTTTAATTTTATTTTTTAATATTAGTTTTTTTTAATTATGCTTTATAATCTTTTAATTTTTTTTTTGTTGGGTTATATTACAATCTCGTGAATTTAGTTTTTTATCTTTTTATTTCAATTGTCAATATTGAATATGTTGGAAGTGAACTTTATAATTTTTTTCGATTTGCTATATGAATTTGCCTCAGTCTCATGAACCAAATTGCAAGTTTAATAAGTTAACTAAGGTTAACTTAATTTTTTTTTTTGCTGCTTTTTTTAATTAATATTTTTTCAATTTCATCCTTCAATATTGAGTTGGTTAGAAATTGAGTTTCATAATTTTTTTATTTTCTTTCTATAAGGTTATCCTGATCTCATGACCTAAATCGCGAGTTTAACAGGTTAATCCTTGAGTTGACTCCATTCATTTTTATTTTTTAATTGAATATTTTTTTAATTGAATTTTGTATTTTTTTTCAATTTGCTTTATATGGAATTATCTTGATGATTTTGGTAGGTTAACTGAGTTGACTCAATTTATTTTTTTAAATCCTTTTGTAATTGAATTTTTCTTTCAATTTCACCCTCTAACAACTTAATCTTCTTCCTTTTTATTTATTTTTTCTTTAATTTCATCCTTCAATATTAGGTTATTTGAAAATTAAGCTTCTTGATTTTTTTTTTCAATTTACTTTATATGGAGTTATCTTGATCTCATGATTTTAATTTTTTTTACTCAATTTCAATTTTTAATAGTGGATGTGTTGGAAATAGAGTTTTATATTATTTTTTATTTTCTTTTTATGAGATCATCATGTTCTCATGATCCATTTCACGAGCTTAACAAGTTAGCCCAAGTTGACTTGAGTTGTTTTTTTGTTCTTTTTTTTTATGTTATCCTTTAACATTGGATTAGTTGAAAATTGAGTTTCATGATTTTTTTTTTCTATGGAGTTTTCCTAATCTTATGATTAGGGTTGGCTCAGATAGTTTTTATTGTCCATTTTTTTAATTTGATGTTTTTTTTTAATTTTATCCTTGAACATTAAATTGATTAGAAATTGACCTTCATAATTTATTTTGATTTGCTTTTTATAAGGTTATTACGGTCTCATAACTCGGGTCACAGATTTAATAGGTTAACCCAAATTGATCTATTATGTCACTAGCTCAATATTTATAAAAAAAATTTTATCAAATATATCATCATATCAATATTGAGAAAAAAAATATCATGCAATATATATTATATTTTAAGTTTATGATTTTTTTTATTATAAAATATATTATTAAAGCTTGAATAGACATGCTAATGATCTAATTTAATATTAAATAAAGTGAAAGTGGATTTAATAAAATTAGTTGATTTGATAGGGCAATTGATTATCTCGATTATCTTTATCAAAATCCAAATGAGATTTTTTTTTATTGTTCTCAAAATAATATAACTTGAATAATATTAAATCAAAGCCGTTTTTAAATTTATCCACCCAACCTTTATTAGTGCTTGAACTTAGCTAATTTAATAACTTCGTACTATATGCCCCTGTTACCTTCCAAACAGAGAGAAAAATTGTAAACATGCATACATAAATAAATAAATAAATAATAAATTGAAAAAAAAAATATACAAGGGGACTGCTTCGTGAAAACGTGAATAATCACTGACCAGCCTAACGTGCTGTCTGGTAGTACAAGTATATCATCCGTTATATATATATATATATATATATATATATATATAGACACACACGCTCTTGCATCTTCTTCTGGTAGAAATTATTGAATCGCAAAGCTGTCCAAACCATTTGGATCTTCTCTTCTCGTGTGATTTTTCCACCAAAGTCATCCGAAATGAACGACGCAGATGTCTCCAAGCAGATCCAGCAGATGGTCCGATTCATCCGCCAAGAAGCAGAGGAAAAGGCCAACGAGATCTTAGTTTCTGCTGAAGAAGTAATT
>Ga0325400_1002546_pt1 | contig 16073 bp, 19 predicted proteins | sample PopdelMetagenome_2_FD_205662 | JGI IMG/M metagenome (GOLD analysis project Ga0325400, IMG submission 205662) | Populus deltoides microbial communities from Bellville, Georgia, United States - Xylem-PdKOR-R1 | ecosystem: Host-associated > Plants > Phyllosphere > Stem > Wood/Secondary xylem... | reverse complement strand
GATTGTCACTGAATTAAATAAGAGTTGACAATATAACCGAACAAAATAAACCAATGCAATGAATTGCTTGTCGGGCAACCATGCTAAATCTATTTTTTATTAAAATTTAATTTTTTTATTTTAAAATTATTTTAACATGTTAATATTAAAAATAAATTTTAAAAAAAATATTACATTTTCAAAGTAAATCTTCTTTACATTTTCAAACACCCTCGAATAAAAGCAAGAGTATTAAATGGTGGAGTGACGTTTTCGTCGAGTGCATGTGGTAGGTAGACATAACCAGGGGCGGAGGTATGTTAACGGCTATGGTGGGTTTTAGCCCATGTCAAGATTTTATCAATATTTTTTGACTAGTTTCATATAAAAACAAATTTGTAATTCTGGATTGAGTTATCAAAAAATTCTGAAAATTTGCATGAAGCCTTCTAATATGATGCTTTAGTTTGGGTTAAAATTTCAGATTTTTTTGAGAAATTCAGAAATTTGATGAAAAATCACAATTTGACCAGTTTTACGTTATTGAGTGTAATTTTCAATCTGACTATCAGATTGAGCTGAAATTTTACGAGGGATCTTAAAATATATTGAATAAAATCTTGTTAAAATTTTAAGGTGAACGGAGCTTGGTAGTGCTAACAAAAAAAAAACCGTCAAATAAAAGCAAAATGACTCATTAAGAGTAAAATGGTTATTTGTCATTAAAAAATAAAACAAATCTGTTATTCCTTCCTTTTATATGTTGCCGACTAGGTAGAAGTAGAATAGGAAAAGAAAGAAAAGAAAAGGTTAGAGAGAAATAGAGAAAAGTAAGGCAAAAACATAAAAAAAAATCCAAGAAAAAAAAAAAGAGAGAATAACTTTGTAAACTTACAAAGTCCAACTTATAAAACACTAATATAAGAAAGAATCAAGTGAAGGAAGGAGGAATTGAGACAGGGAAAAATTTAATTACTTTGTTTTTCAGTTGACATGGGATTGTTATTTTATCCCGGTTGAGAAGTTGTTACAATATCGATTCAGATTCGATTATAGATGAATTATATTCCATAAAATATCGAAGGATGTAACTTTAATAGTGATTTTATTTTTACTTTCACTTCAATTTTATATACTTTTTTAATATTTTAGGTAGTGTATTTGAATTAAAATTTTATTGTTAACTTTAAAAATTCATGTATATAAGTTAATAATTAATCTTAAAAAATATTTATATGTTTATTTAATAGCCCATGACAGGAAAAATTCCTGGCTACATAACTCTAACAATTAAGGATAAAAATGAAGAACAAGTGCCAACAAAGCCACTCTCAGTTGTCAATAAATTAATCCTTGTGAGAAAACCAGACATATACTCTCGATGATTATAAAAAAAAAAACCAGACACTTGTTGAGTCTCTATAAATTCAACTTCTGTGAAACTCTACCCCCACCCTTCTTCTTCTTCTTAACAAAACCCTAAAATGCTATTGTCTTTCAATAAAATCAAGTACCTCTATCTATAAATTCAAGTACGTCTAACTGTATAAACAATCCTAAAAAATAAGAATCAAAACTTGAGTTTCCCAGAGAATTCTTTATAACATCTAATTCACTAACCTAAAAACATGTCCAAAGTTGAGTTATAATAATGGCGGAAGATTGTTGCCGCTTCCAACTGATTAGCGGTGACGGTGTTTTAAACATGGAACTCGAAAACTTCACGAGGACCACCAACCTCTCACAACGCGGTCTCTCCTATGCTGTTGTTGCAATTATGGGCCCCCAGAGTGGTCGTATGTATTATTTTTACGTAGTTTCTGTAGTGATCTGTGTATATGTGTGTTTATCGCACGCTAGCATGCAGAGAAAGAGTATAAATTGTTTAATTTGCCTTCTTTGGTGAACAGGGAAGAGCACCCTCTTGAACAAGCTCTTTCAGACAAATTTCAGGATGATGGATGCAGAAGAAGGAAGGTTCGGTATTCTTTAATTTGTTTTAGAAAGGAGGATTCGTCTATTAATTTACTTGTTAGTTTTGCACCCTGTCATGAAATATAATTTTGCTTAATTATATATATTTTCAGGAGTCAAACAACCCAAGGCATTTGGATTGGGAAGGGTATTGGTATCGAGCCTTTCACAATTGCCATGAACGTGGAGGGATCGGACAGCAGGGAAAGAGGCCAAGTATAAATTAACTAAACTTTGCATTAATCAAACATTAAATAATTCTACTAATTGCTTTAAGTAGTTGTGCCTGTTAAAGTTGTTAGTATTTCTTTGTTTTCAGATTCCTTGTTTTTAGATTCACTTGCATAGTTGTTCCTGTTATGAAGGAACAAGTATTGTTGCACGTTCAAATTAAAAATCTAGTTAACTACCATGATTGCCAGTGCTGTAAAATCATGGGTTGTTGAGTTTTTCATTCAGTTATTTTGTAAGGCTTTAAAAGGCCATTGTGATCTTTGAATTACCAAGTAAGTATTCTATGCAAAACAAGTGTGCATCAAACTCTCTTTTACTTTGTTTTTCTTGTAGATTTTCTGGTTCCAACATTTGGTATCAGAGCCTCAACACGGGGCTTATCATAAGTCTTTACGAAAATGTGAGTTCAATGAGAAGAGTTCATGGCGAGTGAAAGTAGTTTTATGCAGCTAACCATTCCTAAGTTCGATGGGCATTATGATCATTGTAGCATGCTCATGGAGAATTTCTGCAATCCAAGGAATATTGGGGATTGGTAGAGACTGGGATCCCTGCAGCAGCAAAAAGGATGGATCCTATAGAGGAACAGAGAAAGACAATCGAGGATCATAGGCTAAAGGATCTGAAGGTGAAGAACTACTTGTTTCAAGCCATTGATCGATCGATATTGGAAACAATCTTGAAGAAAGACACGTCAAAAGATATTTGGGACTCCTTAAAGCAGAAATATCAAGGCACAGCCCGAGTCAAACATGCCCAGCTGCAAGCTCTTCGCAAAGAGTTCGAGGTGCTTCACATGAAAATGGGAGAATCAGTGAATGATTACTTTGCACGAACTCTCACCATTATTAACAAGATGAGAATTCATGGAGAACAGATGAATGATGTGGTAGTCATTGAGAAGATCTTAAGGTCCATGACTCCAAAATTTGATTATGTCGTATGCTCAATTGAGGAGTCAAATGATATTGACAATTTGTTCATTGACGAACTTCAAAGCAGTTTGTTAGTTCATGAACAACGAATGAGCATGCATACTTTGGATGAACAAGCACTGGAAGTTAGTTCATGAACAAATGAAGCTTTACCAGGAGGACATAATTGGGGTCGTGGAAGAGGAAGAGGAAGAGGACGAAGCCGAGCTGGATTTGACAAATCCATGATTGAGTGTTACAATTGTCATGAACTTGGCCATTTTTAATGGGAGTGCACTAAAAAGGAGAAGCAGGCGCACTTTGCCGAGACAAGTGAAGAAACGTTATTCATGGCGTATTTGGATGATGAAAAAGCTAGAAGTGATTGCATATGGTTCCTGGATTCAAGGTGCAACAACCATATGTGTGGCAAAAAAGAGTTGTTCGATGTTTTTAATGAAGGCTTCAAAGATTCAGTCAAACTGGGAAATGACGCAAGCTTGAAAGTACAAGGAAAGGGCAGTATTCGAATGGAGATAGATGGGATCATGCTCGGGATTACTGAGGTGTTTTATGTGCCAGACTTGAAGAACAACCTACTGAGCATTGGGCAACTACAAGAGAAAGGTCTTGCAGTTCTCATGCAACACAGAACTTGTAAGATTTTTCATCCAAATAGGGGTTTAATAATTTAAACTGCCATGTCGCACAAGAATGTTCATTATCATTGTTAAATATCAGTCAAAGGAACAAAGATGTTTTGTCTCCCTTATCACAGACCAATCTCACCTTTGGCACTGTCGATATAGGCACCTAAGCTGGAATGGTCTCAAGGTTCTTCAACAGAAAAAGATGGTAGAGCATATGCCACAACAGTTTAGCGCCTCTCTTAAAGTTTGTGAAGATTGTTTGGTGGGAAAACAACGAAAAGATTCATTTCCAAAGGCAAGTACATGGAGGGTATCTGGTATTCTTCAACTAGTACATGCTAATATTTACGGGCCAATCAATCCAATTTCAAATAGCAAAAAGGGGTGTTTCCCCACTTTCATAAATGATTTTAGTCGACAGACTTGGGTGTATTTTTTGGTTGAAAAGAGTGAAGCTTTTGTTGTTTTTAAACACTATAAAGCTAAGGTTGAAAAAGAAACATGAGCATGCATAAGGGCTCTTCGTACTGATCATGGAGGAGAATTCACATCACAAGACTTCACTAATTTTTGCGGTGTGAATGGGATTCGAAGACAACTAACAGCTGCATACACTCCCTAGCAAAACGAAGTTGCCAAGAGGAAAAATCAAACAATTATGAACATGGTACGCAACATGCTTTCTAGGAAGCACATTCCAAAAACATTTTGGTCTAAAGCAGTTAACTGAACTGTGCATATTCTCAATAGAAGTCCCACATTTACCATAAGAAGTAAGACCCCAGAAGAGGCATGAAATGAAATCAAACCATCAGTAAGTCATTTTAGAGTTTTTGGATGTATCTCTCACGTTCATGTACCTGATAACATGAGAGTAAAACTTGACAACAAGAGTCACAAATACATATTTTTTGGGGTAAATGACGAGTCGAAAGCTTATAGATTATTTTGATCTTATTTCTCATAAAATAATTGTAAGCCGAGATGTTATTTTTGAAGAAAATCAAAGTTGGGATTGGGAGGTTTGTTATAAGGAAGCAATTGTGGCTGACCTTGAGTGGGAAACAGATGAAGGAGAGAGCACAGATGTTGGTGACAATGAGGAGGAATCAAAAGCTACCAGCACTGAAGAAAGTGAGGGCAATGAAGAAACTGATCATGATGTTGAAATGGATCATGGTGTTGCCCAAGACGACTCACCTCATGAGGAAACTGATGAGACCTCACCTCATGCGGCAAGACCACGAAGACCACCAGTATGGATGCAAGACTATGAAAGTGGGCAAGGTCTCTCCGAGGAAGAAGCCTCAAACATTGCTTATTTGGCTTTGTCCGTTGATAGTGATCCTATATTCTTTGAAGATGCAGTAAAGAATGTGAAATAGAGGCAAGCCATGAACTCATAAATTGAGGCAATAGAAATAAATAATACATGGGAACTTACAGAGTTACCAATTGGTAGCAAAGTTATTGGTGTAAAGTGGGTTTACAAGACAAAACTCAATGAGAAAGGAGAAGTAGATAAGTACAAGGCGTGACTCGTTGCAAAAGGGTACAATCAAAAGTATGGAGTAGACTATATATGCTAAGGTATTTGCACCAGTGGCTAGGCTAGACACCATTCGAGTTGTGATTTTGCTTGCTGCTCAGAAGGGTTGGATGATCTATCAACTAGACGTCAAATCTGCTTTTCTAAATGGAAAATTGAATGAAGAAGTGTTTGTCACCCAACCTTCTGGCTATGAGAAAACAAGACATGAATACAAAGTGTACAAACTTAAGAAAGCCTTGTATGGTCTTAAACAAGCTCCTAGAGCTTAGTACAGCCGTATAAAGACTTATTTCTCAAATGAAGGTTTCACGAAATGTCCCTATGAACATACTTTGTTCATCAAAATGACGGATAGAGGTAAAGTTTTATTTGTTTGTCTTTACGTTGATGACCTCATATTTACGGGAAATGATGAAGCTATGTTCAAAGATTTCAAACAGTCTATATTATTGAATTTGAGATGACTGATCTTAGAAAGATGAAGTATTTCCTTGGTATTGAGGTGTTGCAAAGACCAAATGATGTCTTCATTGGACAACAAAAATACGCACAAGAGGTGCTTGACAGGTTCAAAATGGATCAATGTAATCCAGTTAATAATCCATTAGTTCCTGGGCATAAACTCAGCAAGGACGAAGATGGAGTAAAGGTTGACAGTACACTCTACAAACAAATAGTTGGAAGTCTTGTGTATCTGACTGCTACACGTCCTGATATGACATTCATTGTGAGTTTGATCAGTAGATACATAGAGCATCCCATTGAGATGCATCTACAGGCAGCAAAGAGAGTCTTGCAGTATGTGAAGGGAACTATTGGCTTTGGGGTGTTTTACAAGAAGGGAGGAAATCATGAGCTTCTAGGATACACCGATAGTGATTACATAGGTGATCAAAATGAAAGAAAGAGCACTTCACGGTATATGTTTCTGATGAGTTCAGGTGTTGTGTCCTGGTCTTCGAAGAAACAACCATTAATGGTCACCCTTTCCACCACTGAGGCTGAGTTTATTTCTGCAACATATAGTTCTTGTCAAGTTGTCTGGTTAAGGAGAATTTTAAAGGAACTGTGCCATGATCAATGCAAAGCTACAGTGGTATATTATGACAACGTATCAGCCATCAAGCTCTCAAAGAACCCAGTTCTGCATGGTAGTAGCAAGCACATTGATGTCCGCTTCCACTTTCTTCATGATCTTACAAAGGAGGGAATTGTGGAGTTGGTTCAGTGCTCAACTCATGAGCAAATTGCAGATATTCTTACAAAGCCTTTGAAGCTTGACGTTCTCTTAAAGCTGCAAGGTATGCTGGGCGTTTGTTCTTATCCAGCAGTAAACTGAATGATAATGGTATTCAGTTTAAGGGAGGATGTTAAAGTTGTTAGGATTTCTTTGTTTTCAGATTCCTTGTTTTTAGATTCACTTGTATAGTTGTTCCTGTTATGAAGAAACAAGTATTGTTGCACGTTCAAATTAAAAATCTAGTTAACTACCATGATTGTAGGTGCTGTAAAATCATGGGTTGTTGAGTTTTTCATTCAGTTATTTTATAAGGCTTTAAAAGGCCATTGTTATCTTTGAATTATCAAGTAAGTATTCTCTGCAAAACAAGTGTCCATCAAACTCTCTTTTACTCTGTTTTTCTTGTAGGTTTTCTGGTTCCAACAGTGCCTGCCATTAATGAATTTTTAGAACTCATTCTAATTGATATGAAAAGAATTTAGTTTTGGAACAAAAGAATGAAATTAATGATTCTTTGTCTAATTCTCACTTGCAGGTGAGGTTTAAAATAACTGATATTATAAATCATTACACATGGTTATTGTGAATCATAAGCTCTTTATTATGTTAATTTGAGATGTTTAGAGGACGGCGCAACATTCGAAAAGCAAAGTGCTCTATTTGCTTTGGCAATTGCTGACATTGTAATGATAAACATGTGAGTTTTGTATGTTTGTAATTAATTTCAATATTTTTGAGTGTTTTTCATTTTTGAAAAACGAAGTGTTTAGAATTTTGTTCGATTTTACAGTTGTTTTAGATTTTAATTGGATGATCTCATTTCATGAAAAAAAAAAAGACCATCTAAAATTTTGTTTTTTTTTAATCTAAAAATAAAAAACAATATCAATTTAAATAAATATTAAAAAAATTTATTTAAAGTTAATCCAACTAAATAACATTAATCTTGACCAGATGAGCTAGTCACAAATTAACCCTTTAAATATGTTTTTGAATAAATCAAGGTAGTTTTAAAATAGTTAAAAAAAAAGACCCATCAATAATCCTAATTGCTACAAGTATTTTTTCTATTATTATTATTATTATTATTATTATTATAAATATTTGGATCAATTTACGTATATTTTAATTAATTTCATTTTAAATTATTATATACAGGTGGTGTCATGAGATTGATCGAGAACATGCCGACCCCTTTTGAAAACAGTTTTTGAGGTGCTCTAGCCATTTGTCTTTGGTCAATACGCAGCCTCGAGCCTATAATAATATAATATAACCAGTAAAATCAAAGATTTTTTTTTTTAATAAAATAGACTTAATAAATTAGTCTCTCAAATAATATGCAGGCCATGGCTCGTCTCTTTCACGCCCGCAAAACAACCCTGATGTTTGTTCTCCGTGACCACACAAAGGTTCCATTCCTAGACTGATAAGAGATTGGAATATAGAAGATTATTATTTTATAAATAGAGAGATTTTTCTGAATAAAAAACTATTTTTCGTAACCTGCAACATCACAATTCGCATGTGATAAATATTTCTAACATATACTGATGAAGCTATGTCTCTAATTCTGAGTACGTAGACTCCACTTGGAACGTCAAGAACGTAGTCTGAGGGAAGATATTGAGAAGGTACGCTGTTGTGCACATAATCTCCTTAGTCATTATATATGAAATAATTGTTGTGATTAATTCTCTGCAAAACAATTTCTCATAATCTTTCCTCTGGTAAATATATAATTATACAGATATGGGCTGAGATTCTTATAAAGGGACTCCTCTGGGTGATTTTTTTAATGTAGGTTGATTCCTTTGATCCCTTAACGTATGCTTCTATATATATATATATATATATATATATATATATATATATATATATATATATATATATATATATATATATATATATGCGCTTTACTAATTTATTTTATTTTCAATTGCCATAAAACTCAAGCCACTTTTAGTTAACCATGAAATGAAGGAGGGGATCAAATTAATTCCAAAATTAAATATTTTTTTTTAATGAGTTAATATAAAGTCATTAATTCTTTAGGTATCAACTAATAATTTAAAATTTTAATTTAATATGGTTTTTTGAGATGATATTATTTAGTAAGTTTCATTTATTAACTTAAATTTCTTGATTGGTATAGTTTTTCGACCGGTGCTAATTCTTTGTAGCTTTGTCTTTGTGTTCTTATTATTAATATAAAATAATGAAAGTGGAGGACGTCACTGCTTTGCCTAGCTATGAATTAGAGGAGGAGAAGTTTAAAGATAAGGTAAATTAATTGTTTTCAACTGATGGATCGTGTTTTTCTAGTATTTTAGGCTTTAGCTTTGTTTCTGTTTTACCAAATAAATTAGAATTCACAGCCATTGGTATCATGAATTGTTTTACCAAATAAATTAGAATTCACAGCCATTGTTTCTGTTTCAGCCATTGGTTTTTTTATATATATAATATTATGTAAATCTAATGTCTAATTAAGTTATCCGTGTAAGAGACAGCCGAAGCTATCTTGAGGCAGTAAGATCAGGGAGCCAAGTGCATCAAACGTCGGAAAATGCAACACCATGTCCTCATAACTTCATCTCTTTCAACACTACAGATGAGGAAATTCTATGGTTAAGAAATAGTCTTATAGGCAAGATATCTCAGGGAGTAGATTATGCACAAATCAGACATGGATTAATTCAGCTAGGCATCTGCTTCTCTGCTGTTCGTTTCCTGGGGGGTTCCCAGGCAATCATAAGCTTTGATGGTGAGAAATCTCTGCAACAAGCCATGCAGAAAGGTATGGAATGCTGGAAGCTCTACTTTGATGAAGTTCGCCCGTGGACGGAAGAAGATGTGACAGAGAGTCGTCTAGCATGGATCTCCATCTCTCATTTGCCTATCTCTGGCTGGAGTCAGAGATGTATCTCAAACCTCCTCAGGAACCATGGAAGGGTGATAGGTTTTGACAAGACCAGCCTAAAAATCTCTGAACTTCACAGCGTGAAAATCCTTATAGGTACTCACTTGCCGGAGATTCACGACTCTATAGATCTCATGCTAAACTCCAAGTTAGTCCACATACAGCTGGATGAGATTGACCCTTTAAGATATCCAGAGGCAAAAGGAATTTCATACTCTATGGCAGAATTTCAAACCACATTACTTCAGGGAGAAGATGCTGACAGTGACTCTGATGATGAAGTGTACACTGATCTGGCTTTTGACTTGGCAGGAGATGACAACAATTGTAGACTGACTATTGCTGATAACAATTTTGGAGCTGATGACAAGGCACACACGCTGGAGCCAAGGAAGCACAACCCACATGGGACATATGAGGTCTACGATCATAGCTTTGCATCCACAAAAAATACCACTGTCAACACAGAACGGCATATCGTTGTTGAAGATCTCTTTCCAGAAATAGTGGCTCCTAGGACTCCCCACCACTGTTTCTCAAACAAGCTTTCTCAAAATCAACTCCAAGCAGAACAAGGCCTTGTCTTATACGAGGTGAATTCAGCAAGCCCACTGGAGCATCAAACAATGGCCTTCAAAAGAGACTCTTTCTCGCCACAACCTTATACCCCTGACAGCAATGTTAATTCTTTAGAATCCCACAGCAAAGCTCAAAGCCTGCCTTTTACACCCAACCAACACCGGACCACAACAGTCAAACAACCAAGACTAAAGAAAATATCCTCTACTGGAAGTCTCCTCTCCTTGCACTCTTCAGCAAGCATATCTCCTATAGGCTCTTACATCAGGGCGAATAATACCCGTAACCTGAAAGAATCTGCAGCGGAGTCGTCTCACAATGAAGTCAACAAAATGATCCTTTTAGGAGAAGCTCTGGGTCTTGGTAATTCAGCTCTCTTGGAAAAATTTTCTGAGCTTATCATAAGGCAGCTAGAAAAGAAGAAGGAAGATTGGCAGAAACAACAATGAATAGTAAGTTTTCATCACTTTCCCAGCAGATAGATCTTTTAATTCTGTCATGATTATTCTTTCATGGAATTCCTGTGGCTTGGGCATGATGAGGAAACGAAGAAGAATCACAAAATTAATAACAGAATATCAGATTGATATATGTTTCCTACTGGAAACTAAGCTAGCTAATTGTTCCATTGGCTTTGTATCTCGTATTTGGAATGAAAATCATGTGAGTTGGTCTAGTAATGATGCTTAGGGATCAAAAGGAGGTCTGCTTGCTATGTGGAAAAACACTAATTTTGAAGTCTCTAATATTGAATATGGTCATGGTTGGATTGGTTTATATGGTAAACATGTCCACCGTGATTTTCATTGCTTTGTTATTGGCATCTATGCTCCTTGTAACTATCAGGACAGACAAAAGCTTTGGGATGATCTCATTCTTCTTAAGCACGCTTTTGAAGTTCCATGGATAATAGCAGGCGATTTTAATGAAACACTCTCTCAGAAAGACAAAAACAGTGGAATCTGTCATCCTGCAGGCTCAAATTCTTTTAGTAGATTTCTCCAGACTTGTGAGCTCACTGAATACCCTTTAGCAGAAGGTTATTTTACCTGGTTCAGAGGAAGGTCCAAGAGCAAACTGGATCGTATGTTCGCAAACTCATCCTACCATCTTCACTTCCCCAGTTTATCTCTTCGACGACTTCCAAGAGAGTTCTCGGATCATTGCCCTTTAATTCTATCTAGCTTCTTGCAGGACCATGGATGGCGTCCTTTTCGTTTCTTGGACTGTTGGACTCAGTACCCAAATTTCAAGCACATTATTGAAAACTTCTGGAATGATGCATGCTCCCTTCACCCTGGCCGCTTTAAATTTCTCAAAAAGCTCAATCATATTGCAGTCAGATTGAGGCAATGGAATAAAATTGAATTTGGAAATCAAGAAGCTGCCCTTCAACGAACCCTTTCAGCTATCAACATGCTAGAGAGAAAATGTGAAGAAGAAGGTATAACCGACCAAGAACAGGAGCACCTAGATTTTTTGTTGAAAGACCGCTGGGTCCGCAACAATCATATGGAATCTATTTGGAGGCAGAAATCAAGACAAATGTGGTGCGAATTGGGTGAAAAAAATAACAAGTTTTTTCACTTGATTGCAAATTTCAGGAAGGCTAAATCATCTATCTTTAAAATCCACCAAAACGGCAACACTTTTGATTCTCAGCAAGGTATTAAGCAGGCTGCTGTGGATTATTTCTCTGAGCTGTATGACTCCCCCACCGGGAAAAAACCGCAGTTAAATCCTTTGGGTTTCAAATGCCTTTCTAAAGAATCCTCTGAATGGCTGGAGCAGGAAATCACAATGGAAGAAGTGAAGCGCAGTGTTTGGGGTTGTGATGGGTCAAAATGTCCAGGACCAGATGGTTTCAACTTCAAATTCTACAGATTAGCATGGGATTTTATTGCTCAAGACATTCTTGATATAGTCTTAAGCTTCTTCAGAACAGGAAGGCTTCCCAAAGGAATCAATATAACCTACGTAACTCTCCTCTCCAAGACAGTAGAACCCAAAGAGTTTAAAGATTTTCGGCCCATCAGCATGATTCATGGTATCTACAAGATCATTGCCAAAATCCTTGCATCCAGACTGAAAACTGTTATGCAAGATATCATTAGCATTAACCAATCAGCGTTTATAGCAGACCGCAACATTATAGATGGCTTTATGATTGCAAATGAGCTGGTGAGTGATCTAAAGAAGCGAAAAACGGCAGGTCTGATTTTCATAAAGCCTTCGACTCAATCTCCTAGGATTACCAAGATGATATCATGGGTTATATGGGGTTTGGCAGAAAATGGAGAACCATGATTTATGAATGTCTTTCTTCAACAAAACTCTCGGTCCTCATTAATGGATCTCCTTCAAAAGAATTCTCTGTTCGGCGAGGACTGCGTCAAGGAGACCCGATTTCCCCTTTTCTGTTTGACATAGCTGCTGAGGGCCTCTCAGTCCTCTTTCAAAGGGCATCTAGTGGGAACATTATCAAAGGGCTGCAATTTGCATCAGGAATTTTCATCAGCCACCTACAATATGCAGATGACACGTTAATATTCATCCCGGCAGATATTGATCAATTAGTTCAAGTCAAAAGAATTTTAAGATGGTTTGCTTTGTCTTCAGGCCTTCATATAAACTTCCATAAAAGCTCCATTATTGGTATCAATGTCGATGATCACTTGTGCCTACGCTTGGCTACATCTATTTTCTGCAGGTCAGACTCCCTCCCAAGAAAATATCTTGGCATGCCACTAGGAGCCAATCCATCTCGTATCTCTACATGGAAGCCAATAATAGAGAAGTTTCGTAAAAGGCTTCATATGTGGAAAGGGAGATTACTAAGCATGGCTGGTCGTCTATGTCTCATTAAAAGTGTCCTTAATTCCTTGCCTATTTATTTTATGACTGTATTTAAGATGCCAAAAGGGGTAGGCAGGCTTCTTTCATCCATCCAAAGGCGTTTCTTGTGGTGTGGATGTACCAAGCAAAGATCTTTCTGCAAGATCCAATGGAGACTAGTGATGCGTGATAAGAAACAAGGAGGTCTCGGTGTAGGCTCCCTTATATCGAAAAACAGAGCCCTGCTGCTAAAATGGATCTGGAGACTCTCTTCCCCAGGTACAAGTTTATGAAAAATGATTATCTCTTCGATGTACAATCCGGCTTATGAGAATGGGGTTCCAATTTTCTACAACCAACCCTCCAAGATCTGGAAGGATATTATTTCCATTGTTCAAACTGACGTTCACCACGTCTTCACGAATCATTGCAAATTCATGGTGGGGAATGGCAGTTTAACATCCTTTTGGCTAGACAACTGGATTGGTGACTCCCCTCTTAAAATAGCCTTCCCTAGGCTATATCTTTTGTCTTCATCTAAATCTGCTTTGGTGGCTGACATGGGTAGATGGAGCAATGGAATCTGGCTCTGGTCCCTACAATGGCGCAGACCTCTATTTCATTTTGAACGAGAACAACTTTCAATTTTATCATCCTTGCTGGAATCCAAGCCAATGTTCTGCCACAAGATGGATAAGAAAATCTGGACCCTAACCAGTGATGGCCTCTTCAGTGTAAAATCTTGCTCCAAAATAATGGACCAGCTGCTCTGCCAAACCATTCTAATCTTTTGTTTGGATAAAACTAAGCCCACCGAAAGTGCAACTTTTCCTTTGGCTCCTTGTCCAAGACAAAGTAACCACAAGAGATTTTCTATTTCAGCATGACTACCTAACCCTTCAAGAGTCAAGATGCGCTTTCTGTAATAAAAGCCTGGAATCTACAAGTCACCTCTTCATTCACTGCCACTTCACTTGGAATATATGGATGAAATTGCTTGCTAATCGGGGTGTTTGTAGTGTTTTTCCAAAATCTGTTGATGATATGTGCTACCAATGGTCCTCTATGGTTAAAGGCGAGCAGCAGAATCTCTCATGGGAGCTTCTTTTCTCTTGTGTTGTTTGGAATCTTTGGCTTCATCGAAATGATGTTATTTTTAATGACACTGCCCCTAACCTTCAAATTTGTTTCTCTATGGTGCGCCAAAGTATTGCTTTATGGCTGAGGCTTGATTCCAACTCTTTAGACCTTAATTAAGAGAAAGTTTAGTCGGGAGAAGTTGGTTTGTTAGGTTTTGTTTTGTTCCCATTTTGTTGCTCTCCCTTGTTTCATGCAACAGTTTTAATGCTTTCCTTTCCTCTACTTGTTCATCTGATGTAAGTTAGGCTATCATCTTTGTAGCCTTTTTTCTTAATAAAATTTCGACTATTAACAAAAAAAAAATGTCTAATTAAGTAGAGATCGATTCGTATGACGAGTTAAAGAGAGAACTATTAGATTATTACATATATCTAGTGATCATGTATTTTGCTTGAATTATATACGCAAAGCAACTGCATGCCTTAATTAGATTTTGTGATAAATTACAATAATAATAATAATAATAATAATAATAATAATATAATGGTTATTATCACTCCATAATCTGTTAATCAGACTTTATAATCTATTTTTATTATTCAGATAGACCAAAATTCCCAATTATTATTTTTATAAATGATGATAATTAGATTTTTCACAAAAAAAAAATGATATTAAATTTCGGCATTACATTTATATATAGAAATATATAAAAATTTAAAGTCTTGTTTGGTTAATTAAAATATTTTTATTTTATCTTTTTTAAACAATTCCTATCACCAAATTTAATTAGAATTTTATGCTTTTGGGTTACCTAGTTGTGCTATTATTATTGTTATTATTGACCAAAATCCCTTACGTGATGTATTTTACAGGTTCATCGGCTAAGGCAGCGGTTCTTCCATTCTATCTCTCCGGGAGGTCTTGCTGGAGATAGGAAGGATGTCCAACCTGCTTCAGGGTTTCCCCTTCGTGTAGAAAAGATATGGAAAACCATAAAGGATAACAAGGATCTGGATCTTCCTGCTATGGAGGTTTATTTAAATGATGACTTCTTTTGCGAAAAATGTATATACACAAACTTTAAGGAGATTGTCCTGTCTGATCATATTTCTCAATTTTGTTTATCAGGTGATGGTTGCCGCATTTCAATGTGAACAAATTGCCAAGGAGACGCTCAGTCGTTTGAAATCTGATAAGGTATTTCTTTCTTCTTCCAAAAGTTACTGCGCTACCTTGATCTAAGAATCATATCATTCGCTATACAATTGATTTCATACAGACTTGGTTGGCATTGAGAAAAGCTGTTAAGGCAGTCAGGGAAAGTCTTAACAGTTTATGTTGTAAACAAATATAAAAAAATAACTATTTTGTATTGTTATAAAAACTTCTTAATGCATATGCAAATTTTGTACTTTTATTTATTTTAAATTCATTAAGGGATTAAAATAAAAAAATATATTTCTATTTTTTATTACAAAAAATCATATTTAAGTTTTATAATATTTTGGATAAAAAATAAATATATTTTAGCATTAAAAAAAATAAGAAAAGAGAAATTTAGGGGGGAAGGGGGGGGGGAAGGGGTGGTAGGCGTGGCTTAAACGCTCATAATTTTTTTTATTTTTTTTTAATAAAACTAGGTATACAACGCATTGTCAAAATCGGCTCAATACATTAGCTAATTGTGGCGATTCCATGAGCTTTTCTATCTTCCTCTCTTTTTTTTAACATATAATTGTTAAACTCCACCTATAAACCAACTTAGAAAAGGATATGGGTGAAAAGGTTCCAGTTGTTGTGTGGTCCCGCACCATGTGATGGGGGGACCACCACATTAATTAAGGAGGCAGCTGGCTGCCTCTTTGGTTTAAATTAAATGAAACGGTTACTGTAGATGGCAGTAGCAAATTTGAACGAGAGAGCAGAGAAAAACCGAGAGAAAGAAAGAAGAGGAGGCAGCAGAGCAGTCTGTCTTCTTTCTTCGATTTCCAGTTCGTTCACCGTTGGATCGGGCTGAGATTTGGACAGCAGCTTCTAGACACGTTACTCTTCATTCTGAACGGTTGGATTGAAGATTGGTGGTGTGGAAGCTGGTCGTTTTGACAGAAAA
>Ga0325400_1002545_pt1 | contig 16075 bp, 10 predicted proteins | sample PopdelMetagenome_2_FD_205662 | JGI IMG/M metagenome (GOLD analysis project Ga0325400, IMG submission 205662) | Populus deltoides microbial communities from Bellville, Georgia, United States - Xylem-PdKOR-R1 | ecosystem: Host-associated > Plants > Phyllosphere > Stem > Wood/Secondary xylem... | reverse complement strand
ACTCACAAATAGTTGTCAATTAAGAAATGGAGGACTATGTAACTCAAGTGCCCTAAAAAGCTTCGCATTTCTTTTTGGATCTCGAGTACGAGCGTGGCCTGTAAAGCTTTGATCTTGTCAAGATCTATTTCAATTCCTCTATTGCTCATAACAAATCTTAATAACTTTCTAGATTTTACTCCAAATTTACACTTTGATAGGTTCAACTTCAATTGATATTTTCTCAACCTTTCAAAAAACTTTCTTAAGTTTTGGATATGGTCCTTTTTTTTTATTGAACTTGATAATCATATCGTCTACATACACTTTAATCTCCTTGTGCATTGTCTCATTAAAAAGAGTTACTATTGTCCATTGATAAATTGCTCCAACATTTTTCAACATGAATGGCATAACCTTGTAATAAAAGGTTCCTCAATGTGTGACAAATGTGGTCTTCTTATTATCTTCTTTTGTCATCTTTATCTGGTTGTATCCTAAGAAGCTATTCATAAAATAGTAGGTAAAACTCTTACCAGCATTATTTAATAGTATATCTATATAAAATTGAGGAAAATTATTCTTTAGACTTGCTTTATTCAAATCTTTGAAATAAAAACACACCTTGATCTTGTCATATTTTTTATGAATAGCTATAATATTTGACACCCGTTGAGATTATTTAATCATCTTCAGAAAACCAACATCCCATTTTTATACACTCCTTCTTTGACTTTGATCAATATAGGCCTCATCCTTCTCAATATCTATTTGAGTGGCTTGTAACCTGGTATCAACTGTAACCTATCTACTATAATGTTTGTATCCAATACTAGCATGTCAACATAAGACCATGCAAATACATCTATATATTCTCTTAAAAAGGCAACCGAATTATTTCTCTCATCTGTAAAGATCAACATCCCTATCTTTAAATCTTTTTTACTTTGATCGGTACCCATATTCATCAACTCTAACTTTTTTTTGTTGGGTTTCTAAACACATTATGATTGTTTGACTAGTGTAGTAAGTTTTTCAACATCATTTTCTTTCCATTCCTTCTCATTCATGGTAATTAAATTTTCATCAAAGTTACGTCAATTATTCTCAATATAATAGTTTTGTGTTTTTATGAAGGATCCGCTTTCAGGTTCTTAAAAGAGAAGAGTGTTTTTCGAGCAAGTGTGTAAATTGGATTGGAGTAATAAATAAATATAGATAGAAGAAAAGAGGCACAATTGAACTAAGAATGCACGATTTCATTAAGACTTTTGAAAAAAGTTCAACATAAATAAAATCTTTTTGTTAGAATTTGAGACACAATTGCCAATAAAGTAAAAATAAAAAGACAAGCAACACAAGCAATTACTTTAGAAAATTAATGAGGATATCTTAGGACTTCCAATTTATTTAGCTCCTTCTTCTCGGCACATTTTCTCACAAACTCTTAAATCGATAGGGTGTCCTCTAGTGTGTTCATATTTAGCTAAGGCAACAACGGTTTTATTTTGTTATAAGATCTCTATCATAGCCTCTATTTTTTTTCCTTCAGGTTATGTATTGAAGCATCATCAAATATCTTGTTTATTTTTTTCAGCTCTTCTTTAGGTTGCATCACATAATCCAGTCATGAAAAAATCACCTATATTGGTTCAACCCCCGATCTTCAATACAAGCCAACCTTATTTTTTCTTTCTTTCTTTTAGCATTTTTTAGTAGTATGTTCTTTCCTAACTTGAAACCCAAGTTAAATATTTGGTCGCAACTCTCATCTTCATTATATTAATTATTTTTGGTATTTTGATGGTTAGGTCATATCTCATAGGCAACCAATATTTTAAAACGTATTTTGTAGTCATTCTTACAACTTCAAATATCTTTGGCTTTCTTCTTAAAATATTCTTAAGCATCCATTTAGCATTTCCAACCTTAAAAGCATACAAATTCCCATCTTAACTCTTCTCTACTTCAATTTATACGATTGATACATTCTTAGTTAAAGATAAGGCTGTATACTTTAACCATTGGTATAGAGAGAGTGTTATAGCTCTAGCAGAGTAGATCCATGGTCATCCAAGTAAAGTATTGCAAGATAGTTAGATATCTAGCACTTGCAAAGTCACTTAGAATGATTGGGGCTCAATAATACGCTCAACATTTATGTTACTAATCACTTATCTCAAAGACCCATCATATGCTCTAGCCATCATAATACTTAGCCTCATATACAATGCATCAACTAGCAAACAATCCTATATGCCTAAGTAGTATATTCAGAGCTAACCTATTATCAATAAGCATTTTTGAAATTACATAATCTTTGCACTTCACAATGATATATAGTAGTTTGTTATGTATTGTCCCCTTAGGATCTAGCTCATCTTATAAAAAGTACAAATAATTGGTAGATTGGATTTTTATACTAGATGTTCTACTGAGTCCCTCAAAATTTACCTCATTTAATAAAAAGTGCAAATAATTGGTAGATTGGATTTTTATACTAGATATTCTATTGAGTCCCTCAAAATCTAGCTCATTTAATAAAAAGTACAAATAATTGGTAGATTGGATTCTTTATACTAGATGTTCTATTGAGTCTAATGGTGTTGCTACCCAATTTTTGATCCATGTTTTGATAAAGTTTCAGAAATATCCAAAAATACAGAAAAACAACGAAAATCCTAAAAAAGAAGTTAAGGGACTAATTTTGAGGCCTAAGCAACATTTTACCTATAAATAATAGTCTTCAACACACACAAAAAAGGGGGGAGCAATTTTGAAACACTAGAAAAAAAAATACAAAAAAAGAAAACCCTAGCCCTAAAAGCAACTCTTTTCAAAGGGGGCAGCGCCCCTCTCCCTTTCTCTTTTCTCATGGAGATGCCTCTCCCACCCCTCCATCTTCTTTCCCCGTTTGTTTTCTCCCTCTCAACCATTACATTTCCCTTCCAGCAGCCAGCCATACCTAGACAACCCCAACAGCAACAGCATTATAGCCCCATCTTCTTCTCCCTCAACCAGCAGCTGCTCACAGCCCCTTGGCCAAAAGAAACCAAAATCGGCAGCGCGCCCCCGGCCATCTCCTATCAACCCCATTTTTTCCAGCCTGCTCAAGCCTCCACTTCCCCCTCTCAACCGATCATTCTTTCCCCCTACCCAGTACCAGAGCACACCACAGAACCGTTTCCCCCGTCTCCATCAACCAGCTTTCCAGAGGCAGCCGACCGACCGGCAGCCATCACAGGCCGCTACCACAAACAGGATTGAAGACCATACAACAGCACACACACAGAGCCATCAGCGCCGTCCACACCGTCAGCCGGCAGCGCCGTCCACACCTAGCCATAGATTCACCGTCGCCCTCTGCACACTGCAGCGTCGCCCAACTACCGGCCACCTGAAGCGAAGGAGAAGAAGATGTAAACAAAAGAAAGATCTATGGTGAAGTAGATCTGAAAAGGAGAAGACCGAAACAGATCCGAAAAAGAAAGAAAAAATTAAAATCAACTGGCTTGGGTGTTTTATTCTTTTGCAGGTGATGAAGACCCTCACCGCCGGCAGGGAAGGGAAGAGGAGATGACGCTGTGACTGATCCCTGCTTTTCCAGCGTTTTGTGCGGGCACATGGGTCAACACGCCCCTGTTCATACAGGTCAAGAAGGTTTCTCGGCACTGTTATGGAGTTTTAGGGGCTATTTTGCAAATTTTAAATTGTTTCATGTAATTTTTTTGTCTGGTTTTGAATTTTTATTATTTGTAGTGTTGATGTAACAAAAAAAAATAAAAGAAAAGAAATATAGTGAAAGTGCATATGTGTGTTTGTATTTGTTTTATGGATGTTTCTTTTTATTTATGATAAAATTGCAAAGAATAAAGAAGAATTTAATATTTTGATTTGCTCACGGTTAAGAATTATGAACTTACACGTAAGTCGTATTTCTAATATCCGATGAAAAGACAATTATTAAAACTTCTTTAACACATCAAAGCCACGAAGCAGCTTACCTCCAGTAGGGTGCGTTAGGGGTGCTAATACCTTCCCTAACAACAACCAGTCCCTTACCCATGAATCTCTGACAAGACTAGTACACCCGGGTTTCCTAGTAGCCCTCAATTAAATACTAGGTGGCGACTCCAAGGAACCAATCAAGCAAAACGAAAATGAAAAAATCGCCAGCCGACGCCACGCGGGAGACATACGACAAAATGGCGACTCCACTGGGGAAGGTACTGTTTCTGACAATATTTGACTAAGCTTTGTGAATTTGATGTGTTTAAGTTTTTGCTTTTTTGTCTATTTTTTGTTAATATATTTTCCATATATTTTATAGAATTGTCTCATGCATCACATACCTTTATTTTTTAAAGCACACACAAGCTTCTAGGTTAGGTGGGGAACTAGCAATCTGCCCTAAGACTATTGGTCAGGGTTCAGATGCGTGAAAACCCAACTCATATCTGAGTGTCTGCTTGATAATGGTGGGTATACGTACCTTAACCATTTCTTGCAACACCCCTATACTGTCTTTACAAAGATCGTCACTGGACAGATATGAGACCCTTTTGAGACCAGGTAAAAAACCTATCCATGTTCACATAATGAATAGAACCTGTCCTTAGGTTGTATGTGTTATCGTTATTTGCATCAAGGCAAACCCTTCTTGAAACATCTTGAACTCAAGATTTGTGGGTGACACAATGACCGTCACTCAGAAAATTTTCATTGTAGAGTTTGGGCAAGAATCAAGATTCTTGCTTCATCATGCAAGAGTTATGATCATATGTCACCCCTTGAAGGGCGAGTTCATCATATAGATTACATGTTCATACATTTGTCATGCATGCACCGGGATGAAAAGTAGGTCCCCTACGAGTTTACAACACCCGACTTTGAGTGAAAAACCCAGAAGATGAAGATTGTGCTCTTCGTAGCGTCCATTTTCAAGAAAAGTTGGAGTCTCTGAAGAAAAGTTTGACTCGCCTCTAGCTTACTCAAGTAAATACATAGAAATAACTCTAGGAAAGTTCCTTTCGACTGATCTATCATCTTTGTTCAAACCCCAACAATGACTCGGCCTGAAGAAATTTGGGGGCAAAACGATCAAGAGCCCCAACACAATACAACATTTCCATAAAAGCTTTTGTGGGAAAGCTGGCCGAAGGGGAATTGCACCACAGTTGTAGAATGGAGCTTGTTCTTGCTCTGTCTAAAAAAAAACTACCTTCGTTCGATCATGCCTGCAAAACTTCTTGATTTTTTGTTTTAACCCGTTTCAATCTTATTGGTAAGCTCATAATGCCACAAGAGTTGCTCTGTCAAATTAGCCTTTCTTGTCAATAAGATCAGGTGTTTTCTGGTGTTCATGACATGCCTTCATTTTTCATTGTTGTTTCATACAAATAACACATTGAGCATAACCTTTAAACATGAAACTATTGCACCAAAAATATTTTGATGTGTTTCACTTGTCTTCCAAAACTATGCATGATCTCACATGTTCACAAGGTTTTTTGGGAAGTCAAAGTTTAGTATAAAAACAGAAATCATGTTGATGTTTGTCCGAAACAAACGAGTTCTGGAAATTCAAGTAATTCCCTAGAAAAGTAACCATACACCTAGAAAACCTAAAAAAAACACCAAGAAGCGACTCCAAAAGCTGAGTTATATTTGAATGAATAATGAGAAATCACATTGTATACTCGCATGAAAGTAAGGCTTACCGATCCTAAATGCATGAGTTTGAAATGAAGAAAGACCATTTTTTATAATCTTTTCACGAGGCTAAAATATATCATTTGCATTCCCCTTTTGAGCCTAATGCTTTTCTTGAGAAAATAACCTTGGCTAGGATCACACCCCACACTGGAGGCAAGTGCAAGAGACAAAAAAAAACTCAATGATTGAAAGTGTCGAAGCAACACTGAGGGGCATAAAAGAAAATTCTCAATCATTAAAAGTGCCCGAACAAATCTAGGGGGCATAAAGAAAAATCCAAAGGATCAAAAGTTTTGAACATAAAAAAAACAATATAATGATGCTCAAAACCATACGAAGAATACAAAAGCTAAGAGAAAGAGCCCAAGCCCATCATTAAGAGGCACGATAGATAATTTTCGAAAGACATTCAAATGAAAAAAGGTCAAAAAACAAGCACAAGTGATCCTTAGTCCTGAAATCCCTTAAACACTTTTTGAGCTTGTAAATATCATTTTTCTTCATAACAATAGCTCAATCCTACATTACATGCCTAATCAAGCCCTTTCTGATCAAAGGCAAGCAATCTGGATTGGTAGACAGTACTTTCTCATGCAAACCAAATCATTATTCATGCAAATAAAATGAATGCTTTCAAGACTGGTTTTTTGAAACTATCATATTAAATCTTGAACCATTTTGACCAACCAAATATCACTTCATGTTTTTTCACGAAAAGCAAAACAAAATGTTTTCATCATTTCTGATAACCTCTCCGTAGAATCACTTGAACTTCTTCAGAATGAGTTCACTTTGAATCGATGTTAAAATGATTTATGTGTCTGGAATAGCTTTGAAATTCCAAAAATTTCTGCATGAAAACAACTCATTGTCAAACCTTCCTTAGCATAGCCTCATCCCCAAACTTGATTTGAATACTTGAGGGCATGATCAAGCTAGGGGCAATTAAAAAATGCATGATAGGGCTAGCTCCAAGATTCCCTTCCAAAAAAAAATGTCGGGCAAAACTAACAACCCTTGAGATGAAGGTTGGAGGACAAAGAAGTATGATGACATCAAGTCCTTCCTAAAGGTCAAGATCACAGGATATGACTCGAGTAAGCAAGAGGGACAAAACCATCGATGTTTACTATCAACACTCCAACTTTTAAGAAAAAAAAGATACCATGAAGAAATAGGGACCTATATTTCTCAGGTACGTGTACATGCATATTGTTCATAATGCATCATTTTCAATATTGTCAGATCGATGTTTCATCATCACCTTTTGGGTAGTGCGTTTTCTAACCCTATCTCATTTCGAGTGCGCCTTTGAGCCCTCACTTCTCAGGTAGTGCGTTGAGCCACCATTTCTTGGGTAGCGCGTTTTCTAACCCTACCTCCTTCCGAGTGCGCCTTTGAGCCACCATCAATATTTTTCTGGGTAGGTCACCCATTACAACGCGACCATTTCTCCATGTTTTTTTTTATCTGGGTAGGTCACCCATTATAATGAGGTCATTCTTCCACTTGGATAGGTCACCCATTACAATAAGACCACTCTTTCCTTTTTCTTGGGTAGGTCACCCATTATAATGAGACCAACATTTTCTTTGGTAGGTCACCCATTACAATGAGACCGCACTTCATATTTTTTCCATCTGGGTAGGTCACCCATTACAATGAGACCACACTTCACATTCTTTTCATCTGGGTAGGTCACCTACCATAATGAGACTGTTTTTCATATTCTTTCCACCGGGTAGGTCACCCATTACAATGAGACTACTTTTTACACCTTTTTTGTTATAATTGAATGAGGTCTTTAGATGGGATCTCAGGTAGCTTTGGTTAAAGGGAATCGCCAGATGAGATTTCAGGTTGACCGAGCTACACACGTTTTTGGTTTTGGTTAAAGGATGTCACCTGATGGGATCTCCGGTAGCTTTGGTTAAAGGGAATCCCAGATGGGATTTCAGGTTGACCGAGTTACACACATTCTTTTGGTTCTAGTTAACAGAGGTCGCCATATGGGATCTCCTGTAGCTTTAGTTAAAGAGAATCGCCAGATGGGATTTTAGGTTGACCGAGCTACACACGTTTTTTGTTCTAGTTAAAAGAGGTCGCCAGATAGGATCTCAGGTGGCTTTGGTTAAAGGAAATCGTCAGATGGGATTTCAGGTTGACCGAGCTACACACATTCTTTGGTTCTGGTTAAAGGAGATCGCCAAATGAGATCTCAGGTTAACGAAAAAAAAGAGAAAAAAAACACAAAGAGAAAGAGAAAGAAAGAAAGAAAGAAGAGGAAGAAAATAGAAGGAAAAGAAAGAAACAGAAAAAGAAAAAAGGTAAGGTCTTTAGATGAGTGGAAGACAAGTTTTTCTTTACAAAACTTACTATGCAAACCATTGAGGAGTTTTGCTTCGTAAGCATTGTAAAGAGGGGGCATATGTTGCTACCTAATTTTTAACCCATGTTTTGAAAAAGTTTCAGAAAAATCCAAAAATAGAGAAAAACAACGAAAAATCCCAAAAAAAAGTTGAGGGACTAATTTTGAGGCCCAAACAACATTTTGCCTATAAATAGTAGCCTTTAACACACACAAAAAGAGGGTGAAGCAATTTTGAAACACTAGAAAAAAATACAAAAAAAGAAAACCCTGGCCCTAAAAGCAGCTCTTTTCAAAGGAGGCAGCGCCCCCCCTCCCTTTCTCCTTTCTCTTGGAGCCGCCGCCCCCACCCCTCCATCTTTTTTCCCCGTCTGTTTTCTCCCTCTCAACCATTACATTTCCCTTCCAGCAGCCAGCCATACCTAGACAACCCCAACAGCAACAGCACTGTAGCCCCATCTTCTTCTCCCTTACCCAGCAACCGCTCACAGCCCCTTGGCCAAAAGAAATCAGAATCAGCAGCGCGCCCCCGGCCATCTCCCCTCAACCCCTCTTTTTCCAGCCCTCTCAAGCCTCCACTTCCCCTCTCAACCGATCATCCTTTTCCCCTGCCCAACACCAGCACACCACAGAACTGTTTCCCCCGTCTCCATCGACCAACTTTCCAGAGGCAGCCGACCGATCGGCAACCATCACAGGCCGCTACCACAAACAGGAGTGAAGACCATCCAGCAGCACGCACACATAGCCATCAGCGCTGTCCACACCGTCAGCCGGCAGCGCCGTCCACACCTGGCCATATTTTGATTTGCTCACGGTTAAGAATTATGAACTTACACGTAAGTTATATTTCTAATATCCGATGAAAAGATAATTATTAAAATTTCTTTAACACATCAAAGCCACGAAGTAGCTTACCTCAGGTAGGGTGCGTTAGGGGTGCTAATACCTTCCCTAACCATAACCAGTACCTTACCCGTGAATCTCTGACAAGATCAGTACACCTGGGTTTCCTAGTAGCCCTTAATTAAATACTAGATGGCGACTCCAATGAACCAATCAAGCAAAACGACAACGAAAAACCAACGCCGCGCGGGAGACGTGTGACAAATGGTATACCCTAAGGCACATAGGCTTTATTCAAAACCTTTTATAATGCATTTCTGTGCATCTTTGAGCTCAAGATTAGTGAAAGTAAAGAAATCCAAGTTTGAGTCTTTTTCAATTGCTTAACCACATTATATTTATTATGTTTCATCAATTTTAGGAATTCAATCACCTCTTCCTCAGTTACAAGCTTGTTGACCTCATCATTATTAGTCAATACATCAACTACTTTCCCTTTTAGCTTTTTTTCTTCCTTCTAATTCTTTAGGTGTAAAACTCCTTCCACTTCTTATCAGCCCTCCTACTTTAACTTACATAATTGGGAAGCAACCTTTAATGTGGAAGGTATGATCATAGTTATATAGAGGTGCATTATAGTCTCCACTCTTTGGATAAGTTAGTTTTATCATAATAATTTATGGAGGACCACTTAAAATTGGTTAATATTTACATACCTCAATCTTCCCATTTTGGAATGTCATCATTCCTACCTCAAATATTTTTCATAACATCTTCCACCTTTTTTAGCACTCCAAGAATTATTAAGATCTCTAATTCAGATGAGATTTTTTACAATAATCAATATCATGTCCAAACTGGTAGTCATTTTTGCAATATTTATCATAATCTTTTATAGGTTATGTCTTGAAAAGTAGCTTGAGGTATTTCAACTTTACTAATATTTCAAATAACCTACCCATAATTACCTTAAAAAATACCTTTTATTTTTTCTTTTTAACCTTAATAGATATCACATTTACCCTTTCATTTTTGAAGGTATGGTTTAGGAATGGATTAGTATTCATATTGAGGTGCCTCATCAAATATTATGACCACCAACACTAACATGATACTTACAGGTTTGGTCAGACTTGTACCATTTAAGATATAGTGGTTAGGGTGTGCTTTAAGGGATGATGTTAGCAATCTTTTATATATCTTATTTAGGTGGTTTTTATAGAAGTTTTTATAGGTGTAATAGTTGTTTTCAATTTGGTTATTTATTAGGGGGGTTGATTTTGGGTGTTATTTTATTGGCTACTAGAAAATGGGGTGGAAAAGTTCAAATTAGCAATAGCTAAAGTGTTGATAGGTGTTTGAAAGCTAACATTACTTATGTTTTCTTGCTGGTTTTTTTCTCTTATTTCAATAGTAATTCCTTCCATATTAGGGACTTCAACATCTTTTTTTCTTCTAGTAAACCCTTTTCTTTTGTTTTGTTTTAAAAGCATTTGAGATCTTTCTTGTTTTAATGGCTTGTTCAATCATTTTTAGCCATTATTACTATATTTGTGAAATGTTAGGCTGAACCACCAACTAGGTATTCAAAATAATGCACTTTAAATATATATTAAAGAATAGGGTAATTGATGTGATCCAAGCAACACCAAAAAATTCATTAGAGGTTCTAGGTGGTACAATGACAAGACTTAGAGCTAAAAGGTTTAAAGAGGTTTTTAATGGATTTCTTCAAAACACATAAGTCAAGGTGGACTTCAAAAGGATATTAAATAATTAAGAACAAGCCTTGATTAACTTAATTCATATTTAAGAAGGGCTTGTTGATGGGCATTCAAACATTATAAAAAGATTGGAATAAGAAGATTCAAATCTATCAATTTTGACATTTCTTTATTTTTTTTGTCATAACTAGAGCTACAAAAGAAATTTTAATGCGATTCTAGTTGCATTGGAAATTAAATATTCATACATTTCTAGTGGCATATGGAACTTTTTCTAATTTATCAATAAAAGATAGAACAATGCATTTAAAGTTGGATTTTGATTTTGCTAACATATTACGAAAATGACTAGTCTTATTTAAATTAGTTGGGCTATTATTTTATTTATATTTTAGTTATTATTATATTTTTTAGAGATATTAGAGCCTTTATTTAAATTTGAGTTCATTGGATATTATTATTATTATTATTATTAGGTTTATCCATATCTATTAGGGATATCCTATTAGACTTATGATTCTTTCTAGTATAAATACACTTTTGTACAGACTTTTTGAGGTTAGAGTATTTTTAATAAAGAAATCAATATTCTTGCTATCTTTTATGTGGTTGAGTGATTCTTATACTAAGTTATTGATTGGACTTGTAAACTCTTTGAAGAATTGATTAATTTTATTGTGATTTTATACTACTTGTTCGTGTCTCTTTATAGATGTACGGTGAGGGTGATGATTGCGTATAACTTTAGTTCTTCAAAGCAGGTTTCTATTGGCTCAAGTTGCAAACCATTCAAATCTAATTTTAACGTACCTTAAGAGGTGTCTACGTCAGTTAGTATCAGAGTTTGTGTTATTATTTGGTTATATCCCTTTAATCTTTAGTTTGTGTCATTTTTTGATTTTTTTTTCTTTCTAGTTTTGGCTAGGTCTTATTTCTTAAAAAAAAAATAGAGTTTATTTTTCTCTTATTATTTCAAAGTTTGTGTCAAACCCTATATATAAAAAATCATCTTGTTTAGTTTTTTTATTTTACTAAACACATCAAAGAAAAATTATGTTCTTGAATTTTGTCTTTTATTTTTCTTGATTTCAACCTAAAGTAAAAAAAAAGAAGGAAAATAAATCTTGTTCTTACCAAATTATGTGGATAAAAAAGGGAAAAGTTGAAGAAAAATTGCAATAATTGATTGAATTGATAAGTTAGGGCATAACCAAATACAAACTTTTGAATTTTAGGGTTGACTACAAGTTTTTCGAATATTTTCTTGATATTGCCGAATAGATACATACCAAATCCTTGCTAAATTGAATTCATGTTTTTCTTGGATTATCTTGCCTTATTTCATATAAATTTAGTTAGTATAGATTTTTCTTACTTTATTATAATTATTTTCTTGAAATTCTTGAAGTTGAATCTTAACTAATAAGACCATAAAAATTGATTAAAAAGATGAATTGGCTATCCAAAATGGAGCTAATGATGTTATTTGCATTAATGACTTGGATATATATGATTTGGCTAGTGGCCCTGTAGGGAACAAATAATATATGTGTTACCAACTCATCGAACTAGTAATGAAATGTTGGAAGAAGCCAAATTGTCAATACAAATATAAAAATATTTTAGGGATTTTAGGGATCCATTTCCAGTGAGTTGTTTGAAACGTATTTTAAAAGTTGAGGTTGTTACTCGAAGTTGCTTGTATGATGGTGAATTAGAATTTGTGACAAGTTTTATGTAAAAAATGGCAGGAAAAAATTTGGATAGGGTTCGTATAAAAGAAGCTCAATCAAAATTTCATTAATCGGGAAGGTTTTCATTAAAAATCATAAGTCGGAGTAAATTTAAAATGAGTCAAAATAGTGTGAAGGATAATAACATGAGTTATATGAAAAAAGAAATGAGACGATGAAACATGGTAATGATAAGTACAGATTTTAAGAGATCAAACTAAGTAGTCAATCGCACAAGAAGTTGAAATAACAAATTATATGTTAAGAGAACACGTGTATTTTATTAGAATAAATTGAATACTTGAAAAATTGAAACGACATAAATACAAATATGACACAATTTAAATATATTACGAATTGAAACAATGGTGCGAACCAAATATTGTTATGAGATATATGTTAAATTTAAATGTAATACAAAATGAAACAATGGTGCAAACTAGATATGGTTGTGAAATAATATATAATTGTAGGAATTAAAGGGATTTTGAGGAAGTGATTCGTAGTATGAATCAAACATGTTATAAATAAAAATTTCCATGATATGATTGTGATAGTTAAATAAGTACAATGATGAAATAAAAGTTCATCAAAAGATGGATAGAAAAGCTCATCAAAAGATGGATGGAAATGTATTAAATTGGAATCTAACATAAATTAATGTTCGGACAAAAAGTTAGTGAAGATCGAGTTCCTTACATCATTAATATATATATGTGTGTGTGTGTGTGAGAGAGAGAGAGAGAGAGAGAGTGAGAGAGAGAGAGAGAGAGATAAGTATTTATTGCAATATGTTTCATATGTTATAAAAATAAATTGTTTTCAGGTTTATCATAGACTCAGACAGAACAATAGATTTTATATTGCATTTCTTTTATTTAGGTGGTGATGATGTAATTTTGAATATGTTGGCTACCTTTTTGTGTAATGTAATTTTAAAAATAAATTGCATATAAATGAAACCAATTCTAAGGATATTTGTAATTTAATTGTTAATCTTTTTTTATTAGATTTGTGATATGACTTAAACCTACATTGTTGGGTTTGTCTGGGTTCACTTTCCCCCCCTTTCTTTTTAAGTTTAAGGTTTTTTTTATGTTTATCCTTTAATATTTATCTAATTAGAGATTGAGTTCCATTATTTTTTTTTATTATAGGATTTCTTATTGACTTTGAAAATGACCTGAGTTATCTTATGTCTTTTTAGTTGTCATTTTATTTTTAAATTTATTTTTTTAAAATATTTTTTTAATTAAATGAATTTAATTAATTAAATATAAGCATAAGATACTTATTTCATGATATTTTTTTAAAAGAAAATGATTCTTTTGGTTTGATTAAATAAAAATTTTATTGAAAAAACAAAGATATTAAACACAACTATGTACATGACTAGTGTTACAAGATCAAATATCTTATCTAAATATATTTCTTAATTTTTTCAATTTAGTCTTTACTTATCATTAACTTTATATATATATATATATATATATATATATATATATATATATATATATATATATATATATATATTGGCTTGAATAATTCTTAACTCATTTAATTAAATGCATGGATAAGCATTTTGGTTTTTTTAGGAATCTTTTTGTAGATAAAAATATGTTAAAAAAGCTTAAATATTCAATTTGTTTATTTAAAAATAAAATTATCCTATCTTGCAAGTTAAATAGCTAGTTAGGATCCAAGTGAGGTAAATAATACATTTGTTTTCTACCAAATTCGATATTAAAACTTATACTAACAGAGTGTGATTTTTGGATTAAAATATGTATGTATTCATATTTTTTTCTTATTTTTTAATATAGATTTTTCAAAAAGAAGAACAAATTATCAAGTAGGATTGAATACTAGTGGAGCATGGACATTTATAAATTTAACATACACTAAGCACCAGTAATTAATTAACTAAAAAACTAAACCATATGAGTGTTTCATTATAGCTCAATCCACAATAAAATGTGTCTTGAGTTACAATAAAATTATTATTTTACCCTTCATCTTTTTATTTTTAAGGCTTTGTTTGATGGGTAAAATGATCTTTGCACATGGTTAATTTATCATTCTTTATTTGTTTGGGGGCAACAATGTCTTTTTATTTTTCTACAACACTATAATTACCATATTACCCTTAAAAAGTTAACAATAAGAATGAGCAGTTGAATTAGCTCATTACCTTTACCATTAAAATTTATTAGCCTTGGCTTTAGGGGCCTGATTGTGATTTCATAATGATTTTTTATTATTATTGTTTTTTAGTCTTAGGGGTATTTTTTTCCTTACAAATCAATGAACAATGTGATTACTTCATTACCCTTGCCATTCAAATTTTTTAGCCTTGGCTTTAGAAACTTGGTTGTAATTCATTATAATTTTTTAGTTATTATTGTTTAGTACTAAGGGCATTTTTGTTTTTGTACAAAAAAAAGAAAAAAAGTTATTGACACGCGCTTCACATGCGTTAGCCACCTTTTGGAGATAAATGTGACTAACTCTAGTGGTTTTAATCATGATTCTACCATATCATTTGATTCATCTCAGCATCTTCTTCCTTCTTAGGTCAGATTTGACACCAATTAGCTTTTCTTTCTTTTTCTTATCTTTCTTCCTCGAATTATGTGCTAACTATGCAAAATTTATATCAGCCTTTCATTCTTTTTTTTTTAATTTAGTCATTCTTCTATTAATTACAATTGTTTTTATTTTGATTTACATTGATTATTGCCAATTGGATTTTATTTTTAATTGAATCCCTAATGGTTTGATTTTGTTAATTTTTTTAATCAAATTCGGTTCTCATTTTTTTAATTGCTATTTTTTTATTTGAATCATTTTCTTGATTGATTTGATTTTTCAATTACATCCCTAAATATTTATTTTTGTTTGTCAAATTTGGTTCTAATTCTTTTAATTGCTATTTTTTAATTATTTTTTTAATTGATCAGTTTTTTTTTTCAATTCCAGGACATTTAATTTTGTTTAATTTTTATGTTGAATTTCATCATAATTCTTTTAATTGCTAGTTGTTTAATTTTGCATTGTTTTTTATTTTTTTAATTTTATCCTTCAATATTTGTTTGATTAAGAGTCCTACTTCTTTGTTTTTTTGGGTTTGCCTTTAATAAGGTCACCCTGGTCTTATGATCTAGATCATAAATCTGGAATATTAGCCTAGGTCATCTCTAATTTTTTTTTCAAATATTTTTTTTGTTGGTATTTTTTTTTTGGGTTTCTATTTATGGAGTCATCCCAATTTCATATCCTAAATCATGTGTTTGATTTGTTGACCTGCGTTGGCTTCCAAGTTTCTTCGAGGCTTATATATATATATATATATATATATATATATATATATATATATATATATCTTTGCATTATATTGGTAGGTGTTTATTTCTTACATTTTGTTAATGTGTTTGGTCTTGTGTAATATTTTTTTTATGGTGTGGATTTATTCAGTCAATTTCATTTGTATTTATTGTTTAAGTCATGAGTTTTTTTAGAATGAATTTATATTTTATTTATTTTAAAAAAATAAATTTAGTAAATATAATTGAGTGAATGACTCATTTTTGCAATTTATTTCTTGATTATTGTTAGCAATTTTTTTATTGACATAAAATAGTTATTGATTTATTTAATTTCTTGATTGTATAAACATTTTAATTTACATTTTAAATTTTTCATGTAAAAAA
>Ga0325400_1002541_pt1 | contig 16089 bp, 20 predicted proteins | sample PopdelMetagenome_2_FD_205662 | JGI IMG/M metagenome (GOLD analysis project Ga0325400, IMG submission 205662) | Populus deltoides microbial communities from Bellville, Georgia, United States - Xylem-PdKOR-R1 | ecosystem: Host-associated > Plants > Phyllosphere > Stem > Wood/Secondary xylem... | reverse complement strand
TCAAATAACCAGTTTTCCAGTATCAAAATACAATTCACATAAGTAGCACATAACATATTCAGTCGTAAATAACAAATTTAAATAGACGATTAACACAATATAATATTTTATTAAAAATTAAATTAACTATACATCTATTAATAAATTCTCATAACATATAATAACATGTAACTATATCTAACAATCTCCTCAGCTCGTAGAAGGATCTAGAGTACTCGTGGACGAGCTTGGAGCATTACACCAACTCGTCCAACTCAAGTACGTGTTTGTAATATCCATGTAGGTGTGAGAAGGACTAATATCATCTCAACTCATGGATGGACATAGGTCACTCGTGGACGAGCTTGAGATGCTCGTGGACGGACCAACATCCTCAACACTCTCACAGTAAGCAATCTCATCTTTCGCTAGTGTTGTTTCAAGACGCTTAACCTCCCCAACCTCTTGAAGTCCATCACGATATAAATTGAGCGAAGTGTTGACCACAATAAGTCCAATCTCATTGACACCTTCACGAATAGTTGTTGTTGCTTTCCAAGCTTCCTATACCAAGTAATTAATCTATATACATACATTAAAAACCAATTACTAGTCATTATCTATAATAAAATTAATCTAGTATTTAATAATTGTAAAAAACTATTGTATACCAATCGAATCTGTTTCAGATATTGGGAGGGGCATAATGCATCGGATTGCATAGACGTCTCGGAAAACATGACCAAATTAGTGTAATGAAACACCTTGTAATAGACATATACCATGTCATGTAAGTATCTATATCAATCGTCGGATGTCATTCCTTAAAAACACAATCTTTCCTAGCATCCTAGAGATCAAGGTAAGATACATGAATTACCAACCAATTCCCGTTGCGCTTACCCTGGCGATTAATATTGTGTAACTTGTCTCCAATATCAATATAATTTGGTATATCAATATAATTCCTCGTCTAGGTCTCCTATTCAAGTAGAGATCCAACATATTAATCTCATTAATCCTCGCAAACCCAAATATTGAATTCACACTCCCATCACTACATATTAGTACACCAACGTAACGAGTTTGACTAACCCCGGTTTGCAACATTCTCTAAGTAATTTCAACTTCTATTTCAAACATATTTCATCCAAGTAGATTATATAACATTCTCGATTATTTGTTAAGGAACATGTATTATGTAGTAGTTAGGAATTCATGACTTCCTCTGTTATAAGTGATATCATTGTCAGTATTGATAATGATACAGCCATGAAAGTATAATATTCCTAAATTATCAGATATTTTGTTAAACAATACAACAAAACATAAATTAATCGGCGAACACTTACATTAATCAAATTCTGCTACCATAACAAAATTATCAATCATATTCAAGTATTTAATAGCTAATATTATCATTTTACATGTAATTCAGTATAATTTATAATTTAATATAAATCAACACTAACTCTCCCATTACATAAATTTTTTAATTCACAATCCACAATAACAAAAAAACATTGATTATCTAACAAAATAACCTAAATATAAACTAAAAATATATTTAATTAACATAATTCATAATTTAACCTAAATCAACACTAACATTTCAAACACATAATTTTGTTAATTCACAAGTAACGACAACCTAAAATAATTGATTATTTAACAAAATAACATTATTAAATATAATTAACAACTTAAATTACATCTAATTAACCTAATTCCTAATTTAAAACCCTAACATTTATTAAAATCAAAGTAACAGTAATTAAACTTATATTACGTGGCTATTTTAGTCCGAAAAGTGAGGACCCGCCATTGGTAAAGAGAGAAAGAGTGAGGTGGCCACAGGTATACCGAGAAAGAGAGAGAGATGGGTGATGTCAGAGGTGAGTGTATGAGTGCTACTGAGAGTTTTTTTTATGGTGGGGAGGGAGAAACACAGGTAGTGGTGAGAGGAGATGAGTAGTGGCTGTGAGACATGTAAGAGGGGGAGAAAAGGAGGAAGAATCGGGTCTTACAATTCAAATGATGTCATTTGCGACTTGTTAAAGTGTACTAATTTTCCAATTATTTTTTTCGATTGTATTATTTTATTATTTTTTTACTATGCTAAAAAAACATAAAAACTCGAGTGAACTTCTTAGAGTCAATTTAGATACAAGCATCCACTGATCCTCGCATAAGATTGCGATGGACAACCTTTTCCTGTTGAGCTTACAGGGTCCACACATGAAAGTCGACGGTGGCACTTCACTTCACCCAGTTGCATATGACTCAGAACGCAGCTTATTACTGTGCCATTGCACCATGCGCGTACGCTGGCCAAGCACATATGAACAGCATGAACGGATTTATATCATTACAGGAGTTTGATTCCAAAGGATCCACCACATCACTGATGTACCAAAACGTTGGGGAATTCCCAGAGGCATTTTACTAGCCCAGCAATTACAAGACGCATACTTGAAATATGCCTGCATTACTCTACTCGAAAACACCTGCCTTGACAGCTTATAGTCGTCTCATACAAGGAATAACAAGGGAGGATCTGTCACAAGCATCATCTGTTACTACCATTTTCCTGTCAACAAACAATTCAAAATGACAACTGCACCAATACCAGGAAGCAAAATCAGAAAACAAAAGCGGGGGGGAAAGGAGCGAGGTGGACGAAGAAGATCACGCGGTTGCAAATATCTAATGGCATTTTAAAACTGTGCCGGCTTAAAATCTCTTTATATACAAACAGCCGTGACGGTGGCACTCACAAACAAAGAGCTCAGAAAAGTTAAAAGGGGAAAAATTATTAGTAAATCCTGTGTGGGTTTATGAACAGATGGAAATTGATTTTCCTATGAAGCCCATGGAAGACCATCATTATGTATGAGGCACATATACCACGTCCATGTGGGGCACAATGTGTACAAAGTGAGAGTCACCATAGCACTATTTATCTGGAAGGCCCCTAAAGAGGAGCAGTGAAGTATTCACATGACACCTTTCAGGCACAAGTTGCTCAGTTTTTGAAACAGGTTTTACAGTTCGTTCCTAGTCTGGGAATGGGAATGAGAGGGAGAGGGAAAGGGAAGCAGAGACACCATCTTCTTCTTCCTTGTTCATTACCTTGTCTGGAGGCTTGTTCTGGATATGATTTTTTTCAGCCATTCCAAAGAAAGGCAGGATTCGCTTGTTTGGGGATTTCGTCTCAGCTCCTAAGGCAAGCTCAAGATTTGGAATCCCATCACGAACTCGATCGAGTTCCTCATCATTTGATGAGTTCCAAGGCATGAAGATAGCAGGCAACCGACTATCCTTGACATGATGTGAATCCACGGGAAAGAAGTACCTTTCACTAGTTCCCAGGCCCTCCAAGATTACCTTTTCAGCAGATGCTTTGTCATAGCTCCTCTCCTCAACGGAGGAGCTGGAACCCAAATCACATGTCTGTGAAGTAAAACTACCGCTCAAAGAATTTTCCTCTCTTGAACCACTACCCCCATATAGCCCACTAAAACCCATCTTCAGCTTCTTACTGATGCTCTCTCCATCCACCAACGTATTATTATTATCTGCCTTGTTCCACGGAGCCTTTTGAGTCATGCTACTCGAAATCAGAGGTGCAGTATCTGACAAATACAAAAATGGTCGTTTCCTTGGACCTTTACCTGAGAAAGTCTCCACATCTATATTCACGTTATCTTCATTCAAGTCCCTTTCAACTATAATATTATCTTTGTCACTGAATGTTCTATCAACTATTTTATCCTCACCAAAAATCCTCCTGCAGCCTGAATTTTGACTACCAACACCAAAAATCTTGAAGGATGGCGTATCTTCTCCAAGACGTGAAGCACCTTCATGAATTTGTATCTCCTTCACATCAGAGACAGAATTAGTTTGAGCTACCTCAGTACAGGGTTTCGGGTCCACATCCAGACTGCACCTAGGAGGACCAACTTCTTCCTGTAAAAAGAAGGGTCAGTATTCATTCAATTGTAAAGGAAAGCGAAAAAGAAGTTTGAAACAAGCTTCACCGAAACCCACATTTATGAGCAGCACTCAGGAAAAGTCACCAAAACCCATACATATAAGCAGCACCCAGGAAAAGAGAAAGAACAAGAACAAAAAATAAAAGTCAATATTTAGGAACATATTTTCAGAGAGACTTAGTTTGATTTCATTTTTAGAAAACAATTTGTCGACTTTTAAATCGAGCATACATCTTTATTCCAAAATCATTCCTATACAGAAAACTGAGAGAACGTGTTCACTAACTCAGTAAATAGTTTTTGAAAATAGAAACATCAGCCTTGCTTGGATTGTCTTCAAAACAAAGAACGACAGTTTGAATATCAGTACTAAACAAGGCCCTTCTCTTCTAAAGTGGAGAATTTGGATAACAACTTTTAGGAATGTAAAATTAAAAAGCACGTATTTCCAAGAAAAAAGTGAACAGAAAACAAGTTTTTCATGATTTTTCTAGAAAATATCTAGAAAACTGAAAAAATCTCGCAAGTACAAATTAGCTTCATTTTTTCGGTTAGATATTTTCTAGCTCTACTGTTTCCTGAACCTATAAGGGCAGAACTGGGCAACCTAATGATCCTTATTTGCCAATTGTTACAGAAGAGCTTGAACCTCACTAAAGTTAATTCACTGCCTTTGACTTTTAAGTTTACTTTCTTATCCTTTTTATGGAGATGCCTTGAAGACCTCAAAGAGCAAGAAAATATGGCTTTATCAAAGCAAGCAAACATGAGGCACAAATTTTACAAGTTGGACCATGTCAGTCAAACTGCAACAAAATCCCCTACTATTCCAAATCTCTCACAAAACTAGCACCGATTTAGGAAGCTATGCCAGGAAATATAGAAGTAGTCAAGGGTTTCGTTGCAAGGGTTGACAAATGCTTGTCTTTAATAGTTGCCCATGATTCATTGCAGGCACAGACTGAAGACAATGTTGAGATTTCAATGAAGTATTGTGGGGAGAGCAAATAGCATGTTAATATTGTATGAGAGGTTGTGGGAAGCTGTCTTTAGGAGCACAAAATATCCTGGTCCTTGGGCAATATAACCACATTAAAAACAAAATCATTCATATGCATACCGTCAAGAAAATACAGGTGCAATTATTCAAATTACAATGAAGAAAATGTCATTCAAAAATCTAATGCTAATATATACAGGAAAAGGAATAGTTTAGGAATAGAAAGAAAAAAAAAATCTAAAGCCAAATGCTTTATAGAATTACAATGAATCGCAAATGTCGAAACCACATTCAAGCAAGTCATCTGTGCCACCTTTCTGAAGTAGCATGTGTACTAAATGGTCTGACTGGATTGTGGAGATAAAAGAAAACCAGAATGTTGCTACCACTTAAATTTTTGAATATATGGCAAAACAACAAAGCATGACAAACTTGAGAAATTTACAAGATTACTAAATTGCTGATCAGTGATGGCTAGTGTCACATTAAATAGAAGAAAATCCAAAACTAATCTGTTTATGTGTTGCATCATATGTTTATTGTTGGCATTATAGTGCACCAGACCGTAGCCATTCCACAAAGACTCCAACATAGATAAAGCCATGGTGTAATATCAACCAAATCAAGTGTTTTGTCATTTGTCAAGTGTGAGGAAAAAAAATTACCAGGGAAGGACTGCTGCATCTAGCTTCTGGGCACCATGGGGTACTGCTTCCTCGAATCTTTGTCAACAATCTGGAGTCAACTTTACCATCTTGCTTCTCTAGGTTGGTTTGTGAATTAAATACTTTGTCATCAGAGTTCCCATTTAAGGAAACACTTTGTTTCTCAGGAGCATTTGCTGCAAGATGCACTTCAGAAGAACATGGACTGTCACAAGCAGATGTATTTTTAACTATACATTCAGGCACACAGAGATTCTCAGATGAAGTCATGACTGCAGCGGGAATGTCTTTGTCCCTGGGCACCCCATTCAAACTGGGCATAACTAACTTCTTGAATGAATCTGAACAATCAGATCTCCTTCCCCTGAACACTCCCCACAAGAAATATAACATGTTCCACCCTGCAAATAATAATCACAAACTATATTATTTTAATTCCATGACTTTTGAGCATACATGCAAGCTCCTCACAAATTCCTACCAGAAAAGCAGCTAAAGGCTAGCCAGCTGACTTATGCATTATTAGTTAGCATGACAGTGCTTTCAAATTCACTAGGCTATCCCATTTGTTTCTCTTCTTAAAAGGAGAATAATACCTATAACTGACATTTTAAAAGAACTGTCATGCATCACAAATGACCAGCTAGCAGCAACATAGTGTATTTTAACTGCTAGCTGATCATTTCTTATGTGCATACAGTTCTTTCATTTTTGCCCATATAACTGTTTGGTGCATTCATAAAACTGTTGTTTACCTATCTTTACCTCAGATGACAAGTCTTAGACTTCATAAAACTTAAAACAATCAGAACTTTTATGCATCTTCCAACAGGTAATGAGGTGCTATCTTTCTAGAAAACCAAGTAAACAATAACATAAGCAAGTCCCAAAAAAATTATACAATAACATTTACTTAGTCCAGAATAAGTGTCAAATAGGAGTCTGCAACCAATGAAAATCACAGGAAGGTTGGGATAGGGTGATCCATCAACATCCATGGGGCAATATTTGATGGTATAGGTCTTACAAACATCTCATGGTTTAAAACACAAATGCTATAAGGAAATGATTATGGTGCCATGGAATCAGTGTTTATAAAATGATTTTCAAATAATCTTACGCTGTGAGTTCTCTGGAAGCTGTGTGGATGGGAATATGAAGAATTCAACACCTTCAAATGATCCTTTGAGGGCCAAATCCTTTTTAATCATGTTGTCTAACAATCTCTTGTATTTCTCATAACTGTATCATGAGCAGTACAAAAAACAATTAGATGAAGAGATGAAGTAAAAAACACTCAATCTGAAAAGGCATATTCACCTTTCAAAATTCTTTGCAAAGAAGTAAAGAGCAATATTTTCCTCTTTGGCACCAGTGACAAGGAATTGTCTCGGCCATGTGCTTATGCGAGGTACTTCATCCAACTTAATTTTCTGGGGGAATTTGCTAACCACATCAAGGACTTTAGGAGATGCACAAGTAGATAGATGTGCTTGAATTCCATCATATAAGTCAATAACCTTTTCAGCTCTATGCACTTCAAACACCCCCCTGTATTTACATAACAGAAGCTTACCTACATTGCATTTTTTAAGACATGCAGGAAGGAATGTGGAGGAAAAGGCAATGTCAATGCACACACTTTAAGAAAGACAAACTTACTGCCAGATATATTCATGCTCTGGGATAGCAGACATCTTTGTAAGGACAGACTTCTCTGCTGAAGCATGAACAGACTTTCCCAAATAAGGGGCAATGGAATCTGACCCCACCTTGAAAGGACAAACAGCTTCATTGGAGTGCTCATTAAGCTGCTTCACATTATTAATATCTTTTGATTTGCAGAACTCAGAGGAAGAAGCATGAACAAGCTTTCCCAAGTAAGGGGCAGTAGAATCTGACTCCATCTTTGTAAGGACAGACTTTTCTGCTGAAGCATGAACAGGCTTTCCCAAAAAAGGGGTGATAGAATCTGACCCCACCTTGAAAGGACAAACAGCATCATTGGAGTGCTCATTCAGCTGCTTCACATTAGTAATATTTGTTGTTTTGCAGAACTCAGAGGAAGAAGCATGAACAGGCTTTCCCAAGTAAGGGGAAGTGGAGTCTGACCCCATCTTTGTAAGGACAGACTTTTCTGCTGAATCATGAACAGGCTTTCCCAAATAAGGGGCGATAGAATCTGACCCCACCTTGAAAGGACAAACAGCATCATTGGAGTGCTCATTAAGCTGCTTCACATTATTAAAAATTGTCGATTTGCAAAACTCAGAGGAAGAAGCACCGATATTTGCTTGCCCTTCATCTGTTCCTTCACTCATCTTATTTAAAACTGAGAGCTGATCTTGAGAAGCCATCTCGCCACTTTCATCCACATTTGATGAGGACAACCCATCAGATTGATCTATTTCTTTCTTCTTTCTGTATATTCCAGGCTTCTTAAGCATAGCAGCAGCCTCAATTGCAGCTTTCAATTTTCTACCTTTGCTCACCTCCTCTCTAGGAATTCTAGAAGCAGATACATCAGTACCAGAAGCCAAAGGACTAACAACAGTGCAATTTTCTGTAGCATGACAAATTTCCTTGCACTTTTGACAAGTGACATTTTTCAACCCAGTGATACCAGTAGGTCTCAAGCGACTGAGAGAATTTTCCCTAGCCTTTTCACCTTGATTTGATGATTCCCGTGATCGAGGTAGGCCATCTTGCAAATTTTCAGTAGCATTACTGGCAGCATTCCAAGAACTGGATGAGGGTTCATCCTTGGGGCTAATTTGGTTCAATTTTTGTTCCGCAGAATTACTGCTTATTGAATTTTTAGATGAGGCTTGAACTGAAATGGCAAAAATAAAATAGCAGCTTAGTTTATCTAAACAAAAAATAAAAAATAAATTAAGTGCATCACAAAATACAATCAGGCAAAACTGACAACATTATATTTTGTCAAGTCTATCAATCAAGAAATACCTGAAGTAACTGGAGGATCTGCACCTTTACAACCTACATTGCTAGTTGATCTTGATAGGGTACCCAATTTTCCATTAGATTGTGCGGACTTCAACTCTCTGTTGTTGCCTGTGGATGATGCTATGACACTTTCACCACGAGGAGTGAACCCTTGATCAACCTTAGGTGTTGAAACAACAGCACTACTTGTCATTGAACTACCTGGAGGGCGACCCAATCTCAACAATTTTTTTCTATCAACAGCATCCCAGTCTTTCACTTGTTTCAATCCTCTTGAATCTTGAATGTGAGAGAATTTGGATGAAAGCATTTTAACTTTCAACTCATTAGTGCTGGATCGGCCTGAGCTCGCAGATTTAAATGACATACTTTTCCTCATCATTCTAGCAGCCCCCTCCTTCATATCAAGAGAACTCTCTCTAGCGCCCTTATGCTTTTGAGGAACTTCATCGACAAGTTTCACTTTCATTTTGGAATTTAAGGTGTTGAACGACTTGGACTTCAATAAGGCCCCTGTAGAAAAAAGAAATTGACTTGATGCTTGACATTATAAAACCAAGTTTATAAGAAATGTTAGAAAGAGCAAAGCTATAGAGTCTGTTCAACTGTCCATATCAATTTTAGGTTAATCTCATTTGAAAACATATTTGGAGGAAACACTTAAGGGGCTAACATTTGAATTAACCCCCATAATGGGGGGTCATAGGTTAACCTAGTGGGGGGAGAGTCTCACCCAATTTGCCACTTTCACTTGCACATCATTATGAGGCCACGCCAACAGACATTATTTACAAATAATTTTAAAAATGTTTAATTTAAAATTTATTAGGTCCCACCATTGTACATATTTTTACACCTATCAAACATCATTGACACTTGACCCTTCAACAACTTTTTTACACCATTAATGCTTCACCACTTAACACTTGACCTCCAAATTTTTACCCCGAAACAAAAACAACCTTATATTACGCAGGGTGCGAACATATTAGTTTTTTTTTACACCACTTAATGAATTCTTTATGTATTTAGTTATTATCAGACCAAACATCACATCCTAATTCTCCATCCCTATTTATTACGTGTCAACCATTTTTTGATAGGCATTCCAATTATGTAAACATTTTTGTTCATCAACAACGCAAACAAAAATCTGAATTGAAGATATTGATTATTTAACCTATTGCTGTCCGATGGATCTGAAATTGAAACATAGATCCACATAAATGGGATCCTAAATCTAATGTTGTTTTAATGAAACATAAATTGTGGACTGCATTGAAAGTTGTGAAGTGGTGCAAAACCAAATTGCCAAACATTCGAAACCTCTATACATAGTACAACGTGAATATGAACAGCAAGGAACATGAGCCAACAAGGTTCTGATTCTTACCCTTGGGAGTTTGAACATGTGGACCATTCACAGAAGGGCGCGTAATTTCCAGAATATCAATATTGGAGCGATTGCCAAAAGATGTTTGATGAGCTATCTTTACTTTTCCCTTATCTAAGCTCTTGAATGAAGTATCCCGAGACATTGCAGCTATTCTGCTAGGACTGCATGACTTGGTTGGTGCCAAACTTGATTCAGTTGCCTGCCTTTTGGGTGCTGAAGCCAGCTCCATATGTTCTGCATGTCTCTTGCCAGAGCTCTGAGTACTTGCTACATTCATCCTTTTTTCCTCAGCATCTGAACATTCAAATTAATTTTGAAAGGATACTAGTATGAAAATGCTCATGTCCAGGAAGTGGTTTTTTATCACCAAAATAAATGACAATTTGGACTGCTACTTCAGCTTTACCTTGCTTTTGATTTTCAGCTTCCTCAGCCAACTTGCATTCTTCACACAACCAGTCACCTTCAGGAAGTTTCTGAATCATCTCTCGCATACAATAGCTGATTAGTAGCAATAGCCATGTTAAAATGTGATGTAACAATTGATAGGATAAAAACAAAAATAACCAGTTTGGGTTGCCAGATGAATATATAGACAAAAGTTGTATATTCTTACATGTGTTCTGCACCATCTGCGCACCTACTACATATAGCAAGAAAATCCTCCCGACCTGCATCCCCGCAAATATCACACACTTTTACCTGTTTCATGGAAGCAAATAGTTCAGAAGAGGACAGAGGAGAAACTGCAAGGGCAGAAATTAAGGAGCATACCACAGAGAATAGAAAAAACAGAAAGAAGGCAACACACACATATATGAGATCCAGAGACATAAACTGGATGGGAGAAAATACTTTCAGACCACCAGAATGCAAAATTTGTAAATTGAAAAGAGAATGCAAAAACAAGTTCTGTAAACATTCATCAAGCACTCATTAAGCAGATGCATGTACAATCCTTCTCCTTAAACAAGTATATAAAAATTACTCACATCATGTTCCAGAATTTCAGACTCGTCACTCTCATCCCCAGATGCAGATTGCAACATAGGCTCCTGCATATCTGCTAACTCATCTGACTCATTCAACTTCTCTTTTCGTTCAACTTGGTCAGAACATTTAAAACCCTCATCTGCTTGGTCCCCACTATCTTCGTCTGCCTCTAATTCTAATTTTGAATTGATTTTACATGAAACCTTGGAACTATCTGCATTGAGGGAACTTTTACCATTTGCATTGTTATCAGCAATGTTGTGTGCAGCCAAGTTGCCAACACAATCAGTATTAGCTGATGCTTCTTTTGACAATGACAGATTGACTTGTTCTGTTGGACATTCAAACCGTTTTCCATGGTCATGTAAAGCTGGATCTTCATCTAAATGTTTACCATTTGAATTAGAGGAAAGGCACTTAGTCTGGACCTTTGGTGAGCTACTGCAAGCATCAACATCATTTGAAGGAGTCTCAAATGAACCTGATTTATGAGAAAATGGTGCCTTTCCAGATCCTTCCACTTCTAAAGCTGAACTGTGCAAACAATTTTTCATGTCTAAATTCTTGTTATAATAACTAACCACTTTGCTTGCATCATTAGCTCTACTAACACATGACATGTTATCATCATGGCCCTCTTCAGATTTAGAATCCATATTGTTCTTTGAGAAAGTTTTCTGATCTGGAAAACTCTCTGCTTTTGGAGAAAACTGATCCTCTGCAACAGCTCTACCAGAGGACATCTTCGGACGCATCTGAGACTCAGCTGACACATCAGCATCAGATGACTTTCTGTTTACTTTACTTTCTGCATTTTCAGACAGAGAATCATGACTTGAACTGACACTGAGCAGGTTGCTTGCTTCACTGGTGGTATGCTGTAAGCTGTCACGTGCTCTACTTTTAAACGAGACTAAACCATCACCATCATTATTAGAATACTGACTTGATGCAGTTACACGACAGGTTTCATCAGAAAACTCATCACCCTTTGATCCCATACAGGCTAGCTTAAGATGCATACAAGATGAACAGGGAGCAGAGCACACATTACAGGTCCCAGACTCAGCGCTGGTACGAACTTTCCGTCTCATGGAAGGTTTGCCTAATCCTTTTTCAACCTGTGATGATTCCTAGTAAAAATAAAGCAGAATATGAGTAATCAGATAAGAAAAACAAAGCAAGGGTGGGGATTCACACCTTTTTAATGAAGAAACCAAAAAAGGGCACTTTAACTATCCCTCAAATAGTAAATTTCCATGCGCATACATTTAAAAACAAAACCAGACTATATAAGGTTTGCATTTAAGCTAATAAGCACTTTTTCTGTGGTTTTGTTATCATATGTAAGGGTGGGAACTAATTTACTTGCATGCTGCCTGTGGCTGATCGTGCTGTAAAATCATCTTTATCAGCAATCAAGCCTTACTGATACAACAAAAGCAACTGAATTGTGACAGTGCTGCTTAAAGCATGGAATTATTTATATTTGTTGAGTGGTAAGCCATTGTGCTATTAGGATGCTTCCTTCCATAATGAAACACTTCTTCATAAGACAACAACTCATCCAATATGCATTTCAAAAATCCTTCTGTTAACAGATGGTCTTATTGCTTTATCCTCCCCAGGAAACATTTTGAACACCTATCTTCCATGAGAAACAAAAGAACAATTATTTTTCCACACATTCATATTTCCTCAAAAATCATATACATCCAATCCCTGTTTTGTATTAAGACAACAGAAAACAAAAGAATGGCAAGCAAAAAGGTAATTGTGGGAAGCTTCAACCAGTCCAAGAGTGACTATTCCTTCAACTGGAATGCTCACTGTCTCCTTAATCAAACTAGAAGACTTCTCCCATAGGCCCCTAAGAGAGTTCAAGATTATGCACTTCAAGCATATTGGAAACATTTATTCAAAAAGACAAAAAGAAGGTAGAATTCAATTATCTGAGTTTAAAATAGCCAAGGAGCATCAACTATCACTGTGTCTTTAGGTTGAAACCAAGGGAGAACTATACAACATCACAAAATTTCTCTGTTGAAAACCAACTTGTACCTAATTAAAACTAAGACAGTATTCCTATGACAGAGAATATTCCATGACAGCTTCATTTTTACACCCTCGTGAAGGTAACAATGATAAGCAAGTTCCTATCATATGCCGACTGCTCTTCTACAATGCCCAAAGAAGGGAGTAGCACAGAAAACAAAATGTATGCCTTGATTATCAAAAGTGCAACCAATTCTGAGAGTACCTTCAATCATTTAACAATGATAAGCAAGCTCCTATCAAATGCCGACTGCTCTTTTACAATGCTCAAGGAAGGGAGCAACACACAGAAAACAAAATGTATGCCTTGATTATCAAAAGTGCAACCCATTCTGAGAGTACCTTCAATCTTCACTAGGATTTATTCCCTTTATATATACGGACACACACACACACACACACACACATATATATATAGGTTAGCTCTAGTAGTGAGAGGTTTTGCAACTACCACCTTTATATCTATAGAAATAATAAGATGGAACTGGAAAACACAATGTTGTACTTGCTTGATCACCAGAAATAGACAAAAGACATTGTGCTTGATAAGATCATTCCTTTTAGAAACCCGCTTCCTATCAAGGATAAGCTTACCAACAAGACGTATTGATGTGACAGGAAAAAAAAAGAATAAAAAAATAGATCAAGCAACCCATAACTCCTAACCTAAGAAGGTTGTAAAAGGAATCAACAAGAAAATAAATTGTTATGTAGACAATAGCAAAGAAAGAACAAAATTGAAAAATGTAAAACTTTCACTGTAAAGTAAATGCACCCCAAGCAATATTACTACAGGTGTTCTCTCCTTAGCCCCAAGACGTCTCCAAAAGCTTAGTTTAGCAACGGTGCTCATCATTTGAACAAGTTCATTGGCGAGTATATGAGAGACAGCAATATATGGAATCTTGTAGGACTTCAGAATAATGGTTGAATTCAAAGTTGATTCAGAATACAGCATTTGATAGATTAACTATGTTCCATCAATGGTAATGAGAGTCCACATTCAAGATAATAAAAAGAAATAAAATAAAACAAAAACACCATGGCTCAAGGAAATATATAAATAACACTTATAGCTAGATTATTATCCAAACACTCCGTTAGAATAACCTCAATGAAAGAAAAGAATCAATGCATCTTAAATTCTACCGATCCAGATGAGATACCAAATTGCGGAATTCAATTTCATCTATTTATGCTATACATATACATATTTTCATTCAATGGAAGGTGCTCCAAATTAAAGTAAACTCTATGGGGAAAAGGAGTGAAAGAAAAGAGCAAACAAGATAAAGAAAAACAGAACGTAAATTACCCTTTCTCCTCACCATGCACTTCTTCTGAGTTTCGTCTAATGGCCCTCGCCTACGAAAAAGCACCATCGAAACCACAATCGAATCAGCAAAAACCAAGACTTTCCAAACATACGCCAAAAACACAAAGTAAATATAAAAACAATCAATCAATAGAGCAAAAGAAAAAAAAACTAATCTACTGAGTAACCCCAAACAATCCAAAATCAATAAGAAACAATCGATTAAACAAAAATTAATAGAGAAAAAGAAAAGAAGCCCTAAAATTAAAATAACATACATGCCTTTGGTCCCCCAATTATGTCCGTCGCATTTTATAGCTCTTGAACGTTTCATCCTCTTCGCTTGGCTGTCATCCCCTTCTTCACTAACACAATCCACCACAATCGAACACCATCAATCCCTAATTTTTCCCTCCAAATTTCACAATAATTCTCAACTATTATTATTATTATTATTTCTCTCTTCTGACTTTATTTTTAATATTAAACACACAGAACATAACTACGACAATCAGATTATATATATCTAATCATACAAGAGGATCTAATTAGTACACACGAATATCTGCTATTTATTTATTTACTTATTATTATTTTAATTTATTAAAACCCCTCTCTCTCTCTCTCTCTCTCTCTCTCTCTGATCTGGAAAGAAAATATTGAAATGGTCGGTTTAAATAAATACTAATTAAATCCATAATCAACCTCCTCTCTCTCTCTCTAAACTCTTGATTGCTTCTCTCTCTACGTGTCTGTGTTCTATTGATCTTTTTCTTACACACACAAGGACTGAAGTTACCTTTCTTCCTCTCTCTAGATTTTCTCTCTGTTTTTTTTACCCTTTTCCTCTCTCCGCATTTTTCCCGGAAATAAGTTTTGACTTTTACATTCTTAATATTATTATAATGCAGTCCTTCATATTTATAAATCTATAATTTAACTCCTTAATCTTTGGTGGTCATTCTCATATTATATCATATGTTAGTTTTTTCTTAATCTTAAATCTATCATTTAATTATTTGATTTCATGTTTCATCAAACAAACCACTGATGGACTATATCATAGCTTTTAAAATATAATAAACCAAGTTATAATTGGGTAAAACTAGGGACTAAAAGATAATTTACTCATAATTTTTTTTTTTAGATCTTGTTTCTTCTTCCTTTCTTTTAGATGATACGTTACGTGCTCCATTTAGATTTTAGAGGATTTTTATTTTGTTTTTATTGTTTAATATTTATACATAGAAGGTGTTTGTCTAGTGACATATATATTTAATGGACCTGCAGAGGATTATCTCTTTGAAAAGATTATTTGTGTTTATGAAAAGCCTCACATAACATTTGTGTAAATAATCCTTAAACTTGAGATCACTGAGGTATTTTTATATAGGAAATGTTATACTTTAATCTTGAGCATATATTATCTTAATCAATGGTAACAACATATGCATATATTGACTATAATATGAACTATATGAATGTATTTGAGTGATTAAGAGATGACTCATCATTTTAGGTGAATTAAAAAAAAAACATATTTCACTTGTTCTCTAATAATATTGATTGTGAAATCCATGTGTAAGGCGTAATGAAATTTGAAAAGAGTTTCAAATTTTATTAAAGAAATTAATGACAATAGTCTTGAGAAGAAATATGATTTGATAAAATAGACACATTTCATACTCTAATATCTACACTGAAATATTCTTGATAAAATG
>Ga0325400_1002540_pt1 | contig 16090 bp, 13 predicted proteins | sample PopdelMetagenome_2_FD_205662 | JGI IMG/M metagenome (GOLD analysis project Ga0325400, IMG submission 205662) | Populus deltoides microbial communities from Bellville, Georgia, United States - Xylem-PdKOR-R1 | ecosystem: Host-associated > Plants > Phyllosphere > Stem > Wood/Secondary xylem... | reverse complement strand
CACCGGGTCCACCGGGTCCACCGGGTCCACCGGGTCCACCGGGTCCACCGGGTCCACCGGGTCCACCGGGTCCACCGGGTCCACCGGGTCCACCGGGTCCACCGGGTCCACCGGGTCCACCGGGTCCACCGGGTCCGGTGCCCCTGGCCTTGAGCTGGCGCGCCGCCTGGACGCCGCCGCGCGCGGCTTTGATGCGGTGCGTCGCCAGGTCCGTCAGCAGGTCAGCCTTGCGGTGGCCCGCGGCGAGCACACGGTGCAGCTGCACCTGGACCTGCCGCCGGGCACCTACGAGGCGGCGCTGGAGTACCGGGCAGCCGTGGAGGCCGCCGAGGCCTTGGCTGACCAGGGCACCCTGCTCAGCACCAGTGCCAGGACGTTGGGGCGCCACCGTGCGGTGCGACGGGCCTACCTGGGAGAGGTCATCGCCGCCGCGGCACCGTGACCGGCGGCCCCCGGGGCCGCTGCACACCGCGTGGCGCAGCGCTAGACCTTTTGGGCCCTGAAGCGCTCAGACCAGTGGTGTCCGGTCCACGACGGCGGTATCAGCCCACCCCAGGGTGGAATGACAGCCACCCACGCGTACCCGGGCGAATCCGGTTCCACCAGGGGCCATCAGGGATCTACGAGAACGACACCCGCACTGGAGGCCGTCGCAGATCGCGTGGTGGTGGCACTTGGGTGGGCGGCGCGATCTGGCGGGTGGGTCTGGCGGTGGCAGTGGTGCTTGACGCACCGGTGAGGATGGTGGCTCGTGGTGTCCAAGAAGAACCTGCGCAGCGTCTTCGACGCGCTGCCCTTCCCGTGCATGCTGCTGGACACCGACCTGGTCATCACCGAGGTCAGCGGCGCCTATGCCACCACCATGGGCATGACCCGCGAGCAGCTAGTGGACCGGTACATCTTCGACGCCTTCCCCCTGCCCGAGACGCCCACCCACGAGGCGGGAACACTTGGCGGAGCATCCGGCGGGACCGACAGTTCGATCCCCGGTGGGACCGGTGGCGCCGACCAGAGGCAACCGCAGGCGGCCGCCAGCCCCCTGGTGCTGGTCAAGGCCTCCATGCAGCGGGTGCTGGAGACCGGCCAGCCCGACCCGGTACCGCTGCAGAAGTACGACATCCCCGACCCCACCAGCCCAACGGGTTTCAGCGAGCGGTGGTGGAGCTTCACCACCTTCCCCATCACCGAACCCAGTACTGACCCCGCCACCGACCCCGCCACCGACCCCGCCACCGGACCCTTCCCCGTGCCGTCTGCGCACACCGACACCACCAGCCCAGGCGCACCGGCAGGCCCGGACGACCCCCAGCAAACAGCACACGACGCGTCACCCCACCCAGCTCCCGCGGTGCGCGTGGCCGGTCTGCTCCACGTCACCGAAGACGTCACCGAAGACGTCCTGCGCCGCACCGGCATCCCCGCCGATGAGCTCGGGGCCGTCGCCGAGCAGGTCCAGCGCTCCACCGCCCTGCTGCGCGGACGTGCCCGCCAGCTCGAGGCAGACCTGTACGCCCGCGCGGTGCAGGTTTAGTCCCTGACCGCCGCCCGCGAGAGCGCCGCCGCCCGCCTGACGGTCCTGGCCCACACCGCTCTGGCGCTGGCCGAAGCCCGCTCGGTGGCCGACCTCACCACCCTGATCACCGAGCAGGGCCTGGCCGCCACCGGCTGCGACAGCGGAGCGGTGGCGGTCTTCACCCCCGGGGATGCCACCACGATGGACCTGACCATCACCGACGGCTTCGGTGCGGCCGCCCAGCGCGACTACGCCCGCCTACCCCTTGACAATCATCTTCCCGCCTGCGTCGCGGCCACCACCGGGGCAACGGTGCTGCTGCACGACGCCGCCGCCAGCACCGCGTGGGGACCGGAGATGCACGCGGTGGTGACCTCCACCGGTTCCCAGGCCTTCGCGTGCTTGCCCCTGGTTGCCGGCGGGCGGCGCCTGGGGTCCTTGACCGCGGGGTGGCGCCAGCCGCAGACCTTCGAGGCCGGGCAGGTGGAGCTGCTGACCGCTTTTGCCGCCCAGTGCGCCCAGGTGTTGGACCGGCTGCTGGCCGCTGAGGCCGAACGCGCCACCGCCGCGGTGGCGGCTGCGGCGTGGGAGACGCTGCAGCGGTCCTTGCTGACAGCTCCGCCTGAGCCTGACCACGTCCAGGTGGTGGTGCGCTACCGCGCCGCAGCGCGCGCCGCGCAGGTCGGGGGTGACTGGTATGACGCTTTCATCCAGCCCAGCGGGTCCACGGTGCTGGTCATCGGGGACGTCATCGGCCACGACACCATCGCCGCGGCCGCGATGGGTCAGGTGCGCACCATGCTGCGCTCGGTGGCCGCCCACACCGGGGACGGCCCAGCGGCGGTGCTGGCGGCTACCGACCGGTTGCTGCGCACGCTGATGCTGGAGACCACCGCTACAGCGCTGGTGGCGCGGCTGGAGCAGAGCCAGGACGAGCGGGCCCGGGGGGTGAGCCGGGTGCGCTGGTCCAGCGCGGGCCACCTGCCACCGCTGGTGATCGACACCTACGGCACGGTGACACCGCTGAGCGCGCTGGACTCTGACCTGATGCTAGGGGTGGACCCCGACACCCGCCGGCATGAGTCGGCGATCACGGTGGACCGGGGCTCGACGCTGCTGCTGTACACCGATGGGCTGGTGGAACGGCGCGGAGAGTCCTTGGAGGTGGGGCTGGAGCGGCTGCGTGAGAGCGCCGAGGAGCTGGCTGGGCAGGGGGTGGACCTGGACCACCTGGTCGATGGGCTGCTCGCGCGGCTGGTGGACGTCCAGGGCGAGCGTGCTGATGATGATGTGGCGTTGATCGCGGTGCGGCTGCACCGCCAGGACCAGCCGCGTCCGGTCGTGGCAGGTCCGAACCGGCTACCCGAGGGTGTTGCACCGGAGCGGTGAGCGCCATCCGCGGGGTGCACGTCTGTGCGTGCCGCCTGGTCGGTGTCTGCGTCAGGGGCAGACGGCGGCAGGCCTGCGCTGAGCAGCGCCGACCCTCGGCGCTACTACCGAGAGTCGGAGGACGCTCATCGTCGCTGAAGATGACGGAGCCAGATGGCGGATCAGCTGGCCGTTGGCGGTACCACGTGGTGGTGGGGGCGTAGCGCACGGGTCCGTACCAGGTAGTTCTGGTCGACGAAGAACTCCCGACGCACCGCCGCCGCAGAAGCCACAGGTGTGCACCCGCGGCAGCGCGGACACAGGTGTCGGACCTGGCCCGCGCACCATTCCTGGACCCAGTCCCGCATCTGCGCCAATGAAGCCCACCGCCGGCAGTGCTCGCATATGAACCGTTGCATCGGCGCTCCTGTGCGCTACGGCCCTGCGCTGCACCCATTGGTGGATGCGGCAGGCGCCCACAACCAGCCTGCGCCGTTCACCGCTGATCCGCCACGGATAGTGCGGCGCAGACATCTAATGATCACCAGCCATCAGTTGTCCCTGCACAGAGCCAGCGAGCCGTTGACGGGTCAGGGACCAGCAAATGGTCCGTTGATCACTGTCGGTGCTTGCCTTCCTGGTGCTGCCGCGACGATCCAGCGCGAACCTAGTCACGGTCAAGGTGAGCAGATCTTGAAAATCATCCCCGCATGCCTGGATTGCAGGCGTGGCGAGTGCGCACTGTCCCACTCGCCCATGGTTGACCGGGCGCCCTTCCAATGAGCTCTGACGCCGGGTTCAGGCCGCGGCACGCAGGAGCGCGGTGGCGACGACTCCGACCACGACAGCAAGCAGCATCGGCGCTTTGCGCAGCCGCGCCGCGATGGCTGCGGCGACCCCAGCGAGCACAGTGACGTCCAGTCCGCTCCAACGAGAGCCCAAGAGATGGCCCACCACCAGGGCGACCAGCAGTGCTGGTGCAAGCAGCGCAACGACAGCGCGGACCTGCTCGGGCAGTGGCCGAGCTCCCAGGACAGCAGGGCCGGCGGCCTTGATGGCAAAGCCGACGACGGCCGTCGCCGCGATGCACGCCCAGATCGTCAACATCACCGACCCCTGACCTCGCCCACGCTGTGGCTCCCGTGCCGTCTGAGCCCCAGCAAGGCAGCCGCGGAACCCCCAAGCAGAGCAGGGCTGACTGGAACCACCAGCAGCAGCAGCGCAGTGATTACTGCAGAGGTCGCTCCCACGGTCCTCGCCATCGGGGCGCGACCTGGCGAGCCCAGCTCGTCCACGAGCATGAGCACGAAGAAGGCAGGAAAGACCAGATCCAGCCCCAATGCCCGTTCCAGGTCCGCTGGCGGCGCGAGCAGCACCCCGAGGGCGGTGCCCGCCACCCAGGCCGGCCACTGGGGAAGCGTCGCCCCGAACAGCACACGCCGGTCGAAGCGACCCTGCCCGAGGTGGGCGGCTACCCACGAGCCGTCGACCACCGCTTGGGCCTCCAGCGCCCGACGAAGCCGTCCACCGTGCAGTGCCGGGGTCACCGCCAGCGACATTGGAAGGAACCTGAGGTTGATCAGCGCAGCGGAGGCCACTGCTGCCCAGCCCACTCCACCGCCGAGCAGACCGGCGACCAGGGCGAACTGCGCCGACCCAGAAAAGATCGTCATAGAGGCGACCACCGGGGCCAGCACGCCCCACCCGGCCTGGCGTGCGGTGGCGCCGAAGGTGACAGCCAAGACGAAGGAGCCCGCCGCCAGACCCCAGCCGACCCGCATGCCTGCCCGTAGGGCATCGGTGCGGGTTGGGCGTGCGCGGTCACCGGGTTGATCTGCGGATGCCGTCATGCGGCCGGACACTAACGCTCAAATGCTATTTTGGCTGTTAGGCGATGTATCGGCCAGTGAGGAGGCGCTATGGCGCGCACGGCACCATCCATCCCCGGGTTACCCGACCTGGTGGGCGGGCACATCGCTGTGGACCTGGTCAACACCGTCTCCTGGCGCGATGATCCGAGCCGCTGGCGCGACAACCTCACCGACGTTGCGGCACTGCTCGCCTGGTGCCAGCGCGCCGGGGCGCTGGATGAGCGCACTGCCGATGCGCTGCGCGCGGCCGGCGAGTCGCAGCGCGTAGCGCCGGCACGGGCGCTGCAGCGAGTGATCGACCTGCGTGAGGACCTCGCTGGCGTGCTTGTCGCCCTCATGGGCAGCGACACAGCGCCCGACGCTGACATCGAGGGAACCGGATCGTCGGAAGAAGTGATGCTCGTCCCGTCGCAGCTGCACGCCCGCCTGGTGGACGCCCTCACCTGCAGCGACCTCATCGGTGTTCCCGGGCGCTGGCGCATCACGGTGCATGACCTGGGAGATGTGCCCCGGCTGCTCTCGCTGCACGCGTTAGACCTACTGCAGTCGCGCCAGCTGTCGGTGCTGCGCCGTTGCCAGGGCGGTGGCTGCGGTTGGCTCTTCTTGGACCGCAGCCGTAGTCACACCCGCCGGTACTGCAGCAGCGGTGACTGTGGCAACCGGGATCGTGCTCGCCGCCACTACGCCCGGCACCACAGCGGCCAGTCCAAGGACGCGGACCGTGCTTCGTCGCAGTAGCCGAGCGGTGACCGGGATGCCTTCGAGCCCAGGAGCCGTCGGCGTTGTACACGGCGATCATGTTCCGCCGTGGATGGTTGTGCGGGAGCGTGCCGCTGACGAGGCCTACCGGCCTGTCAGCTAACGGTCAGCCTCGCCTCGACTGGTGTGTCAGCCTTCAGGGCTCCTCTGACCAGTTCGGGGAAGACGTCCGCAGAGACCGGCGGTGAGAAGTGGTACCCCTGCCCGGTGCTGCAGCCTTGAGCAGCGAGCGCGACCCGCTGGTGCTCGTGCTCGATCCCCTCAGCCACAGTCGTCAGCTGCAGGTGCCCGGCCAGTCCGAGGATCGTGTCGACGAGGGAGGTGTCGCCGCCGGTGGCCATGCGGTCGACGAAGCTCTTGTCAATCTTCAGGATGTCCACCGGCAGCCGGTGCAGGTAGCTCAGCGAGGAGTACCCGGTCCCAAAGTCGTCGATGGCCAGGCGGATGCCCATCGCACGCAGCGCGTGCAGCGTGGCAAGGGTCTGCTCGGCCTTGTCCACCAGAACGCTCTCAGTCATCTCCAGGACCAGGGCGGTGGCGGGTAGGCCTGTTGCGGCCAACGCCTGCGCCACGTCATCGATTAGGCAGGGAAGACGGATCTGGTGGCCTGACAGGTTCACGCTCACGCGCAGCTCCTCACACCCCGCGCTCTCCTGCCGCCACTGCGCCACCTGGCGGCAGGCCTCTCGCAGCACGAAGTCTCCGATCGGCACGATCAGACCGGTGGACTCCGCCAGGGGGATGAAGTCGAGGGGACTGACAACGCCCCGCTCGGGGTGGGCCCAGCGCACCAACGCCTCCACGCCGGTGACTTGCCCGCTGCCCATGTCGATGAGCGGTTGGTAGACGACGCGGAACTGCTTCTCGGCCACGGCGCGGCGCAGATCGGCTTCCAGGCGCACGCGGTCGACCAGCTGCTCGTGCATGCTGGGGTGGTAGATGGCATAGCTACCCGTGGTTTCTGCCTTTGCCTGGTACATGGCCAGGTCAGCGCTGCGCAGCAGCTGCTCGGTGTCTCGGCCTGTCGAAGCCGAGCTGGCGAGGCCGGCGCTGGCGGCGACGTGAACCTCACCGCCGCGCAGCTGGAACGGGCGACGGATGGCTTCGCACACCCGCACGGCCAAGTCGACGCCGTCGATGTCATCTGCCTGTGCGGGGTCGCTGCTCGGCCTGTACTCAATCAGGACGGCGAACTCGTCCCCGCCGAGGCGGGCGACGGTGTCGCCATTGCGCACAACGTCCCGGACACGATCGGCGACCTGTGCCAGCAGCTCATCACCCGCGCTGTGCCCGAGGGTGTCGTTGACGGCCTTGAACCCATCCAGGTCGAAGTAGCAGACGACCACAGGCTCATTGTCACCGCTGCGCCGGCGCAGTGCCTGTTCCAAGCGGTCCTTGAACAGTGCGCGATTGGGTAGGCCGGTCAGCGCGTCGGTGAAGGCTTGGTGGGTCAGCTCCTCCTCAAGGCGGACCCGGTCGGTGACATCCCGTCCGTTCAGGACGAAGCCGTGCACGTGAGGGTCTGCCAGCAGGTTGGTCACCGTGACGTCCAGCAGGAGGCGGCGTCCTGAGGCGTGCTTCCAGGTGCTGCGCAGGTGGCGGCTGCGCAGCCCGTCGTCGGCCAGCACGGTGAGCAACTCAGCCAGCGACTGCTCGCTGCGGCCGTCGAGCACGTCTGTCAGCGGGCTGCCGATCAGCTCATCCGCCTCTCGCCCCAACATCCGAGCGCTGGACGGACTCTGGTAGCTGATGATCCCTGCCGCGTCGACCACGGTGACCAGGTCCGAGCTGTGGGCGACCAGCGAGGCAAAACGCTGCTGGCTGGCGACCACCTCCTGGGTACGTGCGGCCACGCGCCGCTCCAAGCCTCCGGTGAGGGAGTGCACCTCCAGCAGGGTCAGCACCTGCCGTGCGACCAGGAGCACCAGCAGGAGGGTGCGTAGCCAATAGACGACCAGGTCCCCGCCCTGCCCGTTGGACAGCACCTCGATGGCAGAGGTGGTCAGTGCCACGATCACAGCGGCATAGGGAAGCGCGTTGCTGAGGATGCGGTGGCTCTCCGCCCCTCCAGGGGCAGCGGCTGGGGTGTCGAGGCGTGCAGCCAGAAGCAGCAGCGAGAATCCGACGAACCACCCGGAGTCGGTCGGGCTGCCGGAGCTGTACAGGCCAGTGGTGGTCAGGTAGACGAAACTGATGTCGGAGACGGCGAAGGCGGCCAGGCCGGCTCCCACCAGTCCCAGCGGGACGGGGAGCGCTTCGCGTAGCTGGCGGGCTCGCGTCATCGCGTGGACCACAGCGGTCATGACGACGATGTCAGCTACCGGGTAGGCCAGCGAGATCACTGTCAGCAGCGGCCGGTCACCGTTGCTGACGATGGGGCGCAGCACCACCAGCCAGCTGACCACGAGCAGTGCCGTCGCAACGAGCAGGCCGTCTACCAGGTCTCGCGCTTGGCCGGCGCGGCTGCGTCGGCGCAGCAGCACAGAGGCCAGGCCGGCGGCGGCCAAGGGCGGAAAGCCGAGGTAGCCGACGTCGGCTAGGGACGGGAAGGGCACCTCCAAGCCCTGGACGGACTCGTACCACGTCCAGACCGCTTGGCCGGCGCCCCACGAAAGGGCGCCAAAGCCCAGCAAGAGCCAGAATTTCCGCACGGCGCCTTGCTGGCGACGTGCGCGCAGCAGGCCCGCCACACCAGCCCCCACGGCTACCGCCATCAGGGCGATGTTGGAGAAGTGCTGCGCCGTCGGGGTGCCAGCGGTGATGGACAGACCCACGATCCACACCAACAGCGCACCCAGCGTCGGGCCCAGCGTGGCTACCACACGGCGCCGCTCCGAGGCAGGACTGCTCATGAGCGAGACATCGGTCCCAGCGGTTAAACCTTGAATCTCGTCGGCTTGCCTTTACGCCGGATGAGTGCCGCCCGGTTAGGCGATGGCTCCGGTCGGCCTAGGCCGCCCACCGCGCCCTCAAGCGCGGCGCCCGATCGCCGAGTGACATCAGGAGCCTGGCGCCGAGAGCGTCGCAGTTCTGTGATGGGGGTTAGTAGATGAGCACGTCCGCACTACACACGAGTGCGTCCGAGACTCACATCGGACCAACTCTGAGGCTGCCGAGCCGGTGGCCGTCGCTATTGCGCCCGAACGTGCTGGCGACGGCTGCCGGTCCGACGCCCTTCCTACTGGGCAGCACCGAGCTGGTCACCTCCAAGCTGCGCCGGTTCCGCAGCGCAGTGCCGCAGGTGCAACCTTTCTACGCGGTCAAGTGCAACCCCGATGCCAACGTGCTCACTGCTCTTGCCGCCGACGGTTGCCGCTTCGAGGTGGCGTCCCTGGGTGAGCTGGACCTGCTGGTAGGTCTAGGGGTGCACGCCAGCGACGTGCTCTACAGCAACACCGTCAAGCCCGCCTCCCACGTCAAGGGGGCCGCTGAGCTGGGCCTGTGGCGTTTCGCCGTCGACTCTGCCGGCGAGGTCGCGAAGATCGCCCGGGAGGCACCGGGATCGGCGGTGTACGTGCGCCTGGCCGTCGACGACGACCAGAGCGCCTTCCCGCTGTCGCGCAAGTTCGGCGTCGACGGCGGCAAGGCCGTGGCGCTGCTGCTGGAAGCGCGTAACCGGGGGCTGCGCCCCTACGGACTGACCTTCCACGTCGGGTCCCAGAGCACGGCCCCTTCGGCCTGGACCACAGCGCTTCGCCGAGTCGCCTTGATCGCCGCCGAGCTGCTGGACCTCGGCATCCACTTGGACATGGTGGACATCGGCGGGGGATTCCCCGCGTGGTACGGCACCCCGGTGCCCGAGATCGAGGAGATCGGCGCCGCCATCACCCGCGGCCTCGAAAGCCTGCCCTACACACCCGACCTGCTTGCAGCTGAACCGGGAAGGCACCTCGCGGCAGAGAGCGCCGTGATGGTCTCCAGCGTGCTGGGGCGGGAACGGCGAGGTGGCCAAGAGTGGCTGCACACCGACGTCGGCGCCTACCACGGCCTGATCGAAACCCAGCAGAGCCCGTCGGGGTGGCCCTACCCGCTGTGGACCTCACGTAGCGACCACACCACCGCACCGTCCCTGTCGTACGTGGTCACCGGTCCGACGTGCGACTCCGCTGACACCTTCCTGGACCGCGCGCTGCTACCGGCCACCATGGCCGAAGGAGACCGCCTGTACATCGCCAGCGCGGGTGCCTACACCCTCAGCTACGCCTCCTCCTTCAACGGCTTCCCCCCGCCGCAGGCGCGCTACAGCGCCTGTGGCACCTCTAGGACGAGAAGACAGGTGGTGCCGCAGCCAGAACGCGCGGTACGTCCTCACAGCGTGGGCTGAGCAGTGCGAGCCCCCGCGACTACTCCCGTGCCCAGCACGGCCAGTATGGCCACCAGGGTCAGTCGTGGCCGCACGCGACGTGGCCGCAGCCTGCTGGCAGCTGGGGTGCTGGACTCCTTCCTGCTCTCGCTGGGGTGGACACTGCTGGTCCTGCGCGTGCAGGACCAGCGCGGCCTGGCCGTGGTGGGCCTGCTGACTGCCGCGGCGCTGGTCGGTGTCGCGGCGTCGGCCCCAGCCTTGAGCTGGCTTGCGCACCGGATGTCGGGGCGCGGGGTGCTTGCGCTGACGGCGGCAGGAGAAGCGACGGCGCGGGCCGTGGTCGCGGTGCTTGTGCTGGTCGGTGGCGCTGGGGTGCCCTTGCCGGTGCTGGTGCTGGCGGTGGTGGTGTTGAACGTCCTCACGTGGTCCGGCTACGCCGCGATGCGCGCAGAGGTGGCCGCGGTCAGCGAGGGCGCGAAAGGCCTGTCGTGGTACGCAGCCGGAGTGGGAGCTGTCGAGGCAGCCGGCGTCGCGGTGGCAGCGGTGGTCCCGCTCCTGCTTCCCGACAGCCTCCACGAACCCTTCACCTGGGTGGCGGCGGCCGCCTATGTCCTGGCGCTAGCGCCTCAGCTCATGGCGTCTCTCGGCGCGAGGGTGCGCCGAGCACCCACCTCAGCTTCCACCGCGGTCGGGTGGAGCCGACCGCGCCGGCGCCGCATACGCCTTCCGGTGGTGACCACGGCCGGCGCCGCGGTCATGGTCTTGGGCTCGGGCCCGTTGCTGCTGGCAGTTCCGCTAGCCCAGGAGCTACACGGCCGGGCCAGCGTCGCGCTGGTGGGAACGGCTCTGACGGTGGGGACGCTGGCCGGCCCGGCGCTGGCGGGCATGCTCGAGCGACGCGTCGGGAACCGGCCTTTGGCGTGGCTGCTGTGCGGGACGGCGATGGTGGCCGGGTGGGCGCTCGCACCGGTATCGGTGGTAGTGCTGTGCGCTGCAGCTGCGGTGGGGGGAGCCGCCTCGGCCGCGGCCGAAGGCCTCTTCGATGACGCGGCGCGGCGCTCGGGCGGGGCTCGTGTGACCCAGGCCCTGGCGGGAGCTACCGCTGCTCGGGCTCTAGGATCAGCGGCTGCCACGGCCGGTCTACCCCTGCTGGTGGCGGCCAGCAGCATCTCGGCCGTCGCCGCTGGGTGCGCCACCGTACTCGTGGTAGCGGCAACCGCGGTCGTCCCAGGACCTGTGCGTGGGCGCCACGCAATTGCCGGTGCCGGGGAGCTCTCAGGTACCTCGCCGGCGCTACCGCAGTGTTCTCGCGGAAGCGCACCGACGGTCACCCCGGGTGTCTCTTGACCTTCTCCCCATCGCCGCGAATCCTCACTGGTCCATGACACTGATTGCCGGCCCCTGCGCACGTCCGCGGGGCGAGGTCGTACAGCCGGTCGATCGTTAAACCGCGCCTCGAGCTGCCTTCATCACCGGTGTCTCAATCGACCACCGGCGACCGGGCTATTGCCGGCTTCGTCGCGGTGCCTGATCGGCTTTAGGCTGTCCTGCTCGGGGATCGCTCACTCAGACGCTTCACGCAGCCGGTGAGCCTCAGGAACTAGGAGCCCCAGCTGCAACGTACGGCGAAGCAGCTCCAGGTGGCAGTGGGGTGCTTTTCTGCCAATCACCACGCGCCAGCCACGCGGGTCCACCACTCTTGGGTGCATCACCTGAGACTCACCTGAGAGGTCACCGATGTCACAGTCCCCCCAGCAGCCCGGTTACGGCCCCGCCAGCACGGCTGCCGCTTCTGCCCCGGCACACCCCGACCAGCGTCCCACCGAGACAATGGCGATCCTGGCGCTGGTCTTCGCCTTTGTCTTCCCCATCCTGGGCATCGTCTTCGGCGTCATCGGACGCAAGAACATCGCCCGCAACGGCAACAACGGCCGGGGCCTTGCCACTGCCGGGATGTGGCTGGGGATCGCCTTCACCGCCCTGGGTCTGCTCTACGTCATCGGGATCATCGTCTTGTTCGCCCTCGGGGCGGGCTCGAGCACCGCGGGGTACTGACGCAGCACTGGCGGCTGTTGGCGGTTGTTGGCGTCCATTGGTGACCGACAGGAGTTATCAGCACTCACCAGGAGCCGTCGGGGGGTGGCGGCCGCGTGCGCAGGCATGTACAGAGGTGCGCCGCCAGTCTCGGAAGCCGGCTGGCTCACCGGCCGAGCTGACATCGGCCAGTGAGCCAGTCCATCGGCGGCCGCGCTGACGGCCTTGAGCGAGGTGGTGTTCACCTGAGGTGCAAGAGTCCCCTTCGGTCCTCCTCGGCGGCAGTGCGCGGGTCTGCCCGACAGGCGAGGAGGGCTGAACGGCTGCGTCAGTTCTCCCTAGGCTCACGCCCGTGAGCACCGAGCAGCACTTGCAGCGCTCCCGGAACGTCCCGGCGGCGGTGGGGCTGGGGATCAACGTGCTCGCAGTCCTGCTGCAGATAGCCACGTCGGCCCTGGCAGTGCTGCTGCCCGTGCTCGCTCAGCGCACTGCGGCATCTCTCAGCGAGGTCGCCGCCGTCTTCGCCGGTGTCGGCGTGGTGGTGCTGCTGCTGCACCTTGTGGGTGGGGCGCTGGGCTTGGTGGGCTTGGTGGGCTTGCTGGCCGCGGGGCGTCCGCGCGCCATGGCAGGCGCGGCCTTCCGCATCGGCGTCACGGGAGCGGTGGCCACTCTGGCGGGCCTGGTCCTTCCCCCACTCCGGGGCGCGGCGCTGTCAGGCTGACCCGGCGGTGCGGCAGGTCGTGTTGCAGGCGGCGCGGCTAGTCCTGGGTTCGCTTTCCAATCATCGCCCCGGCGGCAATCCTCATTACGTCGGTGTCTCGTCGGTGTCCTGTCGGCCTCTTGTCGGCCTCTTGTCGGCCTCCTGTCGGTGGGACGAGGTGAGTAGGCCCACCGCAGGCGGGACCTCCCTCCAGCGCCGTTCATTCTGGCCGCATGGGTAGCGGACTGGACGGAGCTCCGGCGAGTGAGGTGACGTGGTACGAGCGCGAGCGGGACATGGGCGTCGTGACGGACCGCTGGCTGCGCGCCGCACAGGCAGAACTCCCCGATGCGGTTCCGAAGCGGTTCGGGGACACAGAGCCGCTGCGTCGCCGCTTCGACACCGAGGGCGAGGCGGGGATGCGCCAGGCGTGGGAGGCGGCTGACGGGCTCCTGTTCCTCATGTCGCGGCCGGTAGTGCCCCACGCCGCTCTCGCTGCGCGGTCGCGGTCAGGACGCGCACGGCTCGGTGACATGGGCGCGCACGTTCTGCGCATCGCCCTACCTTTGGATGACCCGCGGCTGCGGGCGTTCGTGGTGGCGATGACGACCCCGGCGACGGTGCTCGTGCCAGTGAACGAGCCGTTGGCGCAGCGGTCCGCAAGCGGTCGTGGCGGCCACCGGTACCTCGCCGGACTGGGGTAGTGGCTCGGCCTGCCCGAGGAGCCGCCGCGCTGGGGCTGGTTTGGTGAGGCCTACACCAGCGCGCTGACGGACTCCGGCAGGAGGCGGCGTCCGTGGCGGTGGCGCCGGCCGGGAGGTGGTGGGGGTGATGAGCTGCCGCAGTTGGAGCCGATCTGCGGTGGCGGGCTATGGACCGGGGGGACGTGGGTTCCGCAGGCGATGCGGGTGGTGGAGGCCGGTCTGGAGCCGCATGACCAGCAGGCTGACGTTATCCCGTCAGCGGTCGCCCCGGGGCTACCCGTCTGGGCCGGGAGCAGGCGGCTGAAGGACTGGTGACCGGGACACCAGGACCGTCTACCCGCGCTTTGCGCGCAGAGCGAGTCCTTGTGTCAGACGCGGATCCGCGTCTGACACAAGATCCACGATGCTCCTCACCCTGCACGCATGACCACCCTGCCTACCTGCTCACCTCACCCCTGCGCCGCAGAGCCCGCAGGGCCCTGCCCCGCAACGGCGAAGGGGTTGCACGCGAACGGCAGCAAGAAGGCGATGTCCGAACCGGGAGCATCGGCGGTGAAGAATCGTTGCTGCACCTGCTCCTGTCTCACCTGTACCCGTAGGCCCAGCCACTGCGTGCGAGCCGTCGAGGACGTCCGCACTGCCTGGTTCAACGCCGCCGCAGCCTCCTCGGCGCTGGGCACCTCCGCGCAGTCAACTGCCAGCGTCCACTCCAGCAACCCCTCAGCACCCACACCCAGCTCTCGTAGCTCCGGGGCCGCAGCCAGTACGGCGTGCTCGGTGGAGGCACCCTCCACCTCCAAGCTCACCGGTGCCTGGCCGTCGTTGCGCACCGCCGCCTGCAGCGGCACCAGCAACCGGCCCTGCTCGTCCTCCTGCAACTCGCCCGGATCCTGCATGAACTGGGTGGTGCCCACCTGCACCGAGGCCAGCTGCTGGGCCAGCACCGCCTCGGCGGTGGTGGCGCTGCGCACAGCGCGCACCCCCGCCGCGCCGACCAGAAGGACCAGGACGGCGGCCGCTACGGGCCGAACCCACGGTGAGCGCACCCCACCAGCTCGCCGCTTAGCCGGGCCACCGGGCTGCTGCGCGGACGTGGACTCCTGGCCAGCACCCGCCGGTGACAGGGCGGCGCCGACAAGCCCGGCAGCTGGTGCAGCAGGTGGGTTCGCCCGCTGCGCATGGTTGACGGTGCTGGTGCTGGTGCTGGTGCTGGGGTCGAGATCGGTGTCGACGTCCAGGTCATCCTCAGCGGCCAGCCCCGCTGCGTCCTGCGGGGCGGGCGCTGGGTCTGGGACACGGCGTCGTGACACCACCGAAGGCTAAGCCGCCAGGCCATAACCCTGCCGCGACTGCCCGGCACGAACCTCACGTCATGGCGCTACACGCTCGACCATCGCGCAGGACCACGGTGCTGGACTGCCTACCCCCTCACAAGCTCCGGGAAGACTTCACTGCCATGACCCCCCACACCCCACCCAGCTGGCAGCACACCCTGCTGGTCACCGCGGTCCGCCCATTGCGCCTGAACCGCCGGTCCGCAGCGGCCGTGCACCAGGGGATCGCCCGCCGCGATGCCCGCTGGAAGCCCCCCCACCCCACCGAACGCTCACTCAAAGGTGTCGGCGCGACCTGGACCTGCAGCGATGTCGGCTGGCCGGTGTGGACGCTGAGCCCACCGCGACGGATGCGAGCACCAGGCCAGGCGCGCAAGGTCGTCGTCGCGGTGCACGGGGGCGCCTTCACCGGGGAGATCCTGCAGCTGCAGTGGGCCTTGTACGCCTCCTGGGCCCGCGACGGCGACAGCGACGTGGTCGTGCCCGTCTACCCTCTGGCACCCCACGGCACCGCGGCGAGCGTCGTCCCGCGGGTCGCCGACCTCATCAGTGACCAGGTGAGGGCCCGCGGGGCTGGGAACGTGGGGGTAGAGGGTGACTCAGCGGGGGCGGGACTGGCCATGGCCGCGGTCCAGGAGATCGTCCGACGCGGTCAGCAGGTGCCAGCACGGATGGTGCTGATCTCCCCGTGGCTGGACGTGGCCATGAGCGATCCGCGCAGCCGCCAGATTCCTGACCCGCTGCTGGGTGTGGACAACCTCGCTGAGTCCGGGCGTCTGTGGGCTGGGAGCCTGGACCCGTCTCATCCTCTGGTGAGCCCGCTCAACGCCACCCTTGCGGGTCTTCCGCAGACCGCGGTGTATGCGGGGTCGCGTGACGTGCTCTACCCGGACTCGGTGCGTCTGCGTGAGCGGGCACGGCGTGAGGGTGCTGACTTCACCTTCGACCTGCGTCCGGGCCTGCTGCATGCGTGGGCGGGGTTCTGGGTCCTTCCCGAGGCCAGGGCTGTTGCAGGTCGCATGCTGAAAGAGCTCACCGGCGCTGGTGGCCCTACGGAGGGCGGTGGCTCGCAGGCGTCGTGATGACCTGTGGTCGTTCCAGCACCCGCAGAGTCTGATCACCGGCTGCAGTGACCTCGTCTACTGACGCCCGGGAGTTAGGTGCCCTCACTTGTCCCGTACGACTATGGCGGGCTGAAAGGGTCGTCGCAACAACTGGCTGACTGGGGTCGGACAGTAGACGGTTCATTGCCTCCGCCGGGGTGGCCCACCCCAGCGTCTTGCGGGGACGGCCGTTCAGCTCCGCAGCAATCCCAGCCAGGTCCTCAGCGCTGTGCACCGACAAGTCCGTGCCCTTCGGCATGTACTGCCGCAGCAACCCGTTCGTGTTCTCGTTCGAGCCCCGCTGCCACGGCGAGTGCGGGTCACAGAAAAAGATCGCCATGTCCGTGGCCATCGTGACCTGGGCGTGGCGGGCCATCTCTGTACCCCGGTCCCACGTCAGC